>Ga0123340_1003433_pt1 | contig 14851 bp, 16 predicted proteins | sample SirMexnodulemix_FD_89961 | JGI IMG/M metagenome (GOLD analysis project Ga0123340, IMG submission 89961) | Root nodule microbial communities of legume samples collected from Mexico - Siratro Mexico nodule mix | ecosystem: Host-associated > Plants > Roots > Nodule | place: Mexico: Nepantla... | reverse complement strand
ATATTATATATATAACATTTTTAAGTATTGATCTTGGTTTTCAACGTACAACCGTGGTTGAAAATGGAATATGAGGATGATTCTTCATACATTGTCAGTGTTCTAATGTTGATTCCGTTTTATATGATTACTTCAAATAAAATTAATCTACATCATATTAAAATTCATTGATAATCATAACTTATAAAATAATAGCTTAAGATAATTTAGAATCAAATTATAATTAACCTTAAGCACACATCAGACATTTATAATTTGAAATTCATTATTATAAAAACATATAATAAATTGAAAATAAATCAGAATTTTTTATTATTGTAAACCAATAAAAAGCTATTGCTAATAATAAAAGTAATGAACTATGGAATTTAAAACTCAAGAAAACATTTAAATGGTAGCATTAAATTGTTCACATGTTGCAATTCTTATTAAAATTATTATTCTCTCCTTCATTCCAAACTTCATTTGACTTTTCGAAACTCCATTTGACTTATTGTTGTCCCAAGTCTTCATATTTAATTTTTGTGTACCTATAGTTAGTGTTGTTAAAAGTTATAGGATATTTTTCAGCATACGTACATTTTTCATTTTATTTATTTTTGTAAAATTTAAACCTGTTTGATTCCATAATTTTTAAGGATAATTCTCTAGACCTGATTTTATTGGTGTCAATATTGTAAAAATACTTCTTGTTCTTAGTTGTGTTAGGTTTTTTGCTTGTGATTTTATCTTCTCGGTTTTCCATGACAGTAAAATGGTTGGTAATGAAAAAATTCTAATTGTTGTTGCGTATTGTTAATAGAAGAAAAATTTTTATATTCAAATTTTTTCTACAAGCACTTTTAGGGACTTAAGAGTATATAAATTGTTCTTACACAAGTTTAAAGGGGACCTTCAGAGCCAACTTGTTACCACCCGGATAGTAATCGTCCGCTTCAAATCTCACTTCTCGTTCCTACTCCGGTCTTTTGTCTGACAATTTCAGGATGGTTCGTCTCGGTTCCAACGATGGGCGGGGTACCTGCGATTGTACTCCGATGCTAAAGTAAGTATTTGGTTATCGGAACTTAGGATAATGGTAATTATAATTCTTTACTTCTTTTACTTACCTTTGTCTTTACTTACTCATCTTTTTATAGGATTTAGTGTTTAACTTATATCTTACGTTATGTCAGCCTTTTGCAGGCTTTTGACAGAGGTTGCGTTATGAGTGACAAGTATCCGTCCTTGATCCCGAGATGGTTAATCTTGAGACGGCAGGTAGCCATCTCTAGGTCGGGTAGTACACTTGCCCCCCAAGCTTGAGTGACTATGAGAACGAAAAGGTTTCGGTCATAGCTTTAACCCTGTCGGCTGTTGGTGGGCGAGAAGGTATTTGATTCTTCTTATCAGGCAAAACCTTGGTGGTCTTTGAAGGCGAGATAAGGGTGTTTTTCCATTCTTGTTTACTGTTATTAGTGATGACGCGTCTTGCTTGGGAGTTGCGCTTAAGCAATTTGACGATGAGAGATGGATCGTGCACTATTCAGATTCCTCGAGAGACGAGTTTTTCCTCTATAAATAAGCACTTTGAGATTGCTGGGTGTTTGTGCTTTTATGAATATCCCCGATATCCGGCAACCGTACTTCGTAGTGGCTAGGTGCAGCGCTTTTATACCTAGAGGTAACGATGTCGTTCTTGTCCGGTTTTTCTGAGTCCAGGGGGAGTGTTTCTTCAAGCGTTAGGGCGGAATCTAGGATCTCTGAGGGTTCTCCTGACTTGTCCGAAGAGGTGTCGGATAGTGGTCATGCCGAATTTTATGAGCAACCCAACATGACCGGCATGCTTCTGTCCGAGTTGACTGAGAGTAACCTCCCTCACTGTTGTGGTTATAGATGGTCGTCCATGGTGAATACATATGCGACAGCTGTACCTATGTTTACTTCGGGGAAGACGAGTACAGAGTTATTTGCTGAGCGTTGCACATCGATAGATAACGTATGTCATGGTCGGGAAGATCACGACCATGATTTCTTTTATATCTATCGCTGCTTGTTCACAGATTCGCATGTCCGTCTTCCCTTTGATGAGTTCACCATGGGCGTTCTTCGTATCTTGAACGTGGCGCCTACGCAGTTGCATCCTAACTCTTGGGCGTCACTTCAAGCGTTCCGCTTCTCGCCGAGATGTTCCGTCTTCATCCCTCCCCCCATGTGTTCCTGTCTTATTATAGTACTCGTCCCTTTAGCCCCGTCAAATGGGTTTCTTTGGTTAGCCAATCTCACAACATTCTGGTTACTCCTTTCTCTTCCTCTTACAAGTATTTCAAAGATTTTTTTTTTCAAAATCGCAATAACTCCTGCTGGAAGGCAACATTTCCTTAATAAGGATGCCTCCAAGTTTCCGTTGTATTGGATCCGGGATCCCATTTTCTATCTATCTTGGCTGAGGTCTGCTATGACCGAGGACGACAAGATGATGTTTGAAATACTGGATCAGCTCCCCCGGAAGCTCAATGTCTGCTCAATTCTTAAGCTTTATCTTTCTTCACACTGCTGGGTGGATTTATACGATATGTTCGTTTTTTATACCATTATGGTCTAGATTTTTAACTCTGCTGAATTTGTTTATTTTATGGCAGATATCATGGCTCAACGAGGACCTGCCTTTCTTGATCGATTAAAGAAAATCAAGGAAGGCCGAGAAGCCATCGAGAAGGTTGTCGGTGAGGGTTCGGCCCCTACTTCCTATCCTGACCAAGTTCCTCCTCCTCTTGATTCTGAAAGAGGAAGCGCAAAGAGAAGAAATAGAAGGCGAAGGAGGACAAGAGAGGTAAAGACAAGAGAGCCTCGTCTTCTCAGCCTTCTCCGAAGAGGCCCCACCTGAGCGCTCCTGATACAAGCAAGGAGCTGGTGGAGGTCGACAGGAGTGTCGTAGAGTCCCTGTTTGCTGCTGACCTTAACTTTGCCAAGGGCACGAGCATGTCCCTTTCCTCTGTCGAAAGGAAAACCCTCAGTGGAAGTTCTACTGTGGATTTGGTTAACACATGCTTGGAGATGCACAGCAGGACACTCGCCATCACCAAAGTCCTCTAAGCCCATGTGCTGAAAGTGGACGTGGCTGAATTGGTCAAGATCAAGGAAGAGTTGTCGGTCTCCATTGCCTCTTTGAAAGAATCTCATGATGCGAACGCTGCCTTGAGCGAAGCGTTAAGGGTTACTGAGCTAAACTTAAAGAAAGTCGAGCAAGAACGGGATACCCTTAGGGCCTATTCGGAGGGAGTAAAAAAGAACAATGAGAAACTCCTAGTAGATGTCCGAGAGCTCGAGCAATCCCTATCAGAAGCGACGTTGGCTCATGACGAGGCAGTGTTCGAGAAGGCACAGGTGGAGATTGAGCTAACTGAGTTAAAGGACTATGTTCTTGACTTGCATAAGGAATCCTTCGGGCAGGCTGTTCGCCAGGCGGTCTTTTTGTATGACATCCCCGAGAAGAATGACATGGATCCGGACAAGGACGTCTTCAACGACCGCCTGGTACCTATTGGGGAGATTCCGACTGCTGCCGACAATGCTGCGCCTGCTACGGAGAATGATGATGACAACTCGACTGGGGGAGAGGAGAGGGATGGAAGGGAGGATGGTGCTGGGGATGAAGATTAGTCGTTCACTGTCTATGTTTTTTGTTGATTTGTATATGAATTGTTTTGTATAGTTGCCATAGGCAACTCTTTTTTATGGTTAACCCTATGGTTTAGCTGAGATCTGTTTGTAATCATCTTTTTATATGAATGGAAAGACTTACTGGTTGCTTTTATGCTTGTGCTTTTTACTCTTCCTCGTTATTTATGGATTATGATGTCTGAGATATGGTTATAACGTTATGTTGTTGCTCGATGAGTTACTCGGAGCAGTCTACCATGGATTAGACTGCCCGGTCGAGTCTGTCGGAGTTTCACAATGGAGTGAAATGGCCCCGAAGAGGTGTGGGGTGCCTCACAATGGAGTGACGCCTGTGATTGGAGTGGCTATTAGTTAAGTGATGTTCGGGTTGTGTTGAGTTTTATCTTAGATTCTTGCAAAACGAATAGTGTTCGGCATAATACTTCATTCATTCTTGAATTACAAGTTATAGGCCTCGTTAAAACCTTGCCAGCGAAAACCCTCCTTAGGGACAAAACACTGGTCAAGGAAAGAGTGCCTCTATAAACAATTAACTAAAATAAAACTTCAGGTGAGTAGCATTCCACGTTCTTGGGACGACTCGTCCAGAAAGATGCTCTAAGCGGTACGCGCCTTTTCCTACAACGGCTGAGATGCGGAAAGGTCCCTCCCAGTTGGCCGAAAACTTACCGTCATTCTTTCTCACGTCGCTGCGCATTCGCCATACTAAGTCTCTTGGGCGAAAGCTTCTCGGTTTTACTTTGGTGTTGTATCTTCGGGCTGCTATGGCTTTGCTAGCTTGCTCTCGGATTTGGGCCTTTTCTCTTAGTTTGCTGATGGTGTCTAAGCTGATCATCAATTTCTCACTGTTGAGATCCATGCGTTCTAGCTGCCGGCGTATGGTCAGTTCCCCCAATTCTACTGAGATCATTGCATCTGTCCCATACACCATGCTGTATGGGGTCTTCCCTGTGGTTGATTGTGGCGTGCAACTGTAAGCCCATAATACTTGCAGCAATTCCTCCGGCCATCTTCCTTTCGTTGTTCCTAGTCGTTTCTTCAATTCATTCAGGATGACCTTGTTTGCAGCCTCAGCTTGACCGTTGGTCTGGGAGTGCTCCACTAAGCTGGTAACGTGTCGGATCCCCAACTCTTCATAGTACGCAATTAGCGCGCGGTCGATGAACTGTCGCCCATTGTCCGAAACAATCGTGTGAGGTATCCCGAATCTGCTAATAATACTTTTCCACACAAATCCTTTGACTTTTGCAGCTGTCATGGTTGCCAATGGTTTGGCCTCTATCCATTTCGTGAAGTAATCGACTCCTACTAATAGAAACCTGCATTGCCCCTTTCCTGGGGGGAAATGACCGATAATATCCATTCCCCACATAGTGAACGGCTATGCGGGAGTGATGCTGTGCAGAGTCTCTGGTTGGCTGTGGATGAGGTTACCGAACTCCTAACACTTCTCGCATTTTTTAGAGTATTATGCGCAATCGATCTGCATAGTCGGCCAATAATAACCCGCTCTAAGAATTCGGGCGAGTGTACTCCTTGCACCTGTGTGAAGTCCTCATATTCCTAGGTGTAATTCTTTGAGGACGTATTGAGCCTCTTCATTGGTGATGCATTTCAACAACGGTCTGGTGTATCCCCGTCTGTACAACTCCGATCCGACCATGGTGAACCGACTTCTTTTCACCCGCATCATTCGTTCCTCCTTTTCGGCGCACAATCCAGTTAAAAGGAATTTTCGTATTGGCTCAAACCACGCAGCCTCTATTTTCGACGTGCAACAAACGTGCTCCTTTTCGTCAACGCTTGGGACTTCTAGCATCTGTTGCACCAGGGATCTATAGTGGCTTCTCTTCTTGGTGCAGGCTAATTTGGACAGTAAGTCGGCACGGGCATTGTGTTCTCGCCTAATATGTTCCGCCTTAGCGGATGAAAAATGTTGTAAGAGTGTTCGGACTTTGTGATAATATTTCGACAACAAAGGATCCTTGACCTAGAACTCTCCGGTTATGTGCCTTACCGTCAATCGTGAATCGCTTTTGCAAATCACATCTTGTGCTCCCATATCACAGGCTAACTCTAGCCCTGCTATGAGGACTTCGTAATCAGCTTGATTATTAGACGTTTTGAACCCGAAGCGTAGGGACTGCTCTATCAGGAGGTCTCCTGGTCCTTCCAACACCACCCCTGCCCCGACACCTTTACTATTCGAGGAACCGTCTACGTATAAGATCCATGTCGGCTAGATGATATCCGGCTTAGATGGTTCTTGCCTCTTCTTTGCTATGAAATCTGCCAAGACTTGCGCCTTGATGGCTCCTCGTGGCTCGTATCATATCGCATACTCAGACAACTCTACCGACCATGTGATCATTCGTCCTGCCAAGTCAGGTTTGGATAGGATTCGGGCTATCGGGTAGTCGGTTCTCACTATCACTTTGTGATTTTGGAAGTATGGACACATCCTTCTTGCTGTGAGTACCAAGGCCAGAGCTACCTTTTCAATCATTTGTTACCTCGTCTTTGCCTCTTGCAGGGTCTTACTGGTGAAGTACACGGGTCGCTACTCCCCCTTTGTCTCTTGGACCAAGGCTGCGCTGACCGAATCCTTTGATACCGATAAGTAAACGATGATGGGCTGGTCAAGGTGAGGCTTCTGTATTACTGGCTGTGACGCTAAAAATGTCTTTAACCGGAGAAAGGCGTCTTCACATTGATCGTCCTATTTGAAACGAGATGTTTTTTTCAATAAACTCAGAATGGGTCTAATCTTTTCGGTCATCTTTGGCATGAATCGTGACAGAGCGACTACTCTTCCTACTAGGCGTTGCACCTCCTTGACAGTCTTCGGGCTCTGCATCTCCATGATTGCTTGACATTTGTCGGGGTTCACCTCGATTCCTATACTAGTTAGCATTAATCCGAGGAACTTTCCGCTCTCTACTCCGAAAACACACTTATCGGGGTTCAACCGCATTCTAACTGCGTTGAGCGCCTGAAAGACTTGGCATAAGTCTTCAATATGTTGATCGCACGAGGAGGACTTGATAATCATATCGTCCACGTATATCTCCACGTTCCGACCTATCAGTCCCTTGAATGTTTTATCCATGAGCCTCTGATAAGTTGCTCTAGCATCTTTTAGTCCGAAGGGCATAACTTCGTACATGTAGTTGGCATCGTCGGTCATGAAGGCAGTTTTGGTTATATCGGACGGGTGCATGCTAATTTGATTATACCCTGAAAAGGCGTCGAGGAAACTCATATACTTGTGCCCGGCCACGCCATCCACTAGGCGGTTGATGGTCGGCAGAGGGTAGAAATCTTTCGGACACGTTTTGTTAAGGTCGGTGTAGTCCGTACACATTCTCCATTTGTCATTCGACTTCTTGACTAACACAACATTTGCCAACCAAGTGGTGTATTGTGCTTCTCGACCAAATTTTGCCTATAGCGACTTTTTGGTTTCTTCTCGGGCGACCGCCCTTTTCTCTTCTGCTAACTTCCTTTTCTTCTGAGCAATAGGTCTAGCATCTTTGAATGTTGACAACTTGTGCATTATGATGGATGGGTCGATGTCCGGTATATCCACGACTGTCCATGCGAAGGCATCGGCATTCGCATGCAGGGTTGCACTGAGCTTCTTGGCGTCTTCTTTGGATAGGGATATTCCCATTCTGGTCGTCTTGTCATTTCTTCCAAGTGGGACATACTGAGTTTCTTCTTTGGGTTCTATTTTGACTTCCTACACCCTGGGGTCCAATTCTGTGACGGCTACTACATGGCTCCTTTTAGAAGCTCTTTCTTCTATCCTCGAGGCTTGGCTTCGAGGCTCGACCCTAAGGCTTGCAACGTAGTATTCCCGGGCTGTCTTCTGGTTCACATGGACCATGATGATGTCGCCTGCTAGGGAGGGAAACTTCATGGCAAGGTGAGGTGTTGACACTATCGCCCCTAATAGGTTCAATGATGGTCTCCCCAGAAGCACGTTATACGACGTGTCAGCGTCTACCAGCAGATATCGTATTTTAATTGTTTTTGATTTGGATTCTCCTTCTTCTCCAAACTTGGTGTATAAATCAATGTAACCCTTGGTATCAACTCGCTCTCCTGAGAACCTTACGATATGGTCCTCGTATGGCTGTATTTCACTGTCCGATAGACATAATTTCTTGAAGGTACTCCATTACAGCACGTAAGCTCCCTTGATCCACCAGAGTCTTCATAACCGAGAAGTTCTCGATTTTGACAGTGATTACCATTGGATCGTCTCGGAACGGGTCGATTCCCTTGAAATCTGTGTTCGTGAATGTGATTGGTGGCATTCTTCGTCGAATAGGCATGGACACTGCGTTTGTTGACTGTACTGCCCTTAAATGTTTCTTTATGGCGGAGGCAGACGATCCTCCGCTAGCAAATCGTCCTGCTATTGTATTGATCACCCCCTTGACGCACGTGCTCGGACCTGGTGGTTGTGACGATGTTGGGCAAGGTGTTCTCGTTCTTTCCTCAGTCTTTCTCTTCAGATCCCCTCGGGACTCTCTTCGCTCAGGGGATCTTTGTCTCCTCACCGTCCTAAACTGGTTACGCACAAACTGCCTTAAGTGACCAGCCTGAATCAATTCTTCGATCCTATCCATTAAAGCCAAACATTCTTTTGTGGTATGCCCGTAATTCTGGTGGAAACGACAATGTTTCGATGTGTCGGCAATCCTGGAGGTTGCAGCCTTTCTTGGAGTGGGCATTAGATCCGCACTGAGAGCCTCCTCGAGCACTTGCCCCCGACTAGTGTTGAGGGGCGTCTAATTTGCGAATCTTGGGAGCCTAGTTTCTCTCGGTTGAACTGGTGGCGGTGGAAAGGAGGGCTTCTCCCTAATTCGGACTTTATCCGGCTTGGAGTGGTAATGAGGGTTTTGTGGTTCTGTCTTCATCTGCCCCCCGAAGTCCCTGAGCTCCTATAGGCGCATAAATTTAGATGCCCTTACTCTCATCTCGTTCATGTCTGTGGCGAGTTTTTTGCAAAGACTATCAGCAAAGGGTCCCGACCGAAGAGCCGTGACTATGTGGTGGAGGGTGACCTCCAAATTAAAGTTTCGAATTTGGAGGGCCACCTGATTGAATCTATCCATGAACGTTTGGAGAGATTCCCCCTTCCCTTGCCGGATGTTTACTAGGGCGATCGAGGTTAGGTGATGAGGTCTGCTTGTGGCGAGTTGCGTAGTGAACAGGTTTACCAGGGTTTTGAAAGAGTTAATGGAGTACGGGGGGAGCTTGGTGAACCAGCTTAAGGCCATCCCTTTGAGACTATTGGGAAATACTCGGCACATATGGCTTCACTGGTAGTGAACAGTCCAATGTCAATGGTATACACATCGATGTGTTCATCGGGGTCCGTGGACCCATCGTATCGGTCAATCGTCAGGCCCCTCCATTTAGCTGGTAGCTCAACGTTTATGATACCGTCCACAAATGGGTGACGCCTTTCGTCAAAGTTTGAGGTTTCCCCCGTTTGATAGGACACTTCATCCTCCTTCTTGGGATTGGGGGTGTTCACCTTTGAGCGACCTGATATCATGATCACCTTAGTTTTGTCGGCCTTTTTGCCCAACAACTTCCTCCTTAGCTATTCATTTTCCCGCTTGAGACTGCTCATGTCCTGCTCATTCTGCTGCCTTAGCGAATGGATGTCGTCCTCGTTTTTCTGTCTTATCGCTCGTGTTTCCTCTTCTCCTTTCTGCTTTATTTCAACCATCTCTCTTTGTAATAACAATAGCAGGGCCATAGGATCCATTCTTGCCATTACTCTGTTGGGTCTTTGCTCGTTAACTTGGCTGCGGGTTGATACCATTCAAGTTTTTTATGTAACTCTTCGGACCCCATGTTGGGCGCCAATTGTTCTTACACAGGTTTAAAGAGGACCTTCAAAGCCAACTTGTTACCATCCGAATAGTAATTGCCCGCTTCAAATCCCACTTCTCGTTCCTACTTCGGTCTTTCGTCTGACAATCTCAAGATGGTTCGTCTCGGTTCCAACGATGGGCGGGGTACCTGCGATTATACTCCGACGCTCAAGTAAGTATTCGGTTATCGGAGCTTAGGGTAATGATAATTATAATTCTTTACTTCTTTTACTTACCTTTGTCTTTACTTACTCACCTTTTTATAGGATTTGATGTTTAACTTATATCCTACGTTATGTCAGTCTTTTGCAGGCTTTTGACAGAGGTTGCGTGCAGTCATAGTGTTAATGGTTACTTCTTCCGATTATGGACGACAAGTATCCATCCTTCATCCCGAGATGGTTAATCTTGAGACGACAGATAGCCATCTCTAGACCGGGTAGTACACAAACCAATATAAAATGTTGTTGCATGATATAATTTATCTAGTTTTAAAAATTTTGATGACATAACTACTAAAAAAGGCTAAGTCAAAGTCAGACTTGAGTGACTCTACTTAATATGGACTTAATTGATGCTATGTGAAATCGATTTTCAAAATTTATTTTATTGAATTAGCATTTATAATTTTAATATCCACTAATGACACAAATCCTATGCTATTTAATAATTAATATTAACTTTTTATTATAAGCATGGACTTTTGACAAACACTAAATATTAATCTTTTATAATCTCTTTTTTTTTTCTCTCTATTCTTTTCCAATGTATAAAAAATGGAATTTTGATCTATCATTTTAATTTTGTTTCACTTTCATAAGTTTAAAGAAATTTCACCTCATTATTTTTAAAGTATGTTTTTGCTAAACCAATTTAGTTCTTTCGTGAACTTATCGTACTGATTTCTAGTACTTTGACAAATTGTGAAAGTTATCAGGTGAGATAACATTAAAACCGTTAGTGTAAAAATATGATGGATGATGCATTTGAAACAAAATTTAAATGAGGGAACAAAATATCATTTTACCCTATTATTGTATATACACACACATAATTCTTCTATTAAGACAATTGTCATCATCAAAAGTAAGGTTGCCAAACTTATGTATAAAATACATTCACTAGTTGGCAAAGATTCCCTCTCCATTCTAGATAAAATGTTACACAATTTAATCAATACCTACAAATTGAAACATTTCAAAGATTAATTGGATAACTTATAGATATTTGCCCCATTTTATGTGTTTCTCAATCATAATTTAGATATAGATAAGGTATAAGAGGGAAACGACAAAGAGCATCTTGGCTTCTTACAATGAATAGGCATGAGAACACATTCACGACCATAAAAGCTCATCAACTACATTCTGTGTGATCTTTACAAACAACTCATTTCCTGAAGTAACTATGAAACAAATCAATGATGCTCTCTTCCTTAAATTGATGCACTGCAAAAAAAAAAAAATAAACAGCATCATCCAAATATAACTCCTGTCTATCAGTCTAGAACAGATAACTCCGAATCAGATTCCACCACTTTGCATAAGAGCACGTGTTTTAGTGCTTCATCACCAATAAGACGACCTTATTTGGAATCTGAAATGCTGCATAAGGACGTCATGATGTATAGGAAAAAGTGAAATGTTAGTGAATTGAGATGACATTCATCAGTACTATAGCTTACAATGACATTTAGTGTATATTTTGGAGTGAAAACTGTAGAAAGTAGAAACTAAGTTGCTCTAATTGAATAGTATTCCCGACAGTGAAAGCAACATTGTGCCAAAAAGCCAGAAGTGAGAACCTTATGCTTCTAAGGATAGACCACATTTGATTGATGAGAAATATGCCGGAATGATGTTCTGACGTATGCTGCCTTAAAACAGTCTAGTCATAATGTACACTTTTTGATGATGTGATTCCTTGCAACCTTTGCCAATGGTTTTCCAGAAAAAGCACAAAATGACAACTTCCTTTGTGCAATGCACTATAATCAAATATTTTAAAAGACAATTTTTTACATTATTATTTTAAATAGACCTGTAACCATTTAAGTGCATGTAGTTACTCATGCCAACAATATAGGTTGTCATGACTACAAGTATAACGTGATTAATACTGAAATAATAAATAAAAAAAAGCATTTGTATGAAATTTTTAATTATCTTCTCTTAAACAGAAGGGCTAAGGAATATTGTGTTGAAAAGTAAGTCAAGTGACGCCACAGGACACATCAAGAAATTAGATTACTTAAAAAGACAGGAAAAGTTACAAACAATGAACTCATTCACCTGTACTAAGTCCAGATTCCCTCATTGATAAGAAACCCTCTCCCTTCAACATCATTTGCCAGATTGATACTGTATGAACATTATATTAAGTCATAGTATGCTTTTGGACGAGTATAACTTCCAAGAAAAGTAAAATGAAACTACTGTGCCAAATACTGAACCACGAAATCACCTTAAATTTGTGCTAGTAAGTTATATGCGTAAACTCTAATAAATCTTATGTTTGGCTATTATTTGTCAGTATACAAGATTTCTTTTCTCATTTAAATTGAATTGAGCCAGTTTGAGATATTAAAAGGGTCAAAAAATGAAACCAAGATGAGCTAAACCAACAGATTTTCTCAGCCAGTACGAAATGCATTGATGTAGATGAATATCAGAAAACACTTACACCACGATATGGAAAGTCCTAAGAAATTTTAGGTAAACAAAACCGTAATCCATATATATATGTATATAGAGACAGAGAGAGATTTACGAAGTGTGGAAGGGTGACATGTCCAAATTGTAATGACAATGAATAAATTCTTATATTGTTAATCTAAAGCTGATTAACAGGTACATTGGTCCCAACCCCAAACACATGAGAACTACCAAATGAGTTAAACATGTGCAGGAAGCAAGCAATTGGGTAGACAAGTTATGGCTAACTGCATGAATGGGAAGAAAGGCAATTTTCAAGATGCAAATTTGCTCTGAGAGTCAGTGACTCTGGTGGCATAGTATCTAGCAATGAAATCAGAAGCTTTTCTGTCAATGCCAGGCTCAGCAACCCAACGTCCTCTGTCTTCATCACTTGCAAACATCCTTCTCCCACTTCCTCCTTCCCAGTACTCATCATAACTATCCCCGCTTGAGAAGCACGCCTTCAACATACTCCCAAAGCAGCAACTACCTGACCTCTTTGCTCCCATTCTCTCTTCTCTTCTCTTCTTCTAATGATCTCTGTCAGTTCTCAACTCTCAACACTCACAAACAAACCACCCCTTCTTCTCTTTTCAAGGCCACCAAATCTCTAACCTGCTGTGCTTATCTTTGTTGTGATTTGTATGTTGCACAGAAGCAGCTCTTAGCATTTATAGAGCCACAAGTTACAGTGTGTTACCTTACCACATTATCTATAGTGTTAAGAAAAATATAAGAAGAAAAGGTATTGATTCTCTTAAATCACTAATAAGAATGGACCTACATCTGAAAAGGAAAAGAAAAGAAGCATAAGCGTTGTCCTCCTCTACTTTTTGTTTGTCACGCAATACTTCTCCCCTACCTCTCTACCTGCATCACACTACCCAACTTTTCTTTGTTACTACTGTGATCACTTTGTTTGCCTAGATGCCTTCTTTTCCTTGTACAAATAATGCCTACAGAGATTATAATAAGCTTATGCTCCTGATTTTGCTCAATCTGTGTGTGTGACTTTTTTTGTCTTCTGCTAAGATGTAAGATATTGATCTGGAAGTTATGCTAAAGCAAAGTAATGTACTTTCAATGGAATTTAATTCAAATATGTTATAACTTTAGGACATCTGTCATTCGACAAAACATACATAGTTTGGTGTTTTAGAATTCAAATTTTGTTCGGACAATATATTTGAAAATGTAAATTTTTATTATTCAAATTATTGAAATTAATTTTCAGTTTTGATGAAAAACAATCACATTTCATTGTTCTTTAGTAGAAAAAAAGCTACATCGCTTCTCATTGCTCAAAGTAAAAAGTTAAAATCTCATTTTTTAAGAAAATATCACTTTTACTTGTACTTGTAACTTTAGAAGGAAAAAACACATTTACGAAAAATTACGATCTTTTCTTAATTTAAACATCTCTCACAATTATTTGAAATTTGATCATATATAATAAGCACTTGTGACGTCCCATTATTTAACGATTTAATATATGTGATCTTGATCATATACAAAGCTTGTTCCCATGGATACATCCAAGAATAAGAATTAATATGTAATAGTAGCATCAGGAAAAAAAGAAATTGAGTCTTACTTGTAACAGTAGCATGTTTTCCAAAATTAGAGTCGCTAAACACTGTTAGTAGTATTACTTAAACTACTTTGTATTATGTAAAGATGGAGTGCTTGCTTTGTACCCTTACAGATTTCTCTTTAACAAAGCAACTTTTTTTATTTTTTTTTCTGTATCTGCTTTCTTTGAGCCTTTTCAGCTTTAATTGACATTTTTATGTTATGTTTATGCAAAGGCCTAAGCATATATAGTTCGGAGAAAGTCCCCACACCTTGATTCCAACGGAGTGCCCTCAAGCTGTCTTACCTTTCTGAGAACTTAACTCTTAAGCAGGCGCGTACATAAGGTACAATTCAATTTTGATCAATTTTATATTCTTGTTTTGTCTTTATTGTACACTACTTTAATCATTTACTAAAGCTCTTTCTAGGTTGTAATCACATATTATATCATTAATTTATTGCATCACATTCTTTTGGCCCTTTATTAATTTGAGTTTAATGTGAGAAGAGCCATATAGATACTATAATACAGCTACATAAGCTAATTCGGTTGATTTATGGTATATTATACATTTCCGAACATGTACCTTCCCATTCATAATCTGTCAAAAGGAACTTAAGATTTGCTAATCTTTGCATACTTTTAAAGGCAGTACACACCTACCTTTAAAGATGGAATTATTTCCATTAAATATAGCAAGAATCTCGTTTCAATTATAGAGAGAATAGAGATTTTCTTTACGTACCCAAAAAAACATAACGTTAATTAGTAATGTTATTAGAATAAAAGTGATCACTAAATCGGATAAGGTACTAAGTGCATGAATTAGTGGTTGAACTAGCGCATCATTACTTGAACCTTATGACCTTGTATATACACCTTAAATTTCATCAATTATTTAAAATAAATTATAAGATATATACAAGGAGGAACTTGATAAAAAAAAAAAAAAAAAAAAAAAAAAAAAAAAAAACAAAAATTTTACAACTTTATTACCTTCTTTTTTTCTCTCTTCTCCT
>Ga0123340_1003432_pt1 | contig 14852 bp, 4 predicted proteins | sample SirMexnodulemix_FD_89961 | JGI IMG/M metagenome (GOLD analysis project Ga0123340, IMG submission 89961) | Root nodule microbial communities of legume samples collected from Mexico - Siratro Mexico nodule mix | ecosystem: Host-associated > Plants > Roots > Nodule | place: Mexico: Nepantla... | reverse complement strand
TATATTAGTGTTAAATAGGTGTGAAAAATGAATAATGATATCAAAATATCACCTCCCAATAGTTATACTAGAATGTATAAATATAATAATATGTTTGTTTCTTGTTTGTCCTTTATTAATAAGTATATACATATTTTATCTCAAGGGTTTGTCTTAAGGATTTGTTGGGCTTACGAGAATGAGATCTTAAAGAGTTATATAATCTTTATACCGTAATGTATAAATACAACATAATCATTTTTGTTTTTTTTTTTGTTTTTTTTTTTGTTTCTTTATATTTATTTTAGTTCCTTTTTTCCTTTAATTTTAAAAGAAGAAATAAAGTTTTTATTATATGTAAACAAATTATTTGATACAATACATAACATTGGTGTAGAGAACAAATTTTTTCAGTTATAGTAAAATAGATAATAAAATTATTCATCGTGATATAACATTAGATTCTCATGGCAATATAAAATAAGATTGAATATATAAAATAATGAAATAATACAAATTAAACCACAAAATTGATTAAAATCAAACTATATAAATGAGCTTCTTTTGGTTAAGAATTTTTTTATATTCAAACTAAACTAATTTACATTTAACTTTATGTTTGGTTGAGATATACTTTTAACCAAAAATTGAATAAAATTATACTGAGAACACCTTTAAATATAATTATTATTGAATGTAAATTTTACATGAACATATATTACTAGAGACATATTACATTGGTTATAAGTGTAATTAATATAGTATATACATATCAATATTGACATTAGGAACCAATATAATATACTAAATTCTACATTGATTACAATAAGATCCAATGTATTATGTCCTAAGAACAATTTTACTTTATAATCCTTTCATTTTCAATCTTTTGCTTATTATTGTTCTGTTTTATTCTTAACAACATCTCTTTAACGTTTAATGCAACCCACTATTGCACCCACTCATAGTTGTGGCTACCTGCTTTTGTGACAAAACTCTCTTGCAACACCCTCTCATAATCACCAAAGGCCATTAATGTCAGATGTTGTGTTTCAATTTGGGTTTGGTGTATTTACATTTTAGGTTTAGTGGGTTGTTGCTTAATGTGGCCCTTGTTGCGTTTTGTTTAACGAGCTCTTTGGTTTCGGCTTGCCAACAAGGGTAATGAAGCACAAATATTGGCTTTAGTGACATTGTAAGAAAGGGTCATTTTTTTTTTTAATATTACATTAATTTTAATAAAACTGATATAAAAAATTTGTCACAAACAATTGTATCGCATAAATAACTAACGTGTAAAATGTATTTTTGACAATTAACAAATATGAAATTTATATCTTGTCACAAACAATTGTATGGCATAAAAACTAACGTGTAAAATGTATTTTTAACAATTAAAAAATATGAAATATGAAATGTATATTTTGTAGTAGTGCTCTAATAATATTATTTGGTGGAAATTGGTTAAATTTTAGTATGCAATGGTTAATCATACTATCAATTTTGACAAATATTGTAAGTTTTCCTTTCTTGTATATAACAAAGTGAAAAATAAAAAGTACTTATTTATTTTTAACATAATTATTGATAAGCTAGATGGATAAAAACAAGTAGTTTATTAAATAATTAGGGGAGTGACCTAGGTTAAATTTTCATTTCAACATATGTAAAATATAATGATAGAAAGGTAGAAGTGATTTGTGTTAATATTTTTCGCTATGATGATAAATGTATTCGTCACTCATGTATCAAGTATTAAACATATTATTTTCTCCCAAACGACTTGTGCAATACAACACAATAATTATAATTGATAAAAAATTTAGACTACAAATTATTTCAATACTTAAACTGATAAACAAGAAAATAAAATTGAACAAAAATAATTAAAATATTTTTGGTATTTCTAGTGAGAGTTTGGAATGTAGAAGAAGATTGGAGATGATATGAAATCTAATTGCTAGGATTAAACTTCGTCAAACCTCGTTCGCATGCATAAAATCATTTATCTTCTTTCCAAAAAAAAAAATGTCAATGCCAACCTACAATATTACTCAAACCCTAATTTCTTAGATGAATGAGTCTAAGTTTCCTTGTTAACCGTCAATTTCTTGATCAATTATATAAAAAAAAATTGTTTTCGCCACAAGGGTCTTAAGACAACAAACAATCATGCTTTATCTATGACACATGCTTTCATTTGGTATTTTAATCCAAATTGTAATTACAAATGATATTTCCTATACCCTAATAATGAAATATCATCTTATAAATCAACACAGCAAGCATTAAGCAAAGAATCAAAATATTAACATGGAAAGGAAAGACATATATATAAATCCAATACTGTATACATGAGAATTCAACTTATTCTATCAAGCCCCAACAAGATGAGAAGGATGAACAACAAAGAAAGATGTATATATAAAGAGGAGAAAAAGAAAATCCTTCAAACCTTAGTTGTCATACCTAACCTACATTTTTCTAACTCCCAAATGGAGTGGAGTGTCTAACCCCAATGCAAAGAGTTTTTTAAATAGATTATGATCAGTGATGTCTACCTCCGACACAACTTCAGTGACATGGGGTTCAACTTCCCTACAGAGGTCCATGGTCCAATGGCGCCCAACCTAACTTAAATGGTGTTGGGCGCAATTACATAGGTTTTTCTCTTAGGTTGTATGGTGCCCGACCCAGCTACATTGGTGTCGGGCGCAAGTCTCCCACATCAACTTTTACTTTTTTATCTCATCCTTCATGAGCTTCAACACTGATCTTCTTTCCAATGCTTCTTTTTTGAATATTTGATAAAATTAATAGGATTTAGAGTAAAATTTTATTAAAAACTCAAGTGTCCAATTATTTATAATAAGAAACAAATTATTTATAAAAATAAAGATAAAAACATAGGATTTAATAGGTTTCAAGCTTAAAAGGAGTTGATTTCATTATGAAAATTAGCTCTAAAATATGATAAAAGTAAATGTTATCAACATGATGTTTGTATCAAAATATTAATTTATAAAGGTTTCTATTGTTATTGAATTGATTGGAAATAGGTTATCAAAAATAAGAATTATAGTGATATTAGCATTAGATCAACTTGTGCAACTAATACCAGTCTTTTAGGAAAAAAGTTGGTTTATATTTATATCATTAATATAATTTGTGGGTTCATATGTTGATGGATAGATAAATAAGTCGTGGACATTTGTTAGACATTTCTCGATCTTTTAATGTCTGCTATTGTTAATGTTATCCAAATTCTTAAATCAGAATTTGTCGTTAAGGTGGGTGAAGACATATGTTTTCTATAAAAGGTTTTTTTACGAAGGTCCACCATATAAGTTAGTTGTTATGTGCATATCTCATTCAACTCTTGATTAGGGATACATTTTGTCCAAAACTAATAACAATGTCATGCTTCGATACTCCATTGGTTCTTGAAACCAAAGTAACCAAAGTTAAACCTTGATGACAATGTTTCAAGTGTCATTATTTACAAAAATTCTTATTTGGATTATTATTCAACTTCTTTTGACTATAATTTGTTATTTTTTTTAATCTAATTCATCTCAATCTATTTGGGAATTGACATTGAGTTTAGAAAAATTAGTTACCTTAAAGATATGAAATGTCTCTTTTAGTTTATCCTATGACAATTTTCCAACTAATCAATTGTTATGTAACATATTTCTTTTAATATTTTATGTTATATATGTGATACTAGTTTCTATATTTTTTTTTGTTTTATTTTTCTTCATCAATTTCTTTTATGAAGTAATATTTTTATGATTAGGTTATTTTCTTTACAATTGTTTTTACTTTATGATTTAAACTTCTCATATTTAATATTTGTTTTATCTTTTAAAATGTAATAATTAACCTTTTTTTTTCTTTTCCTATTCTAACATTTTAGTTTTAAAGCTTAAAGCATAAAACTATTTGACTTTAATTCATTTTTCTTTTATTGGTTTCAAACGCATCATGCTTCCTTTCAATTTTGATAATGTTCTTTACAACTTTTTCATTGTTTTTCTTTTTCAACAACAATGAGTTCTACTTTTTCCATATACAAAAGAAATGCACAAAAAGTAATATATAATAATTGTTATAGTTAGATAATGAATTTTGTTTCATCAATATATAATTTATCATGTCTTTTGTTAAGGTATAAATAATTACATGCAAGTCTAAATATCAAGTGACTGCCAATAAATTACTCAAAGCTTTTGATGATAATAATTTGTTCTGGTTGATTTATTGAGTTTGTTAAGAAGGAATTAAATTAAAAGACTTTTTAGTCAATAATATATGACTTTTGTTATTAATCCAACACATAAGCAAAATGTATTAATTCACATTTTTGTATAGAAGTACTAAACAAATTTCAAAGGAGTAATGAATGCATGAAGAGTTATGTGACCTTGATATCAGCCAATAACAACCAAACTGCTTAATGTGTGTATGCATACATATTTTTTTCATCCTTTCAAAGCTTTTGAGTTCTTAGATGATTGTTTTCTAGACAAATTTGTAAAAAAAAAGTTTTTACTTGTAAATCCTTCACCTTTTTGAATTTATCTCTTGTAATAAGAAATGTTTATATTTGATATTCATCCATTATTTGAATGTGAACATTGTAAATAGCATTCATTTTCTGTATAACTTAAATAGAACTTTCGTACTTTATATAGAGAAATATTCATATTTGTAGAGAAACTTCCGTACTTTATATTTATACTTGTGAAAGAGTTTAGCGAATAGTCTCAAGAAGTAAGTCTTATTCAAAATTCTTTAAGGAATTTTTAAACTTGTATTGAAACTCCCCTTCCATAATAAAATCAGAAAAAAAATTTATTCAACGCAAAACTACTTGATTCCAGAATGAAGTTTGAATCCAAAATGAATATATGAAAAGTGATTAATAATTATTAATGAGATTATTTGGGAGAATCCAAGTGTGTTATCATATGCCACTTCCCACTTATCCATCCACCTCACCCTGTCTTTGTAGCCGCACGTTTCGAGTTCACAAACACAAAACACCAAACACCAATTAACATCATTTCCTCTGACACAACACAACACACTTCCAAACTATCAAACCAAATCAAACACAAAACTAAATCTTCTTCTTTCTCATGATTTCCAACCAAATTCACGTTTTTCGCTCTGCATTTCGCGTTCTCAGACATCCATGCACAAACTCACCAAAAGCGCGTCCTTTGCTTTTGCTCCATCATAACACCAGTGCTTCCTTCTGCCCCTCACCAACCACCCTTTGCTCTTCACTCACTGACGATTCATTTTCCACCCCAAAACCAAACCAGGCACATTATCGTTTTCTTTTATTACCTTAAAAAACATAAACAAAACTATAACATTCCTTTTATTTTTAATTATAGTTGGATAATAATAGGTTATTGTTTTGTGACAGTTGGGCTACAATCCTCCAGAGGAACTGTTCGGGTTGGAGGTGGAGCTCAAACCAAGGTCTCAACTTTTTACTTTTATTTTATTTATTTAAGTATTGTCGGAAATAAAAATAAAAGTTTAATTTATCGCTAGATCATTACTTTTTGGAAATTTTTAATTTGGTTTGCATTCTTGAAAGTCGTAATCAGATCATTGATCTTTTGAATTGATTTTATGACGGCTTCAGACAAGAAGACAAATAAGAATCTGCGACGGTTTTACTAGGGAACCCAGTTATAAAGAACAGGGAAGATAAAATATTTAATTATAATTCTTTTTTAGTCCCTTTTGAAAAATATTTGATAGATACTAAAAGTAAAAAAGAAAATTATTTGGAGGGACCGAAACAAGTGCTAGTTTTAAACCAAAAAGGGTATTGAAATTTTTACTTCAATTTTGAATTAAATTGTACAGGATCACATCAGCAGTTATCTTGTACATCTGGAAGTTGTGGCCAATGAATGCCACTTATTCAATTTGCTATTTCTATCAAATTCTCGTCCATCCACCCTTCAAAATCGTCTATTTTTGTTTCTGGATTTAGATAAGATAAAAGATTATGCTATAAGGTGTGGTTAAGATTTGAAATGTTGTTATGGTTACTCTACATTTAATATTTTATGAGAAGCTTTGGTGGAGTAACTTTTAGCAGCATTTTGGTCTGATTTCAGCAAGGGTAAGTCTCATGCACCAGAACCAAGGTCCTGGTTTGGTCCAAATGGACAGTATATCAGGGAGCTACCTTGTCCCAGCTGCCGAGCAAGGGGTTATACACCTTGTACTGAGTGTGGAATAGAAAGATCAAGGCCAGACTGTCCAAAATGTTATGGAAAGGTTGTTTCCTTTGAAATTATTGTTGGCTTCTGATAAAGCACAATTTAAACGTGGTTTTAGGAGAGTTAAATGGCTACTCTGAAAAGTTAGGATCATCAAGTTTATATAAATGCATGCCATACATATTGTACTTCCATGTAAGACAACCCGAAATGAAGTCATTTCTAATTTTGAAAGAGAAATTCTTAAGTTGAAATTCACTTGAGGATGAGGCACATGAACTTTTATTTCTCTTCTGTACACTCACAATGCTAAAATTTAGACTTACCTTGGCCATATAAGTCTGATATTGCTGAGTTCATCGTAGGTGAATCAACCCATATGCTTCCAGACATATATTTACACAAATCATAACACTTCAACATAGCTTTTGATGCCATGATGACAACACACTTATTAAACACACTTGTTACTAGTGTAATTTGCAAAGTATGTGTTTATGACTTTATATATATTGTTATTTAAAAGTTCTTGCTTGTTATTTTCCTAATATTCGTAGAAGTTGTGAAACACTAAGATATTGAACATCATATCTGTGCAATGTGCACAATAGCTGCTTTGTTTACTTTTTTTCCCATTTCTTTCTTCTTGTATACAGGGTATATTGACTTGCTACCAATGCTCTGGAGATCGTGTTATATGGGAGGAATCAATTGATGAAAAACCATGGGAGAGGGCCCATTCTATGTAATTATTGAGAAATAAATTTGTATTTCTTTACTAATCTTATCTTTCGTTAAATCTGACAATGTTGATATGACATTTTACATGGTCATGTGCAAATTAATATAAATAATTTTTTGAACACTTATCAGTTGCATGGACACAAAGAAAGGAGCTTTGTGTGTACAAATGACTAGTTGTGTCAAACACATCCCAGACACTTTTTTGATGTGGCATGCATTTTGCATCCTAATATGACACCTTCAATATTTTAGTCACATTATCCTTCTCCATGTCAATGTCCATGCTAAGCTTTAGTTTGCCACCCTCTTCCAAATCATATTGTATGCAAAAATGGTTCATGAAATATAGTTAGTTAGGTATCATATTCCTTTTCAATATACCAAAACAAATCAATTATTATTCCTTAATACGTTGAGTATGAGCGTAACCTCTTCATCTGACTGTTTCTATATTATTTTTTTTTTTTATTATGATTTGCTTTCTTTTTTTCCCGGTGTGATGTTTTTTCTTTCTTATTTTTTCATTTTTAATCTTTTGATATTCCTTCCTGCACATAGGAGATTATGTAAAAATAGTCTGTTGAACTGCTGTAATCTGGCATTGCTACTCTGCTTCCCTTCGCTAGTTCAGAAATTTGTTGCTGCATTTTATTGATTATTGATGATAATGATCTATCAGTACAATATATTAAATATTCTTCAGAGAGTCTATAAAAAATGTTATGTATGTTCATTCAGAAGGAAATTGGTTCAGCTTATATGTTTAGATCATACCATATCAGTTTTAGTTGTGGTATTCAGACTAATTTGTAACATACTTGACAAACGTAAAAGTTTAATTTGCTGTCTGTTTACTATGAATCTCAATCTTTGAATTATGTAAATGTTTTTTGTTTGTTTTGTTTTTTTTTTGGTCATACATAAATGTTTCTTTATGGGTTTTACTTTTTCAGTTCCCCACTTAAAGTGAAGGAAGATGATGAAGTTGACAAATTAGACATAAAGCTGGATGTGAAGAAAAAATCCAAGCGTGTTTACCAATCACCACCTCCAGAAGTTGGATTAAAGATTAGTCGTTCATTAAAAGTTAGTTGGTTGCTTAACTTACGTAATATGCTTTGGATACAAATTGTTATTTATGATGCATGTTTTACATGAGATGTTGAGCCATTAGCTTGTGCACGTCATTGTTTATATATTTAGACTTACATGCACATTCACACACACAAGAGAGAACACATCTATACATAGAAGTGAATGGCAATTTTTGGGGTCTTATATAATGAGAGCTAAGTTGATAGGAACACTTCTTATCATGCAGAAGCATCAACCTGCTTCTGGTTAAGAGACATGAGCATTAAATTGTTTTATATGGCCATATAAGGCACAAATCATTTAGAAAAGGGGAAAGTTATAATTGTGTAGTGATATAAATTCCAAGCACGGTTTTTGCTGCTGTATTTAATATGATAAATCAAGAAGGAGAATTTATGGATATTGTTAAGGTTGCAAATTTAAATGTCTTTGTTTAGTTGAATGATTGCAGAGTCTCAATGCCAAAACTGGTCTGTTTAGCAACCGAATGAAGATTATGCACCAGGATCCCAAGCTTCAGGCACAGCGTGTGGCGGCTATTAAGGTTTTAAATGTTAAGATTTGTATTTCATTAAGTAATTTTCTCTTGGTATCAAGGCCTATTTGGATGAGCTTCTCCATAAGCTCCTTCTTGAAGAGATAAATAAAAGGAAAAAGTGAAATCAACTTCTTTTATAAGCTAAAATTGACTTGTACACAACTTAAAAATAAAATTTTAGAGAAACTATATGAGAAAAATTCTACAAATTAATCTATGCGTTAGTAACTTTTACTTCAGACATGAAACTCCTGACATTAGTCATAATTGAAGAACTAATTTATCAACTGGTTGTGTGGATGTAAATTATGCACGTATTTGAAGCATTAGAATTTTGACACGCTCAAAGTTCTGCACAATGAAAATTTGCTTCAATGGATGCAGAAAGCCAAGGGAACTGTTGCAGCAAGAAGGCACACTTCCAAAACTATGAAAACCTTCTTCAGTGATCCAATAAACCGACAGAAAAGGAGCATGGCCATGAAGGGTAATTTTCATACCCCTGCACCTGTGACTTCATTGCTGGTAGACATGGTTGAAATTCATACTCATTTGCTTTTAGTCCCTTCTCAAATGCAGGAGTAAAATTCTACTGCCAAAACTGTGGACGTGAAGGGCATAGGAAACACTACTGTCCGGAACTCAAGGATAGCTTGATTGATCGGCGATTCACGTGTAGGGTGTGCGGGGAAAAAGGCCACAACAGAAGAACATGTAGAAAGATAAGGGTAAGCCATGGCAATGAGAGAATGATAAAACAGCATCAGTGCAGGGTGTGTGGGGAAAAGGGCCACAACAGAAGAACATGTGGGAAAGTAAGGATAAGCCATAGAAAGGGGAGAATGATAAAACATCGCAAGTGTAAAGTATGTCTCCAATTCGGCCATAATCGTAGGACCTGTCCTCAAGTTGTTCCTAGTAAAACAAACACGGCCTCTCCAAGGGCATACAAGTGTAAGTTGTGCAAGAAAAAGGGACATAATAGTAGGACATGTCCAAGTAAGACAGTTGTTGTTACTGAACATCCTCAACATTAATAATCACAAGCATCTCAACCTATGTCTTGTTGTGGACAGTAATCAGAAGTGGAAGAGCTTTATATATTGTGGTTGCTCTTGTTATCTATCTGCAACATGACTTGTTGAGTAATGGCAATTAGGCACAACTTTGACAAAACTAAGCTTTGCTTAGGGGTGGTTCTAGGATAGTAGGACTCATGTTTGGCTTAAACTTTTTGGATTTTCAGAGATACTTAAAATTAAAAGTAAAATTAGAAACAAAGAATGAATTTAAAATTTGATAACTTCGTAATTTTTAAGCTTATGTGATTTGAAGGCTGATATTTCTTGAACAACGTGTTATTGGATCTTGAAACTTGAAGATTCGAAACAAAGAATGAAAAACAAAATTAGAAATAAGAAGTCCTTAAAATTTCTTTAGTTTTATTAAAGTGCAAAACTTGGATATAATATCAAAGGTTCTGATTGTGTTATTAGTTTCGCCTAAATTAACTGCATAAGAAAGGATTTTATTAAATGCCAATGAAGATTACCAATATAAAAATTCACCTCAATGATTATGTAACAGAGGATGTTATTAAAAGTTAACATGTATTGCTAACATGAAACTCCAATTCTAAAATGAGAATGGTATAATGGAGAACATAACATAACCAAGACGGTGTTAAATTCTCTTAGATTTACATTGTGTTAAACAGTCATCTCTTTTCTTGTATGAGCTTCAAAAGAACATCTTCAACTTTTAGGGATACGACTATTTAATAACATAGTATAGTTTAAGCTTTTTAGAGAGACATTCTTCTAGATTGTCCTATTGAACATGCTTTTAAAAAATATATTGGTTAATCAAAATTAAACATGATTTGTTATCATTAAAATTAAGGATCATTTATATTGTATTTGTTTTTGGAGACTAGACATCATAACATAAATGATTGTTAGATCATATAATCTCATGGCTAGATCATCCAGCTTTAACATATATATACTCTCAGGGACACAGTTCCTTTTTTCTAGTTTCAAGCTCTTGCATTTTGAATTCCTTGAACATTGAAAACACACATGACTTCTTTTTTATTGGATAGACCCATAATCTCTTGGAGTAATAATCAATGAAAGATACAAATATCCTCCTAGTAATACTATTGTTCATTTCGACACATCATAATGAATCAATTTTTAGTACGTATTTGCTTATAGTAGCCACCTTGGAAAATTTAAACTTATGTTGTTTTTTATCACATAATGTTTGCAAAAGGGTAAATTAACTTTCTTGATGCCGATAAGAGATAATGTTCCACAAGGGTTTCCATACCTTATTGTAACATATGACTAAGTCTATGAAACTACATCATCATTGTTCGTCTTGACTTGTCCCTATAATTGATGTGTGAGCTTCTTCAATCCCAAAAGCACATATAAATTAGTTGTGATCTTATCTACTTTCATTACTACTAGATTCTCTTTCACCTCTTTTAATATCTCACGGTCAGTGTGGGTCTTATACCTGAGGTCATCTAATTGTTAAATAGATAGTATATTCTTTGTTCAACCATTCATAAGTTGTACTTGTTAAGTTGTGTGAACAATATAATCATATATTTGAAATTTGATAGTATAGACTCAAACAATTTCTAAGACATGATAATTTCCCACAAATATGAATCTCTTTTATATAGATCCATATGTGCAAAATCAATCTTGGTATGAAGTCATGTGTCACGTTACATTTGAATTCACTATCCATCCATGTGAAGTTATTATTTATCTTCATAATTGATTGGTGTTACTTTATAGTTATTTTCTCCATATTTCTTGTGCCAATATTCTTTCTTAATGTGCCCTATTATGTTATAATTATAACATTTGAGATTCTTTGTTCTTGACTTTCGTATACCATGATTTTAAATCCTACTAAAGCCATGTTTTGTTGATTTACTTCTCATCATCATTAAATCATTTGTTTGCTTTAAAGTTTTGTTCTTGATTTTTCTTCAAGAACAACTTCAACAATATTCTCAAAAGGGTATACATATGCCAGTATTATTATTTGTTATGTTGATAATAAGTTGATCATACGAATCAAGTAAACTTTGAAGTAAAATTCCTATATGTTTACTTTCAATTATGTTGACATCTACACCTAAAAGTTGAGTAAATAAGATATTCAAATTATTGATTTGGCCTATCACTGAATTGGACTCACTCATTTGAAAAAATATGCAGACTTTTTTTTATATTTCAAAAATACTCTTTGTGTGAAGTGAGTTAATGTGATACAATTTGATGAAATGAAGGTAAATCTACTTTGCGTCATTCTTCTGCATAAACACTAGACAAAATAACATCTGCCAATACTAATTACAAATTGGCGATAACATTATGACTAATTTCTTTCCATTTTCATTCTTGATGTTTACAAGTTTTCCTTCAATTGCACCTACAAATTGTATTTTGTCAAAATTGACCTTATCTTCAATTTTCACAAGGAGAGATTACTTATTTTAAACTTTTCTATCCCATGACCAAAGCACTATTCAGTGGAACAATGACAATAGAGTAAGAACTGGTACTCTAGGTAAGTTCCTAATTGATGCATGGATAAAGATGATGTTAGATAGTTTTAAAAAATAAATGTTTTGTTAAAGTGTATTTTGAATGTAAATTTTAGAAATTTTCATTTATGTAAAATAGATGCAATTAGTAATTTTATAATTGGACTTATGTCCAACAAACTAGGGGCATGGACTTTGGAGGGTTAAGAAGTAGTAAATGAAAGTCATCCAAAGCCAAGAAGAACTGTTGCAAATTTTGGCTAAGTGAGCATAATGTCAAAGAAATCTTAAGGAGCAAAAAGAAGGTAGACAAGTGTGAAAAAGCATGGAAAGTAGAACCAAGCATGAAATGCATGCTTCCATTCCCCTGGCCAACTAGATTTTCCTTGATTTTATTTTGACTTTTGAAATTCAAATTTTTTTTCCCAAGTTTAGTTTACATTTTCGGCCAAAGCCGATAGGATTTTAAATTTGAATTTGCATGTAACTTAAGGTACATTTGCATTTCATTTTAGGCCTAGAATTTTGGTATATGAAGGCTATAAATAGCCCATTTATTTTCTCTGTGATGAAGAGTTTTTAGAGTGCTTTTAAAAGGGAAGAATTCTTCTCTCGAGTCTTATCTTAGACTATTAGACAAAAGACTCCATCCATACTTATCTTGGGTTAAGGAACAACTTAAAAAGAAAGAGTTGTACACATTTTCTTTCAAAGTCAATATAATAAATATTTGACATTGTTGATTTATGAACAGTCAAGGTCGAAGTGCCGGTATGCACATCTTGGCAATTATTTGACTTCCACTAGTATGCTAAGAAGGGAGAGGTTTTCACTCAACTTTTCTTAATAGAAAAAAAAAAAAAAAAAAAAAAAAAAAAAAAAAAACAAGTGTTGATGAATTATCACTGTAAACCTAAAAGCTTAAAACTTGTAATTGTTTGTTTTAAGCGAACCATGCATAGAAAATATGCATGAATAATGAGCATTATTTTTACTAAAATTTAACATCAAATATTCATATAAGTTTGAATGGTTTAGTTCTGCTGAATATCAGTTTCACATGTTCTTACATGTGTACATGAACATATATAGAAGTGATTAAAGAAACAAGAAAGTGTGTTCTTACATTGACGAAACAGTCGTGGAAGAACAATCTGAGTATAGAGGCTCCAATCCGGGCTTCTCCATTGATGGCTTGCTCCATTGCATTTCTGACAATGGTTTGAAGATTAGGACAAGTTTTATCATAGAAGTTGGTAGAAAGTTGTGCATTGGCTGAAGAAGAAAGGAGAGAAAGAATGAAGAGTGGAACAAAGAAGAGGGTACGTAAGAAGGGTGCCATCTTTGAAGGTTTAGCCACAAATAGTGATTATTGTGTTGTGTTAGAGGTGAAGAGGGCAATGGAAGAGGGTATGCAATATATAGAGTGTTGGTGCATGCAAACACAACAAATTTGGGGAAAAAATTCTGCCAATTTCAAATTTGGCTGCTCCATACATGCTCTACTTTTAAAAATATTTTGGGAGAAACGGGTGACATAAAAGATTACACTTGAATTATGTTGAGATATTTTAGGAGGAAAACTTAGAGAGACTCAAAACTAATTGACTCATGATTTAATTATGTAACACATCATGACATTACCTCTAAAGTAAAAGTTTTAATATTAAGTATTTATAGATTTTTTTTTGTTATGTATGTTGTTATACTTTTTCATTTCTATACGAAGAAATTAGAAACATATTTTAAGTGCAAAACTAATTTTCACAGTTTCAGATTTTTTTTTTCTTGAGACAACTTACCCTCTCTATTACAATCATGAAAATTTGTGAACATTCTACTTCACATTCAATAAATTTCACTAATAATAATGTCCTAGTTTTAAGTAAATTTTGATAAAAGAATTGCAAAAGTTATTAGGCTGTGTGAGACTATACCATAGTCATCACTAATTCGCACATAATATATAACTAAATATTTAAGTGTTGTTAATGCTTTTAGTTAATTAAAAATCTTCCATGCTAAAAGTTAATTATAACATAAAAAATATACTGTTCCAAACTAAGAAAAACACGTGTTAAAAAGAATTACTGTATAGTTATTATTTTCGAGAATTTACATTTGATTCATGTAACGAGATCTAAATTTAATTTTATTTTTCATTCACTAATATTTTTTTATTATTATATTTTAAATAATATCAATAAATGTCACAGATTTTTCATATTATGTCTTTCATTTTAAGATGAGTTTAGACTTAACTCAATTTTTTAAAATTAAATTTTAAAGCAAGATTTATATATCATTTATATATTTTATTTTAGTTATATCAAATGTTGCTGTAAATTTTTTGTACATCTTTCTTGTATCGGGGCAAATCTTGAGTATAAAAATAAATATTTGTTGTCACTTTTTATACTTTAATTTGTCCCTACATAGCAATAATTGATTTAAGATTAAACCACCCCATCCTAGAATTAGAATTTAAACAACTTCCCAAAAAAACCACAACTAGAACTAAATAAATGTAATTAAGACAATTTTTTTAACATTGGCGACAAGAGCATAGGTGACCCAATAATAGATCTTAGATAAATTTGTATACTATTTTGAAATATGATTTTAAACCTAAATTTATAAAAGAAAATTCACACACACACTATATATA
>Ga0123340_1003428_pt1 | contig 14855 bp, 6 predicted proteins | sample SirMexnodulemix_FD_89961 | JGI IMG/M metagenome (GOLD analysis project Ga0123340, IMG submission 89961) | Root nodule microbial communities of legume samples collected from Mexico - Siratro Mexico nodule mix | ecosystem: Host-associated > Plants > Roots > Nodule | place: Mexico: Nepantla... | reverse complement strand
TTTTTTAATAATCAAATATTTAATCCGATACCCATTATTCAAGTTAGAAGAGATTGGAATATTTGGTACTAAAACAAAGTTTATTAAATAAAAAATTCTATAAATAAAAGAATTTTTAGAAAAAATAAATAAATTCTATTTAAGCTAATTTAAAGTGACTACTTCAAATCAAAATAATACTTATAGAGAATTTAAGTATTCTAGTAAAGGTTCTTTTTATATGCATAATGAACAATAAATGTGTTTGATGGTTGGTATTAATAAATTTATATGAAGTCTTTTAAATCCATAACTCATCCTACTTTATTAGCATTGCTTGGATGTGATATGAGAACAAATAGAAATGTAGGTGAATGATAGTACTTTGGATAACCATATAAAAATGTCTTTTTCACATTTTGATGTATATAATTACGTATTATATTTGAAGTTTGAAATTGTTTAGTAATTTCTTGAATTAAATACGTGAGTATTATTTTCTTTATTAATATATAATATTAAGAAACTGTGTTTTAGTTTATTGGTATAATTATATTAGGATGGTTACAAAATTTATATGATATGTTTTAATAATCTATTTTCATCTAAAACTTGCCACTTGTTATGTAATGTGAAGATGTAAGCCAAATTTTGTTGTTCCACTTGTGAGATGGTGACTCATAAAGCCCACATTCCCACGAGGTTTTGAAAATAAAGCAAAACTAAACAAAACCCATCCCATTGTCTCCTTGTGACTGAGCATGCACATCGTTTTCAACACAACTTGCATATTATGGTCAACAAAAAAATCCATTTTTCATCATCAAAGCAAAAATTCTTCAGCTTAGATGCTTCAAACCTTGTTGATATTTGGTTTATATAGTCCAAAATTATAGCCTTTATATTTTAAAAAAGATTAGATCAAACCAAATTAATCTAATATTTGGTTTATACAGTCCAAAATTATAGCTTTTTAGGAATACATTACATAACAATAATGAATATATACCTTTAAATGATTTTATTAAAATAACCTAATTTTTAAAATAGTTACATTACTTTTAGTGAGGTAACAATAATCAATATATACCTTTAAAATGATTTCATTAAAAATAACCTAATTTTTTAACTAGTTACATTATTTTTAGCAAGATAGATAAATAATTATTTTAGAAGTAGAGTATAAATAAAAAATATTTTTTAATTAAAAATTGAGATTATCAATAAAGTACATTTAGCTTCGTATTTATAAAAGTAAATATATGACTATTTTCATATAAATTCTCGATTAGGTCACTTATTGTAAATTTTGATTCCAATTAAATCAAGATTTAAAATAAGTGAAACAAATTAAGTTAATGTGTTTTTGTGCATTTTCTTATATGTTTATAATGTTTTTTTATAAAAGAAATAAAAGATAAAAAGATACATTAATTAATTTTTCACATAAAATTTATATAAACAAATAAATGATATAGTAAACACTTATAGTAAACACATACCTAAAAGAATATCCAGTACACAAAATTCAACTCATCTTCAGTTTTATTTAGCCCTTAAGAAGTAACTTAATTCCTATGAAATTTTCAAGACCAACTTCTAACTCCCAAAATAGTGCAAAACACAATAGGAACTTTTAAACCAACATAAGCTCCAAGAATGCCAAAACTTTGGAATCAACGTATCACATAAGCTTAATCCAAATCAAAGTTTTTATCCATTAGTTGATCCTACCGTTAAAATATGAATCTAACCCTAAATAAAGAGAAAAGAAAAAAAAGAGAGCCTAAATGAAACTAAATTACGGAATCATAAGACTTATCATACTTAAAATTATGATTGACCACTTTTGTTATACTCACGACGGTGTTCTAAATAATGGAATATCATCACGAGAAAAATAATTAGTTAGTCCAAAAATCTAAAAAGAATATAAAATATTCATGAGAAATGAAATCTATATTAAATTAAAAAAAGAGAATGTTTTAAATAGATTTTTTCAAAAGATTATTTCATTTTCTATTATACTGAAATTTCCGAACAATATTTTCTACTAAGTAAACGGATCTTAGTCATTTGTAAAAATTACAATTTTAAAATTAACTATTCTCCAAATTCATGATTATTCAATATAATTTTTTTCTTGTATTAAAAGCCCCTAATTTAGTTTTTAATTTTATTTTTAGTATTTTGTGTATCTATACAGCGAAAGTAAGATAAGTATCAATAAATGCAGTACTAAAAACTACAATATTGATTTCTAAAAGTTGATGTGCACAATAGTTTGCTTAAAGTCATTATTTGTTGATTATCAACAGTTAATAGTTCCATTACTTGTTCAGTTTGATTAATTAAATCATATGTATTTTTAACTCAATTAGTCATCTCGATTTGAATGTAATCATGTCAAATACACGTAAAAGAGATTTATTATATTTATAATAATCTTATGTGATTTTAATAAAAATTCATCTATACCCAAAATAAAAGTCCATGCAAACATATCCTAGTTATGAAGACTCAGAAAGCTAAAATAAATAAAAAATAAAAAATAAAAATGAATGGCTTCAATTTTGTACTCTGCTTAATAGTCAAATACTCGAGTCAAAAGTGACTGCCAAACTGATCCTTCCAATTTGCTAATATGTCATTTTCCCAAAAGAATTATTCACAAAAAGTTTGTGCCTTTATTATGGTCACCCTTATCCTCTTGAAGAGTGAGGTCCCCAACTTGTAGGTAACATTTGTTTAAGAGGAGAAATATATATTTATTTAAAACAATATAATTAAATTTTATTTAAATATCTTTGAAAACAAATAACAAGCCCGTCTAGCTCAGTTGGTAGAGCGCAAGGCTCTTAACCTTGTGGTCGTGGGTTCGAGCCCCACGGTGGGCGTCTTTGTTTCCATTTTAAAGCTGTCATCTGGCCCAATGGGCTTTTGCTTGGTCACTCTAATAGGCCCAACTATTCACACTGTTTGTCCAACTGTATATTAATTTAATCATATTAGAATGCCATGATAATCGTGCTTAATTTTATTTAATTTTTATTCGTCCTAATTGTCTTGCTTATATTTCTTTTGTACCCTGCAAAACTATTTCAATAGGTGATTTTTCTTCAAAAATGGCATTTTCATGTGATAATTTTTCTAAGGGTAGATGTAAAAAAAATCCTTACATGTTAAGAACATTTTTCGTGATTGCTTTTAACTTTCATTTTTGTCTTCTTTACCACTATCAAAATTTTCCCTGTTGGCTGATTCATAATTTCTGCATGCTGAACTTGTGACAAGTCATTGTTTTTGGAATAATTGAGCCAGCAAAAACCAACCTCACTATATCAAGTGCAGACAACAGAGAATTTTAGTATTCTGATGAGGAAGTTGACTTTCCATAAACCTTAAACTGCCCCTGAAGCATATAACTGTCTCATGAAAAATGCCACCCTAATAACTGAACACTACTTCCAAATGTTGTCCCTTGAAAACAATTTCACAAGCTCCTATTATGGTGGTCCACAAAACAAAACCGTGGCAAATATCAAACACCTTACCCTATTGCAATCAAGGAATGCTTATCAAGTGAGAGGAGTGTTTGTTCAAAAGGGTGAAGGAAAGAAATCTAGATCATGCAACCATACATGGATGAATTATGATGCAAAGTTATTTAGTTATCATATAATCAAATAACAAAGTCACTTTGTGATTTTATCATCTATGTATGGTTGCATGGTTAAGTTAATTTCTCTTGTCCTGTCTTACAAGCACTTATCTCACTTCATACACACCCTGCAATCAATAACGTAGAAAAAACTACATTCCTAAGCAACAACATAAAGATCCAAATCTACAAAATGTCATGTTTGAGATCTTTTTTTGGCTCATGTCAGAGCTAAGAGGATAGCATGGTAAGATGCATAGGTAGTAGTAGCAAACAAAGTAGCAACAAAGAAAGAGAGATAAGTGGTTGGAGGTTGGTTGATGAAGAGTGATTAGAGATTTCAGATGAGTCCACAGCAAGAGGCATTCCATCACTGTTTAGAGAGCAGGATTGAGGGTAAGAGCCATCAGTGTTCAACATCAAAGCTCGGAGAACAGCTGAAACTGTGTGCATGTAAGCTGTCCTATTTTTAGCCAGAAGCCATGTCAAGCCCATAAGCTCACAGTCTTTGTTGTGGATCTTGGTGGTCCTGTCTTCTGCTTTGCTTGAATTTGAAGACTTCTTGTTAAGCTGCGTAGAAGTAATACTTCAATGAGAATGTCAAAAGAGGTTGCATATAATACTTACAAGTGATTACACAAAAGGGGTTTGGTTTGGTGCATCAAAGCTTCTTAAATACCATCTTGGTTGGTGTAACATCCACTCATAGCAAAAATGGTCTCAGATGCATATCAAAGCTAATACACTACCTAAATGCAAGGTTTTTAATACTTTTGCAGTGTGCAATTATTAAATTGTTAGCAACCCTGAATAATGTTTTTAAATGCAACAAAAAATGTGACACCAAGCATGAGACTTCATATGACAATTTAAGATTCTGAAGCAATTTCTAGGATTTTAGCGACAAGGGGCAACATTTCTGCAAACTCCTAACTGAAAATCAGAAACAAGAACGACAAATCCAAACACAGCCACAAATGATGCTGGTATCTAATTCTCAAAACTGTATGATGCTTGCTAAAACATGTGATCATGACAGACAATAGGATGAATGACTCAGAAGAATCAGAGAAGTAAAAGATCTGTAGGTATATATGAGAGAAAGAAAAAGAACAAACTAAAATTCTATATTAAGAAACCATCATTTATGACCAGGGCAGGCTAATGATAGGAACAGTCAAATTGTATGGGGTCTCAAGCATTTAACAAATGACACTATCTGTCATAAATCATAATAAAAAGAAAGCTAGTTTCACATAAGACCATTTTATTTGAGTCATTTTCATACATCCAAAAGAGAATTATCTAAAAGGACTGATGCTAGCTAAATTGTCCTCTTAATACCAATAATCCAATACTACAACTTAATTTGAAGTACCAAGATAGTGCCATTGCACTTAATTGCTTAATATTTCCCAGCTATATTAGTTTATTTAAGAACTTGATTTTTGAGACATTAGAGTTAATACTGGTTTCTCTAAATTCTCATGTGACAGAAAAAGAAATAGTTGCTGAGTTACAAAGTGCACTACTAATCCACCATTGGTGCCATCCATGTTCGTGAACCACACAAACTTCAAAGGCGCGTGAAGAACTGTGAAAAAGCTTAAAAAGCAACCAACATCAGAAGTAAACAAAAGCATGACAGAACTTTTACTAAGTACCAAACATGAGTGAAGAAGATGAAAATGAAAAACCAAAACACCATCTTGATCTTCAACTTTCAACAAGATCCATCAACTTCCAAATCACATTGAACTAAGCAAATGACACCGAAACATGAAAACAATACCCTAGAGAAAAAGAGTAACTTTTTTTGTATGTATATATAGGGAAAAACTCACCAAATAGAGGGTATTTAAGCATTTAGAGCACCCTCCAAGACCTGGCAAGCCATTGATATCAGCGCTACTACTCAAGCAATTCTTCTCCAACCTTCTCACATCTGCATTCCCCAAAAGCTCCCCACTTTGGCTAACAGAAAATGCATCTGGGCATGTCAAGTGGTGCAGCCTAATGCCACAAAAGCAATACACCACATCACAAGTCTCATTAGGCTTGGTGAGTTCAATTCCCCTCACTTCCAAAGCCTTTCCCAGCTCATTCACACAGGTTTCTGAGTCATCTGGCAGCAAAGGCATCATGTCATATACTGATGTAGCATGGCCACGAACACTGCTATGCCTATGGCCTAACATGCCTAGTGCAGTAGAAGAATATGCAGAATACAACCATGCTGCTAGCACCGGGCAGCACCTGCTGTGGTGGAGCCCCATGTCACCACCACTTTTGGCACCACCACATGCACTCTTGATCCCATCAAAGAGCTCATCCGAGAGGGTAAGAGGGCACCCTGCAACCTCAGATTGTTCGGGGAATGCAGGGATTGTCGTTGAAGGCTTGGATGGGGTTACCAAAACGGGCTTAAGGGTGGTTGTTGCTGGTGAGTCAGGGTGGCACAGGTAGCAAGGGAAGAAAAGGATGCATAAGAGGAAAAGGGTCAATGACATAGTGTTAATTCCAGAGTGAAAGTGAGGTGAATTGAATAGAATGGAAGAAAGTTGTCTTCTTTCTCTTCCCAAAAAGAAGAAAATGTGATGTTACCAAAGGGAAAGGCAAAGAAAGATAAAGGGTAGTAGAAGATGGTGGGGTTCTTGTACAATATATAAAGATTAAAAAAAGGATAAAGAAAGTGGTGAGGTTGTGGAAAGTTTGGCAGTATGCTACCTCGTTTAGATCTAAAGTACTCACTCTGAGTAAAGTTACGAGAAGGGGTTGAACAAATCATACATGGAAGAACAGCATTTGATTCAGGTTTTGGTTTTATGTGGTCTTATATCACTTTAAAGTACTAGTTAACAAGTTTTAGGTAAATGTTCTTGTTTGGCCTTGTTTAGTTTGGATTTTGTGGTTCTTTTTGTTTTTCCAAATGATTATTTTTGTTTTGTTGTGTGATGTTTGGATCAGTAGGTAAACTGTATTTAATTCATGGCATTGTGAGAGCAGAGGAATGGTTAGGGTTTTCACATGATTTGAAGGTTCTTATTGAATGAGTAACTCAGAAGTGCCCATACCTTAATTGTTTCCACCAGCAGTTGTTGCAACCTTTATTCTTCTCTTACTTCCTCCTCCCTCTCAAATCCTAATAATGCAGATCAATTATGTGCTATGTAACTTTTTTTCTAGTGGGGATGGTAGGGGCCTAGGGGCAATTTTAGATATTTTCCAACCCTTCATAATAATATTTATGGATTTACTTCAGCAGTTCTAGTGTGAGGATAAAGCTAAATATTATATCACTCTAACAACTGCAATTTATTGCTTATGTAGATATAAATCTTTTTCAAAGTTTATGAAGATTAAAAGTAATAAAAAAATTTGGAAGAGCAGCAGAAAATTCCAGAACTATAAATCCATTTAAATGCATTGTTTACTATGTGGGGAAATTCAATTTTCCATAGATTCAGAGGGTCCATTCTAAGCACTATGCCCTATGCTACAATTTTCTCTTTCTCTTCTAATTCTATGAGTGTTTGTGTTGTATTTTCAATGAGTTGGTAAGTAACATTAATCTTAAGTTTTTTCCGAAAAAAAAAAAATGTTACTCAATGTGTGAAAACTAACATTGCACTTTAGAATTTTGGAGATAAACTCAGAAATCACAACACTGAACACTGTATTTTAATAATAATTATATTAAGCAATTTAGATAATTAATCTAGCTCAAAAATAAGAACCTTTCTATAAACATAAGTTTGTTCTCACTCAAATATAAGTTCTTGCAATAATCAATTATCAATATCTTGATTATAATTAAATATTTTTTTAATGGGTTATAATTAAAGTAATCAATTATCAATCAATTAAGCACCTTAATTAAATGGTAAACTGAAAATAAAATAATTTCTTCCGATAATTTTTCGGTGGTCCGTACAATTTTAAGTTAATTATTATATTTTAAACTGTATACATTTCATAATATTCTTATTTTAACCTTTAATTACAATTTAAAATTTAAGAACAATATTATACATTACTTATGTGCTAAAAGTAACTAACGTTATTTTTTTTTTTTATGAAACTTTCTAATTAATATTTAAATAATTAATATTTTTTTAATTTATAAGATGCCCGTTTAGCTCAGTTAGTAGAGCGCAAGGCTCTTAACCTTGTGGTCGTGGTGGGTTCGAGCCCCACGGTGGGCGTTTTTTTTTTCTTTTACTTTTACTTTTTATAGCTAATATCTGGCCCAATGGGCTACTGCTTGGTCTTACTGTAATGGCCCAACTACTCACTTTTTCATCCAACTGATAACTTTCTAGTATAGCCAAAAACATTTTTTTTTTTAATTTTACACTTTACAAAAACTATAATTTAAACTATATTACAAAATTTGTGTATTAATTTGAAAATATTTTCAATATTGTGGACAATTTAACATTTAATTTTATCATTAGTCGTTCCTTTTGCTTAAAGATAATAAAATTGAAATTAGTAATCAATATTTATATTATACCAATTGTTAAAAAGAAAAATAAAAGTTGACTCAATATAAAATACATCATAAATAACTTAAAATTTAAAATAAGGTATTTTAAAATAAAATATTCTAATTTATTTAGGGTCGGACACTTTCAAATCTGATATCAATACGATTAACTTATTACAAAAATAAAAATATTAAACTAGAATAAAAAAACATCAATAAAAATATATACATATGTCGTGCTCAAATTTAGATAAAAATATTTTAACTTATATAATAAAACTAAATATCGCTAAACTCAATATACGACTAATATTAAAATTTTATCCTTTCTCATTTCTTACATGATCTAATAATACCATTCTGATTTCATTTACAATATCATCTAATAATAACTTAATATTATGAACATAAATTTAAATCTAAAGTAAAATTTTAATTTTAAATTTAATCTAATTTATAAGATATGCAAATGTAAGAAAAAATTCGATAACCTGATGCAGGCAAATGAGACAACAACAAGAAGAGGTGATGTGAAACAATCTAGGAATAATAGTTTACTCTTCTAAAGTATTTTTCATAAACAAAATCTTAACTCTCTATATTTCTCCTCCACCCTCTTATTTTCACGATTTCTCTAATTTTTGCTGTTTTACTTATATAATATTCCAAGATCATTTTCATTTATTACATTTATCTTAAAAAAATAAGAATTACTTGGTGATCTTGTAACAAGAAGTTTAACTTATAGAACAAAATATAGTATGTGTCATACCTACCTTTATTATAACTAAGATCTTTACATCTCCTTACATAAAAAATTTAAAAAATCATCAAACCACTAAATACTCACAATAATCTTTAACATCTCACATCAAACCTTGTTTATTACCATTACTCATCTTACAAAAAGCTCCATTCTTCTTCTACAAATCATTAAGGTAAATACTTAAATATTATCTAGTGAATAAGAAGACACAACCCTCAACATTTGAAGCACCTTAGAAACCATTATAAACCATCACACCGACAAGAAGATGTTCATGTTCATCCCAATGTAATTATTTTAAATAAGAGGCAGAACTTTTTGATAAAAAAATTGCAAACAAACCCATTAATTTTCGAAAATCTATAACTTAGGCATGTGGGTCCTAACTTACGAAGAAAAGAGTTAAATGTTAAACGAAAATCTATTCAAGAATCCGAATGAAAAAATAATAAAAAAATAAAATTAGACACCTTTCAATTATTTTTTATAATTTTGAGAAACTCGAAAGGTATTTATTTTGAAGAATAAATAAATAAAACAATTTGAAGAGCGTTTATTATATATATATATTTTTTTATTTTATTCAGTAAAATGGGTGTGTAGTAGTGTAGCCGTTGCACTTGTCTAACGCTCTCTCTCTCTCTCTCTCTCTCTCTCTCTCTCTTTCTTCTTTCTGGCAGTTCTTCACTATTTCTTTCTCTCTCTCTACATTCACACAGCACTGAGAAAAAACTATCAACGTTCTTTTAGTTGAGGCTTTTCCAGCGCGACCCATTTGTTTATTATCAATTTTTCAAGTTGAATTTAAACTGCAATAGGTAGATTGCGATTTCCCCCACCAGAAACCCTAGTCATTTCTAGATGACCCACTTGTAAATTCGCAATTTTGTTACTGAATTTCAGCTGTGTTTCATAGTTTCATTGCGTCTTCGCCGCCAATTTTGGGGGAAAAATGTCAGAACTCGATCTGTCCAAGAAAGTAGCCGATAGGTATCTCAAGCGTGAGGTCCTTGGTGAAGGTACATACGGTGTCGTTTACAAAGCCATCGACACGCAGGTAACTTTTTTTAATTTTAACTCTGTTCTGTTCGTTACAGTAAAAAAAAAAAAGTAAAAGAACTGGTATGACCAAAATTACGAGTATATTTTCAGCGAAAAAAAATATTTTTTTATGGATTGTGAGAATTGGGTCTGAATAAAGATTGGAACTTGGAAAAGAAGTTGAAATCTCTTATATTGAAGGTTGGGTTAAGGAAATCTTTGAATAAGAGGAAAAAAGGTTTTCATCCAAAGCCTTGCAGTGATGTGAAAAGGGAATGTATGCATTTTAAAGTTGTTTAGAAATGGATTTGGTAAAACTGTGCCTTTTTGTGGTAACTCGCAATGGGGTATTCCAGTTTCCGTTAATTTTTTGTTCTGTGTTGGTTGTGGCTACTATTTGATTTTATTGCTATGGATACTATTTGATTGTTGTGTGGAATTATGGCTGCACACGTCTTCATGAAGTGGCCTTTTATTTAATAATGATGATGATGATACTAAAATGGTACTGTTATTGTTATTATTATCTTGTGGTCCTTATAAAGATGTGTTCATTGCATGGACAGACAGGGCAGACGGTGGCAATTAAGAAGATCCGGCTTGGCAAGCAGAAAGAAGGGGTCAATTTTACGGCTCTGAGAGAAATTAAACTGCTTAAGGAGCTTAAAGATCCAAACATTATTGAGCTGATTGATGCCTTTCCCCATAAAGGGAATTTGCATCTTGTGTTTGCGTTCATGGAGACAGACCTTGAAGCTGTTATACGGGACCGGAATATTGTTCTTTCACCCGGTGATATAAAATCTTACCTTCAGATGACACTTAAAGGCCTTGCTGTTTGCCACAAGAAATGGGTGTTACATAGGTAGATTATGATGCTTATATGGTCATTCTAAGTCATTACCTGCTTTTAGTTCCGAGCTCAGAGGTTTTGTTATGAATTTTCAGGGATATGAAGCCAAATAACTTGTTGATAGGATCTAACGGACAGCTGAAACTTGCAGATTTTGGTTTAGCTCGGGTATTTGGAAGCCCAGACCGCAGGTTCACTCATCAGGTTTGGTTCTTTATGCATAATGTCTTGTGAATCCTTTAAGTTTGCGGGCTTAATCCTTAGAACTAGAGGAAGGACTTTTGAAACGGACTGGTTTCTTTAATTGATGTCAGCATTCTGAGTCAATTGTAAATTTAAATGAAACTCAACTCATCCGTTAATTATTCCACTTTCTTCAGATTCTTCTATAATAGAACTAGCAAACTTTCCTAACTTTGGATGGTTAGAATTTGCATGACAGGCAAAGAAATATTCCCTAGATGTTTTATAATCACGTTTGGTGTTGTATGATGCTTTAGTTCGAATTTATATGAAAACACACAATGCAAGTCAAGCTGCGTTTACCATGAAATCTCTATTATTACTTCCTGGCTTCGTCCCAAAACTTAAATTAAAGGAAACAAGGGAAGGAAAAAAAAAATTGTGTAAAAAAGTATGGACATGTACTTGGAAGTAGAAGTATTCTAGAATTTTGGTGAATATGTTTTAGGATGGTGGTTGGATAAACAAGTATCTCATTTCCTGAAGAGTGGAGTATAATTTGTTGAATCAGTAGCAGCTTACTTATCAGCCTCTTTGTAACAAAATTGTTTCTTCTAAATACCATATCTTCACTGCCTCCTCTAGTGTTTGTACCTTGAACTTAACATGTTTCATCCTAGTGTTTGTACCTTGAACTTCTCTTACTTGATATGCACTTTTGACACATAATACATGAATAGGTGTTTGCAAGGTGGTATAGAGCACCTGAACTATTATTTGGTACCAAGCAGTATGGTCCAGGGGTAGATGTTTGGGCTGCAGCCTGTATTTTTGCTGAACTTCTTCTTCGTCGACCCTTCCTGCAGGTAAACCAATATTTTCATGGTGATTATGTATGAACTATTAGGCACAGGATAAATGTTCACTTTTTGTGGGTTAAAGATGAATCACTGGATCCCTAAACTATTTAACTTTTTTTTTTCTTTTGTGTATTTTTGACTTCATCTTTTAGTTCAAATTGCACTCTGAATAAAAAACCTTTAGAAACTGTTTTACTGAACTATGATTTAGTTCAGAAGCTGTTGGATATGGTGCTTATCTGCATTGTTGATCACTAACTTTTGCTTCCATGTTATTCCTGTTCTGATAATTTTTTTATGTCACCGTTTTGCTTTTTAATTTCAAAGTGTGTATTATTTTTGTGCACTTAGGTATCCTCCTTCTGGTGATTTCATGAGTTTTTTTTTGTCATTTGGTAGGGTTCAAGTGATATTGATCAATTAGGAAAAATTTTCGCAGCATTTGGAACTCCATCTCCTTTGCAGTGGCCTGATATGATCTACCTACCTGATTATGTTGAATATCAACATGTTCCCTCTCCACCTTTGCGTTCTTTGTTTCCGATGGCAAGTGACGATGCTTTAGATTTGTTGTCAAAGATGTTTACTTATGATCCAAAAGCTAGAATTTCAGTGCAGCAGGCATTAGAGCACAGGTATGTACCATAACCATTCTCTTTGGAAAAATTGTTTCTTTCCTTTCCCTTTCCCTGATTTTTAATCTGTCCTCTTCCATTTTAGGTACTTCTCTTCTGCACCTCTGCCCACAGAACCTGTTAAACTTCCAAGACCTGCCCCTAAGAAGGAATCTAAGGTTTCGGATGTAATTTCAAACGAAGGTCCTACTGTCTTGTCACCTCCAAGAAAGTCTAGGAGAGTAATGCCAGGGCGTGATGGGTCTGAAGGCAATTCCTTGCAAGGAGATAAGTTTGATGACAGTGTTAGTGTCAGACAGGCAGCTGGCGATAATACGGGAAAAAATGAGCCAGTTCCAATGTCACTAGATTTTTCTATTTTTGGATTGAAACCTCCAAATAGACCTACAATTACCAGGTAAAACATGTTGACCCTCCTATCATTTCAGAGTGGCCTAATAGTTTGTAATCAAGGCTTGATATACTATGTTAAAATATTGGGTATAAAATTGAATCTACAGGTAGAGTATAAAGTTAGTTAATTGCACTAAATTTAAATGATAGAGCTATGTGAAAGCAACAATGCTATTAGTTGCCACACCTTATTTCTGTGCTAAACTGCTTATGTGGCAATTTACACCTAACTTTTGCAACCTTCAGCATGACTAAGATGTTGGAGACCCAAATTCCTATTAGTGTGAGGTGTTTAATATCTTTATGTTATATGTAATTCATCAAGAGTCTCACGAGAAGCATTACAGGGGAAGGGAAGTGTAGAATGCAATTTCATTTTTTCTATCAGAGTTGAATAATGAAAGTGTGTCAAATTTGTTGTCTTTTCCATTTACTTGTAAGTGTTATTTAATTAATTAATTTTTTCTTTTGTTCTGCAGTGCTGACAGATCACATTTAAAAAGAAAGTTAGATCTAGAATTTTAGCAACCGGGATGAAATATTCTATGATGGTTGCATCAGTACACGAGGGGTCTGATACATTTGAGAAAAAACACTGCGTATCAGCTTCGCTTGTATGTCATTCCTTCCTTGTCTCTCTCTCTCTCTCTGCATGAAGCTCCTATGATTATGTTGATTTTTAAAGGAAGAAGTACGTAGCAGTCACAGCAGATTAGCATCTCACTTATATAATAGTTCAGAGAGTTGAAAGTAACTATCATAGATTAAAAAATAAGTAACCGTACTCTTTGGATCCCTTTGCTCTGAATTTTTGTTCTCAACATTCAACAGAACTTGTATCTCTCAGTGGGAAGGCCTTGGTTGAGGGCTTTTTCTTGAGCCCTTGAAAAAGTAATGGTGGGGAAAACTGGATTTTAACATTGATTTGTTATTCAACATAAAGAAAAATTATTGTTTACACTTGAAGTGTATAATATGTATTTTCTTGGAGGGGTTTTCAAATAGGTTTTGCACTGAGCAAAATTTATTTTTTGTAGACATTGTGGTTGATTTTGGCTGATTGCATGCTATTCTGGCATGCTGAGTTTGTTCCCTTTTGGTTTCTTATGTGCAGAACCTTGGTTTAATTTTTGTTTAACAAGCTAATGATTTTGACATTCATTTAGTGTGTGCTAATTTACTGTGTTAGAGCTGCTTACACTGAGCATTTGATCCAGAACTTGACTTTTATAGTTCTCATTCTTAAAGCATTGCTGTTTTTTCTTATAGTAGTTTTAGATGGAGATACTGTCATGCATTCTTCTGTGCAAATTAATTTTGAAAAAAAATGTATTGTTTTTTCAGAAGTTGTTTCAGAAAGTAAGGAAAAAAACTACTCTTTCTCTTAAATGGTCTCTAAAGTGAACAAATAAAATGAAATAAAATAAGTAATCCCTCATCTATCAGAAATCATGATAAGTAATTGAAAATCGATCAATACTTCAGTATTTTTTGTAACGTTAGAAAATTAATTTATAATTTTCAATACTTCAGTATTTTTTGTAATTAATTGATGATGGTTTATTCAAAATAAACACCAAATTTCATTGGGTAGTATTTATGTTCTTGACATTTTAAAACGGTCTAATTGGGTCAAACGTCATCATAAAATGCTAGTGAAAATACGTATGCATATGTGTATCCGATTTTTTTTTTTTTTAAATTTAAATAATGCTATTTTGAATAGTTTTTAAAAAGTGATTTAGGAATAAAAAAAAATGCATGTATTAGTTATTTTAAGTATGAAAGTTAGATAGTTAGATGAAGGATAAAATTGTTGAATAAAAATGATAATAAAAAAGGATAACAAATATTCTCCTATATAAAGTAGTCATGTATATCTGTTTTCTTTTAAATAGTAACAAATAAAAAATATTATAAAAATAATAATTATAAAATAAATGCTTTTTATTAAATTTTTTAATGTTATATTTATAGAATATATAATTATTATTT
>Ga0123340_1003427_pt1 | contig 14857 bp, 13 predicted proteins | sample SirMexnodulemix_FD_89961 | JGI IMG/M metagenome (GOLD analysis project Ga0123340, IMG submission 89961) | Root nodule microbial communities of legume samples collected from Mexico - Siratro Mexico nodule mix | ecosystem: Host-associated > Plants > Roots > Nodule | place: Mexico: Nepantla... | reverse complement strand
ATTTTCTATCATCGTGAAAACGATAGATACACGCTCATATGCCTCTCTTTTCATTAGTAATAGAAATTATAAAAAAGTTAATATTAGTTTTTATAGAAAATTGTATCATCAATATTCAAACAAAATATTTTTAAAAACTTTAAATTATTTTTCTCTATTTAATTTTTTAAAAATAGACACATGCTAATTATTATGCTATCTGTGTAATTCTTTTTTGACAGTGCCATTCCGGAAAGGGCAACATAAAATCCATTTGGCTTTCTACACATAACAGGATCATGCGTTAAGATTCTTTAGCGTGATTTGTTTTCAACAGTCTTTGATTGGAACACGTTACCTCCTGAATACTACATATCTTCACAACTTCATCTTATGATCTGTCATCCCTGTCTTCCCCTTTTGTTAAGGGAAGATAATTCTTTCAGGCAACATTTGGCTTGTAATTGAATGGGAGAATCACCATACTGCATGTACTATTTCTTTAAACACTGTTCAGTTGAGGAAAATTGAGCAAGGGCAAAAGGGAAAGACGAAATGCAAAACAGTTTGAACAAAAAGAATGATCTTTACAGATTGAATGATTACTGGCTCTACCGATTAAAAACACTAACAAGTTAAGCAATAAAATCTTCAGAAACAAGCAGGAAGACATCATTGTTCAGTTTGGCGACGAGCAGAAGGAAAGGGAGCACCAAATCTAGCAGAGAAACTGGGAGGCATGTCATCATCTTCACTCTGAGCCCCACTATTGAAGTTGAGAGCATAGCTGTGTTCATCATACTGAAATCTGTTCTTCTGCTGCTTCCTGCCATACCCACTTATCTTTCTGATGAATGTTTTCCACTTGGGACCTGCAATCACTTCCGTAAACTCCTTCATATTCCTCAACTTGCAACTCAGCCACGAATCACCCCTTTGCTCGACTGAGACCTTAACTTCACGGTCTCTACACCAACTAAACCCAAAACCTCCAAAGCATCCATACCCACATCCACTAGGCTCCTGGTGGTCGTAGAAATCTTCCTTATGTTCCGCTGCCTCCACCAATGGCCTTCCCTCTGAAGCAGCCATATTGCAGAGAATGGGCAGTTTGCAAGGATTGTAGCTGACGGGACTTTAATTATGTAGATAGCTTTAACATATAGATGATGATTATAAAGAGAAGAGGGAGAGAGAACGAGAGAGATGCAAAGGAGCAAAATGGCAAAGAAAAATGAAGCTACAGCTGTCTTGATCATCTCCAACTAAAAAATATTAATAAAAAAAGGAAACACAACTGTTTGAACTGGAAACCATTGAGGAGTTTGGAATCGCCAAGGACGGTTTCACCTGATGATTGGCAATTGGCATGTCCGTCACTCAAGACACAAAAATACAATTAAATACTTGAAAAGGAAAAGTAAATGAAGAGTGGAAATTGTAGTATAATATGTGAATTCAATTTCGTGTGCCCCACACCACACCCAACGGAAAGGATATAGCCGACCCAACGGTACGCTGTGTCATGCCTAGCTGTTGGTGGCTCCCACGTCCCTTGATAGAGTAGTGGTAGCGAGGAAATTTAGTTGTCGAGGCATCCACTTGAGCAATAGTTGAAGAAAAGAAAAGGTCCTTGGTCAATACATACAATAACACGCCACTAGTAAGGACCTAATCACTTAAAATTCTCCCTTTCTATCAAAATCAAAATAATCACTTCAAAACAGTAACCGTAACAACATTACTGTTAAGTGCTTTTTAACTCTTTACAATGTCCATCTTTACAAGCACTATAAAAAAATTAAAAAATATCAATATCTTTCTTTTTCTGTTTTAACTAGTACGACACATGATATTCACTGAGGTTTGGGTGTAATACAAGAATATGTAGCACTGCTAAAAGGACTGACAACTATTAACCTTACCTTACCGTCTGACACTCGCAAACTTTTCCTACAGTATATATTCAACAAAGGATTGATCCACCGAATCGACAAAAACAATTCAGATCCAAAACATTATTAAGCACATTTCAGTTGTTGGAAATTATTTCTGCACTTGACTCAGCGATGAAGTAGGTTGCTGCTGTTGATTTTGTCCTTTAGGAGAGATCTTGGTTGCCATGGAACGTAATCCATTGGCAATCTCAGTGAAGGAAGGTCTTTCAGATGGTTCTGATGACCAGCACATCTCCATCAGCAGTCTCCATTCTGGATCGCAAGATTCTGGAACTGGAGGTCTTAAAGTGTTGTTTACTATACCACCTGAATTATGTTTGAAAAACCAAAATCTCAATAACCTAAAGCTAGTCAATAAAAGGCCACTTATGGATTCAAATTTTGACTAACTACCTATAATGGCTCCATAGTGCAAATCAGCATATGGCTCTTCTCCCGTGAGCAGTTCCCACATGACAATACCAAACGAAAACACATCAACCTGTAACGATAAATATGAGAAACAAAACTGTTTATAGAATGACAAAATATGAAGTATAAAAATAAATCAATGTTTCTATCAAGTACAAAATAAACCTTCTCTGATACAAGACTACTGCTCCCATTCAGCAGTTCTGGGGCCATCCAAGGTAGGGTTCCTCTAACTCCGCCAGATATTAAAGTCTGGCATTTTACTTTGGACAGACCCAAGTCACCCACCTGAAATGAAAGTCAGAAGGTCGACATTTGTATGAGCCCATTTGTATCAACATTTTTATGAGGGAATCAACTTTACTTCTAAACAATCACTTCAATAATATTTATGGGTTTGTTTAAGCTTTTGAAGAAAAAAATGAATCTATAGGAAACAAATTTATGTTTATTTTGAGTAGTAACTTTGAATATATTTCAAAAACAATGTTGAAATTACAACCATCTTTCAAAATAAAGTGTCTTTTATAAGAGAAAAAAATACACTAATAATGTAAAATATATTAACACCATCATTGCATAACACCATTAAACTCCGCAAAAAAACAAAAACACTACTATTTCCCTCAAATAAATCTCTGAAAAATAAATCACCTTTTTATAAAATCTTAACAAACAGGCCATATATATATTTAAGTGCTCTATGCTATGATCGCGTGGATCAAGAAAGCACGTAACATGACCCCGTTAAGAAAATTTCTGATAGAAAAAAATGTTGCAGTGGTGGAGCTAATTATAAATCATTAATTAACCTGAATCTACGGCAATTTGTCCGCAAATTATTCACTTCCTTATTTATAACATAGTGTAATGCATCTCAAGTATGAACGAATACAGAACAACAAGATTTCAAATATGACCACATAAGAATAAAATATTTCAACCTTGCATATTGGACGGTGTGGATCTCGGAGATTCACGAGCAAGTTGTCACTTTTCAAGTCAAAGTGTACTATGTTTTTTCCATGCAAATACTCCATGCCAAAGGCCACATCCATAGCAATCAAAAGCCGTTTGCGCTTGTCAAGATTCCTGATGTTGTCATATAAATCAAACAATTATGATAGGAACCAGAGGAATAAAGTAGAAAAGAAACTGATTTAAGATAGCCACTACAACCTCACAAAACACTGTGATCACTAATGAAACAGTAAGAAATACTGAAAAATAAAGACGAACTGGAGCACAGCGCTCCATACAAGATGGATCCGGAAGTTAAGGAAAAAAACATTGACACTCCAACTGAGAGTACCTCCGCTGCTCAAACCCAAACCTGCCCCCCGCCAGCCCGCCCCCCAACCCCAATTTGGTTAACCTTCTCCAAATACTCATGATTCCCAGACTTCAATCCTCCACTCTCTCCTTTGTCACCGGCAAAACCTTGCAATTCTGTTACTAAACACCTTAACCTGATTTGGGCCTATCTCCATGTCCATTCCCCAGTCCATCTTTTTACCTCTCCTTCGATAACATTTACTATGTTAAGACGACAGTTATGCATTAAATCAGAGTAATGCAAATTAATCAACAGATGGTTTTGTGAGCATGCACGTATACAAATACATTACTAGTACCTCCCATTCTTCTGCAATGCATTTCTTAGAGAACCGTTAACCATATACTCTGTCACTGTCGCCACAGAACCTCCCGGGCCATCAAGCACAACACCATAGAATGCTACCACATTTGGATGGTGCAAGTCAGCAAGCTTGATTGCCTCATTCCAAAAGTCTGCTCTCTGTTGATGATAAATAAATCATGAACAATGTCAGTCAGTTCGTTGGATGGAAAAATAAGAAGTGGGAAATAGAAATCGGAACAGTTAATGATGAGACACAAGACCAGACGCTCTTGCTCGGAAGGTTTTCCTGCAAAACACCTATCATTAATCCGCTTTATTGCGACATCAGTACCCCTCCATTTTCCATGATATACAGTCCCAAAGGTCCCAGAACCCAACTCTATCAGCTCTTCAAGGTCACAATTTTTTATAACCTAGTCAAAACGCAAGTTAAGGTTTTAGCTCAGGTTTGTTGGCAATATGAAACCTTATAAGAGAGAAAACATGCAAAAGAAAACATTCAACCTGCAAAGCTCCAACATCTGATGCTGGAAAGCCAAAATTTGATTTCTCTGGGAGCTTGCTTTTGAGATCCTGAGAGGAAAATATATTAGTATTTATTAGTATTATTATTATAATAATGGTGATGATAATGATAAAAAAATAATCAACAACAATAATAATAACAGTAAGAAAAATCACATCTAAATAAGGGCAATGGAATAGGGTGGGTTTTCCCCTCCACGCGATTCACCCCCTAAACCCACCCATGAATCCACATCCTTTCCTGACAGACAGAGATGAAAACATTGATGCACAATCTTGTCCGGTTTTGTGTCATCTCCATAAAAAGAAAGTCAAAAACGTAACAACATATAAGAAATTTAAGAACATATTGTTACTACAAAGATGTAAGCTTAACTTTACAATTTAACTAATATATTGTTTTATTATCAAAGTGTGACTGCGTCCATGGCAGGCATCTATCTAACCACAATCAATATCATTATGGGACAAGTACAGGCAGGTACGGTTTTTTTGCTATGTCTGAACCCATTGGAAAGTACGATGGAGGGGGAAGAACAAATATATTATTATAGAAATTATTCCTACAATTTCAAGGTAGAGAAAATAATACCAAAGAGTGTGCATGCAATGTCACCTGAATTTTATCTTTATACTGTATGTCTATTAGATTATTTTGAACATCTCCATCGCCAATGTCCTCATGATGGGACACATCTCTGGCATTCAAATCAAGATTTGAAGAAGTGCTTGAGTGCAGAACGGAAGCAGCTAAACCTTCTGCAACGGCTTGAAGTTGTCGGTCTTCTGATGAGACTTCAATAAAGAAACCAAAATACAATTACTGTGTCAAAAGCTTAAAATTAGATATGATAAATTTATTACTCATTTAAGGTGTTAACTAATTTACATACCCTTGGCGGCAGATCGAGCTTCTTCCAAAGTTAAAGTCTGTTTGGATGTCTGATAGAGGCCATTGTCTATTTGAGCTTCTAAATTTTGTTCCCCATTGATGCCAGGATTCTCACCAAGTTGATCCTTATTTGAATAGGTTTCTTTCTTCAATGCAACTTTGTTAGGTCTCGGCGGTGGAAAGTATGAACTGTGTATATTCCATAGATCCTGATTGCTAAAAAGTGAGTTTGAAGAATCCTGCACATCTCCAAACCTAGCAGATGGAGGAACTGAAGATAAAACTGCATCATCCCTGTGATGGTTTCCATTCTTTGACTGAGGATTTGATCCAGGTATGCCCCAAACAGGGGGTTGTATAACCTCATTACAATCCAGTGGCCTGGAATTATTCCCATATGAAATTTCCACAGTAGAACTAGGAAGCATATCTATCATATTAATTCGATCTGCATCAGTGATCAACTTTGAATTCCCAAGGTTGTGATCTAGAGCCACCCCTTTCTTCTCTACAACATGTTGAGTGCTGTAATCAAATTTATCATTATTTAGAAAATTTTCAGGATTACCTATTTTCAGGTTGTCCATTCTTCCATCAATAGGTTTGAGAAGATCCTGTGCTATCCAATTCTCCATGGCATCTGCTTTCGAAATAGAGCAAGCAAGTTCCTTTGTATATTCTGTTGGACATTCTTGAACCATACTGTCAGAATTTTCAATAGATGTGCCACCAACTAAAGGCATATCATTATTAACAGGTTTATTCACAAGAGCATCCTCTTTAGACCTGTTTTCAAGTGTCACCATATGTTGGCGGCCGACATCATCTCGATAAGAAAGCGGTGCTGTTCCCATCAGACCATCACTTGGCAACTGCTTTTCTCCTGTTCTTACAACTGCTTCCTGGATAACTGCATTCCTGGGATGTTCAGACCTGTCCAGCTTTTGTATAAAAACCCTCTCACCGTCAGACTCCAAAGAAAGTCCAGTTGTGTCCGTACAAGCTACTCCAGGTGGAGTATCCAATTTGCTTAGGACATTGGGTCTGGTCACAACTGCTTGTTCAACATTGTCTTCCTTCATTGGTGCAGATACCAAAACCATATTTGTTGCTTGAGCCCTTGAATTGTCCTCCGTAGGTAGACTATAGAAACTTGGGATTGAATCAGAAATTGGACCAGCACAGCTATTTCGCTGATCCTGAACCACAGGATCTGAATGTGCATGAGGCAGCTTCTTTTGACACATATAACAGTCCTCCACTCTCTGGAGTTTCTCAGGGGTCATCATTGGTTGTTGAGGTGCAAATGCATCAGAAAAGATTACATGCTCTGCTGAAGGAACCTGGATCCAGCCATAATTACCTCCAACAGGGACTTGAACCTGAAATGTTTTGTAACTTTGTTCAGCAGGAGCCTGGTGAATCATTAGCCCTGAAGCATTTTCATCATTATATTGGTCCAAACGATTTTGCTGAGGTTGCATGAATGGTTGTGGTTGAATAACACTCGGTCTTAAACCAGCATGAGAAAATGGCTGTGTCATGGTCATTTGCACTGCAGGGATTACCTGATGGGACCCAAAACGAGAAGTATTATCATGAAATTGATGTTGGGAGTAGATGGAGCCAGGCTTACCTAGAACCTGAGGATTCAGGAATCCCATATGGGGAGGCAGCTGGACATAATCTGCATAGTTCATAACCTCCTGGCGATGATCAACAAAAGTTTGCAAAGGTGCAGATGGTGGAATTTCCAAACCAGATTGTTGCACCCCAAATTGAGGCTGAGAAAAACTAACAGGTACAGACTTTTCTAACTCAACCTCATTCTGGAGAAGTGAACTGTGAGTTGGAACAGAATTACTGACAGGAATGCTCAGTGGAACCGGAGAGGCCTCCGTGTAAGATGTACCAGGAACCACAGAATTTGAAGTACCATCATGAGAAGCTGCCACGTTCCCCTCAGGAGATAAAGAACTGGGCATAGGTACAGGTACCCCACTGACATCCCCTTGAGCAGCATTCAAGCTATCAAGAGCATCTATCCCGCTAAAATCAGAATTCTGGGTAGATACTGCGCTTGTATAACTCGCTTTTCTTGTTAGTTTGCCACCAATCCCATCAGTAATTCCATTCACAGCTTCAACATATTTCAGTCCACCATCATTCAGATTTACAAACTGTGCTACACCAGAAGGATCAAGTTCTGAAGCAGAAAGAAGAAAGACCCTTAATTTGGGAGAACCGTCAGGAGACCTCTCAATCAATCTCTCATACTCCTCCATCATATTCTCCAGATCATCAGGGCAGGAAACCGAAACCAATGCATCAAGATCCTCATCAGGGAGCTGATATTTGATAACCACATGTTGCCCAAAGGTACCAATCATCTTCTGCACCAAATCATTAAAACTCACATCTCTCTTAACACTTATGATCCTTGTCTGCCCTCCAACATATCTCAACATCCCATCACTGGGCCTAGGCAAAATCTTCCCACCAAAACTGCACATCAACTTCATTTTCCGCCCTGAAACCGAATCATCCCCACCCTCCTCACTCACCTGATCTGTCCGCTGGCTTGAGGGCGTATTGGAAATGGAACCAACCCCAACACCACAAACATGATCACCAGGATTGCTAATGACTTTGCTGTTCCCCTGAACAGCATTATTGTTATTATTATTATTAACATCACTACTATTAATACTAGCCAGGCCATTAACCGAGGCAACCCAGTTACCCCCCAAATTCATAGGATACCCATGAGTAGCAGCCACAAAACTACTCGAAACATCGACAGCATTGCCACCAACAGCACCAACCCTATTGGGAAAACTAGGAGCATGGACAAACCCAACAGCAGGATTCACGGAGGGATTATGATTATGAATAGGCACAGCAGGACGAACACACCACGTGGCAGCCCCACCGCCACCTCCTGAAGCCACATTCCCATACCCCATTCCAACCAAGCCAGCATCAGAGACAGACGCAGGGTAGAAAATCGGCATCGCGCCCGGAACGGCGCCGGGAACCGCCGTAGACACCGGCAAAACGAGAGACTCCTCCCCTACACTCCGGGCTACTGAATTCAGTGGCCGCACAGCATCGCCGCCAGGACCAGGGGTTTGCTCAAACGCCATAACCACCGAAAACTCGAAATCACAAAGAAAACTGCTAACCAATAAAAGAAGCACTCAAATCGAAGACCAAACCTGTGAATTAGAGAGGCAACGGATTCGCCCAAAGAGGTCAATGCAAACCCTGCAGACATAAAACGCAGCTCAAAACCCTAGTCAAAATAGAAACAAAAAAATAAAAACACACTAAATTGAGAGAAAGAGAGAATACCAAATGTTAAGCGGTGCAGTGTGAGAAGAGAGAGAGAGAGAGAAATAAAGAGATGATAAAAAACAACGCGGAAGTTGGTGGAGCTTCGAATTCGAAAGAGGAGAAAAGAAATCGCGTCTTCCCGAAAAAATTGAGGGGTTTTGGAAGAGTTTTCCCTGTAATTGTAGTCTTGACAGTGTTTACCGTCTTGTTTTTTCTGTTATTATTTAAATTGGAAGAGAAAAACCGTTCGGATTGAAACTAGCAAGCACATTGGCAGAGAGTGCGGCGGCATGCAGAAAGCGTGCAGTTAGATATTTTGCCGGGAAAGTGACAAAATGTGGTAAACGGCGGTGGAGAAGGGAAGAAGCAAAGAAGGAAGAAGAATGGAGAGAGAGAAAGGCAGAAAGGGAGAAAGAGAGGGCACGTGGAGTGGACCGCTTCATGCAGAGTCTAATGAATTTGGGGAGAGGATAGAGATTTATGGTGACATGTTTGCATCTGCCAAAGAGTGTGGATGGGGCCTCGTGTCTCCCCCACCAAATCTCACCATACCAACTATTTTCTCTCTCTCTCTATTTATTTTTTATTTCATTTCTATATTTTAACACATTTTTAGTCATGTCTCCTACCGTCAAATATTACGATTTAAATCATTTTAAGTTTTTGAAAAACGTATTTGTTTATTTCTTTCATAATATTGTATGATTTTTATTATATAATAACATGTATTATCAATACATATATTATATTAATTGTTTTAAATTATATGATACGTATTTTAATTTTATTTTATTTAATTGTAGTAAAATTGATGTCGGTGATATAAGGACTTACAAAATATTTAACTTTGAAAAAAAAATAGTTTGATACTTAAAATAAAAATAAACTATGTATTAGAAACCGTAAACTGATTTAAGGCAAGTGTTAATATATATTTATGACCGTCATAAAGAGAAATGATTTCATGTCTTAGAGAATAAAATCTTTCACTATTAAAAAAATCATTAATTTGGCACACGCACATATTTATAAAAAATAATGTTACGAGCTTTTTTCTCCCAAAATTAAATTTAGCTTTAAATATATATTAAATTAAATAAATAAACATAAAAAATTAAAATGTTGATAATTAATAATTAAAAAATAAAATTCATATTTAAAAAGAAATTTTCATTAATTTGATAAAAAAAATAGAATGTGAGTTCTACACACTCAGCTAATTATGTCAAGTTATTTATTTATGATAAGTTATGTCATATATGAAAATAAATTGTATAAAGAAGCTACGTATATTTAATGTTGCATGAAAAACATTTAATGCATCTACATGTTTAAACATGGTGTGATATCAATGAAGATGAAAGGCCTTTGAACCTCACAACAATTCCAGATGGATTTTCAACATCTCTTTTTCTTTCTCAATTCTATTTAAAGAAGTTCTTCTTAAAAAAAAAAGGTAGACAACACTTATGAAATTTTTGTCTTAAAGCTTTCAAACAATTCTAAGTCTTCTATGTGTGAGAAAGAACATTGTTTATATTCATAGCTATCTAAAAGAGTGTTTATAATTTTGTATATGCCTTAGGACATTCATCTATTTTAGTGAGCAAAACTCGTGATCTCTTATACCAAAACATTTGTAATCAAAGTGTTTTAGTTATGAGTGATTGAGTCCAAATAACACTTGTGCTTAACCTAAAGTAGTTGGATCCCAAGAATACTCAATTTAGCCCGTGGATGGATATGAAGAAAAACTATCTTTCTTTACCTTTTTCAGCTTGTCTTTTCAAATTCCTATAAGTTTTGTCTCGTGATTTTCTCTTCTAAAATTTCCATAAGTACATTAAAGACTTGTGTCTCTCTCACTTGAAGGAAAGTAATCTTGATTTGGATTTTGGGACAATACTAACACACTTTTGAGTGTTTTATTGAACCCTCACCTTTTAGAAATTTTGTACCAATTTTAGATATAAACCTAAACACTTTTTGAGTGAAAACACTTAGGAAAGTGATTAGAAAATTTTCTAGTAGCTATTGTTGCATTTGGTTTGTTCTTTTGTGTTGTTTTCTTGCATATTTTATTAAGGTGTCTTCAAGCCTACTAGGGAGCATAAGGGAAGACATAGTGAGTGTGAACTTGGAAGAGGGATCAAATGACAATGAAAAACTCCAACAATTTGTGAGAATAAAAGGATTGAATTGAAGTCAAAGGAGAAAAAGAAAGATGAAAAAGGAGAGAGAAGTCATTTAAGGCCTTCCTCGTACTATAGAAGTGAAAAAGAATAATATTACAAGAAATTCAAGATATTGTAGAGTTGCAAAATTATAGAACTTTGAAGGGACTCGTTCATCATGCTACTAAGGTGGAGATTCAACTAAAGAGAAGTTTCTACAAGAGATCTTCATCACAACACTCCATATGGAAGAACAACAAAGATGAGGTAAGGCCACATGAAAACTAAGGTAAGTACCATAACACTTATTATTTTTCTTCTTCTCATAAAAAAAAAAAAAACTGCAAGCTCATTCATCTTCTTCTTCACAACCCAAATTTCAAGAAAAGAGAAGTACCATCAAATGTTCTTGGTGCTTGGAGTTTGGACATATTGCTTCAAATTATCCAAATAAAAGAGTTATGGTGATTAAAAATGGAAAGCTTCATTATGAATACATCTTTTTTCTTCAACTTTAAAGTTAAAATTTCTCTAATTGTGATTAATTAATAGTGATAAAAGGCTTAGTGTGACATATGTGTAATTATTAGCTTAATTAGTCTAGTGTTTGCATTAGGTATCATCATTACTTTTCTTGTATTCACATTGTTTATAGATATCTCTTCTCTCTTCTTGATCACACTATATAACTATAATAAGGCGACAAGTCCTCTTGTAAACTATACTTGAATGCTTGAATACAAATTGATTTTGTGAGACAATTTTAAATGTTTTGAGAATGTTCTATTCTTTTCTTGATTCTTATCTTGAAAAGTTTTTCAAGTGACAAATAATCATTGTACTTGTTGTTCTTACACAAATTTGAGAGACCCTTAAGTGACGCCTAACTGATCCAAATAGATGCGTCCCACACTTTCGAAATGCTTCCGTCTGGTCTCTTTACTCCTTTAGTCCGTTCCTTGCCCACAAAGCATGCCCCGAATCTACTAACTATTCGCCTAAGCCACAACAGGGAGTGTACCTGCGATTACATCCGACACTCAAGTCAGTGTTCGGTCATCGGAGCAAAGTAATATCTTAACTTCTTTTTCACATACCTTTGACCTTTGTTATCCACTTATTTATAGGATTCGAATTTGACTTGAGATTCATGTTATGTCAACTTTTTGTAGACTGACCTGACAGGGATTGCGTACACGTTTCAACTAACTCATTATTCTTTGACATGGGAGTTATTGGGCGACTAGTAATCACCCATGTCCAAATAGTACACTTGTCATTTAGGATTCTATTTCATTTCTTCTTCATATATTTTTTCTTAATCCATTTTATCTTTTCCTTTACAACTTGTTTTTCTTTTTAATTTTTTTAACGTCATATTATGGGTGCTTTCATAACCTTTTCCATGTCTTTCATTGATTCTTAACTTATCCAACACCTCTTAAGTTGATTAATATTCAACCATCCTTCTAAGGATTATATTGCCTTTCTTATATGTGTATTATCTCTTAGTTATCCTTTATAAAAGGGTCTGTAAAAATACTTATAAGACCATCATAGGACCTTCACTTGTGTTTAATTAGCCCACTGCAAAAAGTTTTTTAAAAGTGTTTCAATATCTTTATTCAACCTATCTTTAAAACTAATTTAAACCTTAATATTATATAATGTGAGTTTGTATTGTACATCTGTGTTATTATGGTGCAATATTGTATTAAAATCTTCTATATTTGAGGTGGATTGCTTCCAATACAAATTATTCCTTTTAAAAAATTATACTTTTAACATCGATTTTAATACTAATTGACATTAAAAGTTGTATCATGTCACTTTCAATATTTATAACCATAATTAATACTGAAAGTGTAAAAATGATGTTTAATATGTCTTCTATAATAAATGTAAAATAAGATGTTAATGTGATAATAATTATAATTACATTTTTTATCCCATACACTTGGATTTAAAATTAAAAGTAAGCTTCTTTTAACTAAGTTATGATACTGATTTGATAAAGATCATAATATAACTTTACTTTACATTTAAGTGTACATCAAAATATTTGGTCAAAATTAGTTAAAAAGCCTAGTAGGCTCTCTCTTGTTATTTATGTTTCAATCATAATCTTCTTATTTCTCAAGGAATCACTCTAATTGACCCTTACTTTCAAGGATTATTTTATCTAGTTTATGTTATAACAATTGTGAATACCTTATCTTTTATTAATGCATGTCATATTACGATCAATTTCTTATATAAATCGGTTATACACTAAATAATACACAACCCTTTTACCTTAAATTTTACTTGATTCAATTATACTAAATTAATGATACATATAATGACACATAAACACATCATTACTTTATTTTTCTTATAAGGTCAAATAACATTGATTTAACTTTAAAATGTGTCACATCATTTAATATCTTTTAACTGAATAAAAAATTAACCGTTAAATACAATTCTTTCACGTATATTATATATGTACTATACGGTTGATTAAGGGACAACCAGATTATAATAACAGCTGGAACAGAATAACAAAATATAACAGAATGGACTCAAACTCATTAAGCCCACTACTATGCCTATAAATACAGGTTTATTCACCTTAAACAAGGTACTTCTAGACTCTGATTTATATTCCTGCACACTCTAACCCTAAACTGACTTGAGCGTCGGAGTGCCTGCAGAACCTCTCCCGGGACAGTGGAATTTGGAGCCTCTGGAAAGGAGCAACACCAAGAACAATCAAGGAACAATTTTAGAAGATATTGTTGTTGCTGAAGCTAACCGGTCTCTTGCTAGAACAATATATATACACACAATTTTATACTAATCTAAATTATTTAATGTCTTATTTATATAAACTAAATTGATTTATTACACACTTTTTAAAATACATAAATATGAATTATTTATCATACTTTTATCAAATTTTAATCTCGATAATCATGACAATATAAAACTAGAATTTAATGCACTTATGCAAGATAGTTTTCATATCAAACTTTTCCTTTAATTATTTGATATATATGTCGGAGAAAAGTGTTCCATCCCACGCTTGACGCTTAAGATGGACACAAGCAGATATATAGAAATCAACAAAGTCGGCAGTGAAGAATCTAAGGGCTTCATAGGGTTAGTTATTCGTTATCTCTCGTTGGATATGGTTGTTAGCATCTGTGGGATAAGGACCTTTAAAATTCTACCTAGGTTACTCGATAACAACATATTAGAGTCCCTAAGTGTCGGTCAAAAAGACAAGAATGGGATATTTGTGGTTCACTAAAAAGAACACAAATTACTATTTGCATGTGTGAAACCAAGAAAAGGAGAAATTAAAGGGCTCAATATAACAATATCCCATGTTGTGTCCTCTTTTGAAAGCATAGACAATAGAGTGGCACATGCTGACTCATTTCCATTTTTCACCTTGAATGAGACATTAATTAAAGCTAGAGTTGAAGTTGGTGAAAAAGTGCACCAAGTTTATTATAGTAGTATATCTAATAATCATACGCGGAATTACACTTTCCACTGCAACAACATGAGTACAAAAAGGGGCTGTTTTGAACATAAATAACAATAGCAAGATAAGACATTTGATGGACCCAAATAACCAATTTACGCGTTTTTATAGTGGAGATTTTGTTTGGAGTTGGGACTATATGATTTAGATATATAAAGTATATTTTATTAATTTATAAAATTATTACAAAAGATTAATATTCCAGTTCTGTATATGTATTCGAAGGATTAGAAATACAAGCTGTTTTTTTGTTTTAGTTAATTATCCTTAAAGGTGGGATCGTTTTATTTTATTTTATTTTCAATTTGATTGAAAATATTTTGAAATACAATCAAAGGTGAATAGTATAATAAAAATATAAACTATATATAATTTCAAGTGAAAAATATAATTAGAATAATTTAT
>Ga0123340_1003425_pt1 | contig 14862 bp, 9 predicted proteins | sample SirMexnodulemix_FD_89961 | JGI IMG/M metagenome (GOLD analysis project Ga0123340, IMG submission 89961) | Root nodule microbial communities of legume samples collected from Mexico - Siratro Mexico nodule mix | ecosystem: Host-associated > Plants > Roots > Nodule | place: Mexico: Nepantla... | reverse complement strand
ATTCAAATTCGTTTGAAAATCATACATTTAATGAATATAGATTATGCTTATTACATTAATAAATGCAATACGTAAGTATTAAAAGTTAATTATGTATTTAAGAAATAATATATAAATAAAAATGTTTAATTTTTTATAATTATATAAATATTACATTAATACTTCTTCTGAAGTTTAATTTACTCATAATTGTAGATACGGTTTTTTTTATGTGTATAGATACTTATAAAAAAAACTTGTTGTAATAAAACATTTAGACTATGGGAAATGGGAGGGAAATTAGCATAACATTTTTTAAGGGAGAAAAAAGAAATATTAAAACAACTAAAGGGAATGGAAGATAGAGATTGTAAATCGAAACTAATATGATAGAAGAGGAGAAGAGAGACGTGGTGGATGGTGCATAAATGATTATTATTAGCCTAAATATAAGAGGACTAGGGTGAAAATTAAAAATATGTAAAGAATCTTTTCATAACATTAGTGTAAAAAATACATTTTAACGATTACATATTATCCTAATTTTTTTAAAAGTCGTTGTAAATTAGAATATTGTAGTAATTTTGTAATAAATTGTACATTTAACATTAGTTATTTAGTAAAATGATGTGAAATCTCATGTAAAGCCCAATTATGTAAAATTAGTAATAATAGTAATAGTATTAAAACGATCCGTAGTAATATAAGTAAGAGTATTAATGGTATTAATAATACTAGTAGTAGTTCTAATGATATTAGTGGTAGTAGTACTACTAGTACCACTAATACTATTACTAAAACTACCACTACGAATTAGTTGTAGTACTACTACTACTATCAGTATTAGTAGTAGTTATAATACTCGTAGTAATAGTAGTCGTACTAGTAGTAGTAATAGTAGTACTAGTTCTAGTAGTAGTACTCGTATTAGTAGTAGTATTAATACATTGTAATTAATGTACTTATCATTAGACAAAATAAGTTAACATGTTTTTTACACCGTTGCGGAGGATTTGTGTTTAAATATATAATAATTGTACATTTATACTTTTTTTTCATATTCAAATTTTCCTTTGTTTTCTTTTAATTTGTATTAATTATTTATACTAACTTGAAGTTTTAGGGTTTTGTGTTCTGTTGTATTCAAGGGTCTAATCGTACTAGGAGGACAATTTCTTCAGAGTCACTATTAGTAGATCCAAAGATCGAAATACTACACGAAGAAAGTTGTTTGTTAAGAGAAGACAAGGAAACCCTATTCAACAAATCACCGTCTTCTTCAAGTCCATAACTTTTCCAGGAAAGAGAGATGCCAGAAGCAAACCAAATACAAAATCAGAGGAGGACCACAGGGGACTCGATTATTTATGCGAGTCCTAGAGACTTCACCAGTATAGTGAGGCTAACTATGAACGAGAAAATTGTTGAGATGAATTTGCTACAGGTGATAAGTTCTCATCAGTTGTCTGGCCTAAATCATTAAGACTCACATGCTCATCTGTACACTTTCTATCCGTTGTGTGGTTTGGTTGGTGTTATTGGAGCATACGAGGAGGCACTTTTTTATGAAGTTGTTTCCATTCTCATTGACTGGAAAGGCAAAAGCATGACTACAATCACAACTTATCAAAGTCTTACTAGTTGGAAGGATATGGAAATGATATTTCTAACTCGTTTCTTTCCAACATCTAAGCATATGGAGGCAAAGACAACCATAGACACATTTGTGCAAGGTGCTGATGAACCACCATGTGAAGCCTAGGAGAGATTCAAGGCTTTATTGAGAAAATGTCCCAACCATTGGTTTGAAGTCGAGATGCAAGTACGAACATTTTACAATGGACTTCATTCGCAGACCAAGATGATCCTAAATGCTTCTTTTGGTGGATCAATTTTATTCAAGAATGCAGAGGAAGCCATCACCATCATTGAGTCTATGGCGTCTATTGGTTTGAGAGGTCATCATGGGAGGACACCTGTTCAACAGAAGAAGGGAGTGTTAGAATTAAATTCACAATATGCTCTTTTGGCTCAACACAAACTTTTGTCCCGACATATTCAGATCCTAAATTAGCAGATGGCAAAATTATCTCAGCAGATTTAGGCTATGCGAGTTGCCAATGTTCCTATTCAACCAGTCATGAGATGTGATTTTTGTGGAGGAAACCATTCCAATGGATTTTGTCAAATGCCTAGTAGTTCCCAAAATTCAGAAGTCAACTATATGGTGAACCATGGGAGTCAACAATTCTCCAACAACCCTTTTCCAAATTTCAATCAAGCTGGAGACAAAATAATGTTAACTTTATAGGCAAGCAAGATGGAGCTTTAAGCAGTGGAGACCACCAACAACAATTCCCACCATTGTATGAAAGAGTTAATAAATTGGAGAAAACTTTTTAGCAGTTGATGTAACAATCTCTTCAGAATCGGAAGAACACATATGCATCATTGAAGAATCTGGAAGTGCAGGTGGGACAGTTAGCAAAGCAGATAACAGATCACCATAGTGGATCATTCTCTACCAACATTCAGGTGAACCCTAAGGAGCAGTGTAAGGCCATTATTACAATAAGTGGGAAGGAGTTAAGGTTGAGTGAGGAAGTCAGAAATATGATTGGTGAAAGTGAGTCAGTTGAGGAAGAAACAAAAAAATTAAGAGAAGAAAATGTGGTTGAAAAAGAAAAAAAAATAGAAAAATAAAAAATGAGAAAAAAATAAGAAAAATGTAAAAAAATTGAGAAAAAAGAAAGAAAGAGAGAGCTCCAATGGATAAGAGAATTCCATATCCTCTTGGGCTTTCAAAGCCAGATAGAGAAAGACAATTTATCAAGATTTAAAAAAATTTTCAAGCAATTATACATCAATATGCCTTTTTCAGAAGCCCTAGAGAAAGTGTCTATGTATGTTAGGTTTATGAAGGCATGTTAACAAAGAAGAGGAAGTTCATTGAAAAGGAGACTATTGAGCTAGAAGCTGGATGCAATGCAATAATCCATAAGTCTTTCTCCAATTACAATAAGGGAAGTTTTACTATCCTAGTGAGAATAAGGGAATCATATTTGAGCAAAGCATTGGACTTAGAGACTAGTATTAACTTAATGCCTCTATCAACGATGAAAAGCATTGGTAATCTAGAGGCTAAACCCACCATAATGACGGTACAACTTGCAAACATACTTGTTAAGCATCCTTATGGTGTAATTTAAGAAGTGTTGGTAAATGTGAGAAAGTTTACTTTCTCAGTTGATTTTGTGGTGATGGAAATAGACAAAGACAAGGATGTTCTCTTAATCCTTGGGATACCTTTTATGAAGACTACCAAAGTGGTTATTGATGTGGATAATAAAAAGCTGAGGATGGGAACACAAAATGATAAGGCAATTTTTTATGTTTTTGGAACTCTAAAAGAATGCATGAAAGTTGAAGTCAATCTTGTGGAAAAGAAGAAGAAAAAGACCATATCAAGCGGGTGGAAAATTATTTTTGGATGTTTTAAGCCAACACAGTGGAAACCTGAACAATTGTATGATTACAATTTACCAACATTATTTAGCATTGAAAATGTTGATCCAAATCTTAAGGACGAAAAGCCGAGATCTGATCAATCTGTCATATTTTGTGACTCAAAGAGTAAAATTTTTTCAAAAGATGGAGACCTAAATATTCAAAAGATGCATAGCCAATGCAGTATGACCTTTTCACTAATCTTACCCTCATCGGAACCTTCTATAATACCTCTACTCTCACTATCCTTCTTCTAGTAGTCATATCATTATTGGTCTTATCTACACTAGCCCTTTATTAATTGATTTTTTTATTGGCGTTGTTTGCTTTAACTCCATCTTAGTTCAATATTTTTTGTCTGACTATATCTACATTGACTCTTTCTTAGTTGATTCTTATCTAGTTTACCCTTCCGCACTAATCCCTTATTGATTAATCACTTTTGAATGAGTATCTCCTTATTTATCCTATCCACATTATCATCTTCAATGTTAATAACTTTCTTACCTCTTCTTTAATCACAACTAACACATTTCTCAATTAAAAGTAGATATCAATTAAATGATTCACATGCATCTCCGTTACATAAGTCTTTTTACATTTTTTTTAAAATACGTCTTTTGTCTTTTGTTATAGTATAATGGTTTTAGTTCCTCTTCTAGACTAAATTTATGAGGCCTATACCATAATTTTTCTCTTATTTAATATTCAATATTCTTTGCAATTTGTGATGTAAATATATAATATTTCATCAACATTGCACTGATAGTCCATCAGGGTTACTTTCCCTTCCCTTTTACATACTCAAGTGTTAGAATTAAATTAAAATATCCCTTATGTTTAATGCACTTTGTTAAATATACCTACTTACAACATCAACCACACACAACTCACAAACAAATAAAAGAAAATTTAAACCAAAAGTAGAACACAGGTATAAGCATAAATTGAAAGAAATCTCTAATTGAAAACCCAAAGGTAAAGACTCAGAACAAAATTTTACTTGATAAAAAAAGTTGTATCACAAAATTCAAAAAACACCAAAATTGAGTAAGAAAAAGTGAAATCTTAATAATAAATTTAAATTTGCCATAAAAAAATTAAAATTAGACTTAACTTTTATAGAAATGTTAGTTTATAATTTTTCATATAGTTATAAATTAAACAATTATTTTATGTATCACTTTAAAAGATTTAACTAAGATTAGGTCTGTGAACTATTTAAAATATTTTAATTGGATATATAACTAAAACAAGTGGCAATTGAATAATTAATTTCTATAATTTTTGAATTGAATCTTTTAAGTTAATAAAACTTTAAAGATTTTTTAATAAGTTTAAGTTATCTTAAACTATTTAAAAAACTAAATTACCAATTTTAGAAGTTCAACTATATAATTACAAGTTTTTAATGTAAAGACTTAAACAAGATGTTATAAAACTTTTGAGAAACTCACTTGCCTGTGGAATCGTTTCGAAGTAAGGATCATAAAATCCGATAACCTAATTATAGATAATAATTCCTAATTTAATGACAAAGTAAAATATACTTATGATATGAATAAATTTCTAAAATAACTTTTAAAAATTAAATTAACCCTGTTCTCAAATTTTGTAATCATAATTTTACAAATTTCTTGATAGAAAACTTATTTGTTTTGGTTAAAAAAAAGTGAATAATACATGTATTGAATCATCTAGTTAATAATAATAATAATAATAATAATAATAATAATTTAATATGCTTTTAATGCATGAAAATTAAACTTATAAAATTCCTGGCGTTGATATTTAAGGCAAAAAAAAGGTGAAGGAATTCTAATATTTATTATTGTTAGAGAAAAACAGACAGAAGCACGCATATTTATAGTGAAACAAACTGACTCCTTGCTTTGAAACCAAGACAACATCAACTCTCTCTCATTCATCAACCACTCTCTCTCTCTCTCCCTCTATTTCCGCAAAATCACTTTTCCGGCGACATCTCCGGTCAGGTTCCGGCAACCTCTCCGTCAATTCCACATGGCAACATAATGAACGCGGAACCACCGGCAGCGCTCCTCATGTCGGTTTCCTGCAACTCCGACTACGACCTCCACTGCGCCGAGGAAACCTCCGGCATCCTCTCCGGAGAGTCGCCGGAATGCTCGTCCGACATAGATTCCTCTCCCCCACCGCCGTCGCTGCCACCGTCCTCGGGGAACTATTCAATCGCTAGTTTCATCGAACACGAGCGCAACTTCATCCCCGGATTTGAGTACCTCTCTAGGTTCCAATCTCGCGACCTCGACGCCGACGCCAGAGAGGAATCCGTTGCATGGATTCTCAAGGTAAATAAATAAACAAAACAAAATAAAACAATCGGACACGCCATTGCGCTCATATTACGATATTGCCACTCGCCGAACTGCTCCATGCTAAAATGCACCGCTGTGTAACTGTCTTTCTGTGGTTCTAGTATCTTCTAGATCTGCCTAGTAGGGGAGTTCACGGCAGATAGACGTCGTTACTTTTCTTTTCTCATCTTACGAATTGACCGGTCTCTGTTTGGTCCGTTTTTCGCAGGTACGTGCGTATTATGGCTTTCAACCTTTGACGGCGTACCTTGCCGTCAATTATATGGATCGGTTTATGGATTCTCGCCAGTTACCGGTGAGCTCTCATTTCTCAACAGCTTTAAAATGTGAAGTGAAGTTGATTCCAATAGTTGGAAAACTCACGGGAGATTTTTTTTTTAATTATTATTATCATTTTTATTATGAGGAAAGACATCTACATTCTAATTAGGTAATTAAAATAATAAGCAATAACTTATTTTTTTTTTGTAATAACAAAACGTAATTATTGTTATTAATCTGTATCTCATTTCTTAAAAAAATTACTCTCATCCAACTTTTTCCGAACAAATTATTACAATGTTAAGCATAAAATAGAAAAAAAAGTATATATACACCATATAATTGTAAAATTATATTTTTTATTAATTATTATAGATTATGTATAATATATTATTATTATTATTATTATTATTATTATTATGGTGGTGGTGGTGGTGGTGGTGGTAACTATTTTTTACTTTTAGATTTTGTGGATTATTTTCTCTTATTACCTTCCGACCTAACTCAAATGTTTCTTTTCTCCTGGTTTATTGTAATGGGTACCAAGAAAGTTTAATTAGCACATGGTAATTATGTTTGACTTTGAAGAGGTAAATAGTAGATGGTTCATGAAGTAACTTTATTGAATATAATAGTTTGAATATTACTATTTTCATGTAAATTAAGTGTCTAATGTAATTTTTTTTCCGAAATAAATGCACGTGATTTTAAGAAAAGAATGATAATGATATAAGTCGGGGGTAGGTAATGCGAAATTAAGTGAGATGCATTAAAGAGATCTTAATATAAGATATTTTTAACATAATTATATAAATGAATGAAAGTAGTTAATTTAGTTGAATGTTTTAAAAAGTATTACTAATTTATCAAATTAATTTTTCTATAAATAATTTTTGAAATTCTATTACAAAATATAAATATTCATAATATTTAAATAAATATAAATTTGTGTAGAAGTTATAAAATATCTTAACAAAAAATCAATATTTTTTTTCTAGAACGAGTCTTGTATAAAAGAAAGGACTCTACAATACCACATTATATTATAGAGTATACTTATGTATAAAATATCTACGCTATCATCCTACTTTCTCTGTCGTCATACTGGTTACGTGTAAATATTATATGTTCTAATTATTATGTGAATAAAATTTTAAGGATTCGGATCGCTTGATGCTGAATCTAAAAGGAGTTACTATTCCAAAAGCCAATCAATTATTGATTAAACAGCGCATTCTCTTATGTACGACAAAACCTTATGCCATGCTTTTATATAAATATCGAATTTTATGCAAAAGTTTTTACAGGTATCATATGACCTATTTATACCACATGTTTATCTATATAAAAAGGAAGAGTATGTAAATATAAACAATGTGCCCATATTCGGCAATGTATACTGTTGTAGTACTGTCTACAGTGGATAGTGACAGCTTGCAGAAGATTATAGTACTTTTATCCGGTGGTGCATGTCACGTGAGGGATACATGCTGGCATTTGAGCTAGAAAGTTTGAAAAGTATTACCACTATGAATCGAGATATTAAAAAAAAAACAATTATTGTGGTCATGATTATAATGACCTTTTCGAATTCACTGTTTGATACATGATCCTGTGCATACATGTCTACAGCAAACAAATGGGTGGCCTCTGCAACTTCTATCTGTTGCATGTTTGTCTTTGGCAGCAAAGATGGAGGAACCTCTGGTTCCATCTCTCTTGGACCTTCAGGTATATATACATAATAAAATATCTGTATATATGAGCCTCCCTTTTGAAGTAGAATCAATATAATGATCTCAACATACGCTAGTTCAATCTCCCGGGTTGAATCGGCAGGTCAGTTCGTATAACACTAAGTAATTTCATGATTTATAAATGCAGATAGAAGGTGCCAAGTACATATTTGAGCCGAGAACAATTCGTAGGATGGAGCTCCTTGTTCTGAGTGTCTTGGATTGGAGGCTAAGTTCAGTAACCCCACTTTGTTTCCTCGCTTTCTTTGCGTGCAAAGTAGATTCAACAGGAACTTTTACCAGGTTCCTCATTTCCCAGGCCACAGAAATCATCGTGGCTAATATCCAAGGTATCTATTTGTATAATACGTAATTTATTGAATAGAGTTAAAAGTTGAAGAAATATTGGATAGTAAGTAAGGTTTGTATTTTGAGTAACTATAAGATTAATCAGTTTCCTATTTGATTACTTTGTCCGCAGAGGCTAGCTTTCTTGCTTACAGGCCGTCATGCATTGCTGCCGCAGCCATACTTTCTGCGGCTAAGGAAATCCCTACTTGGGCTGCCCTTAAGCCTGAGCATGCTGAGTCATGGTGCGAGGGACTAAGAAAAGTAAGCATGCAAATAGTATATTAAATCATGATGCGTATTTTTAATATATGTCTGAAAATGAGTAAACAAATCGAAGGGATTGCCAAAGCACGTATATCTTATTATTGCAGGAAAAAATTATAGGGTGCTACCAGTTGATGCAAAAACTTGTGGTTAGCAATAACCGTGGAAAACTCCCTATAGTGTTGCCGCAGCTGCGAGTAACAACTCGGACTCGAATGAGGTCAAGTGTCTCATCATTCTCATCGTCATCCTCTTTATCCTCCTTCTCCTTGTCTTGTAAGAGGAGGAAATTAGATAACTGTTTGTGGGTAGATGACGAAGGAAACTCCGAGTGAAGAGAAAGAGAAAAAGTTCACGAATAATAAAGAAAAGAAGAAAAAGAGATGCAATAAGGTGGGCCAGGTTGTCTAGAAACCTCAACATTTTTTAGAGGGTTTTTGCTATTAAAAAATGACTTGAGTGAGGGTGTAGATTATTACAGTATGTATAATGTACAAGAGTTTGATGGGTTTGGAGAATTTATAATTATTAATTTTTATTTTATTTGGGTGAATGGGTATGCAGAATTCCCTTGGGGAGAGGGATTCTGCAACATGTGGGGAAGTAACGAGAGAAGAGGAAACACTGAAACAGTGGGAGACGAATTTAATGTGATCTGTTCTTCGAAACTGTGAGTGTGGAAGAAAGAAGAAAGTTGTGGGCTGGAATTCAAAGTTTGCATTAATTATAGGTGGAATAGATGGAAGATGATGTGGGCAGAGCTGCAGAGCTTGAGTACTAAAGTAGGAGCAGGTGTGAGGAAGTTGGGTGATTGAAAGTTGAAACTGACAAGCTTGAACTGTTCACCGTGACGTGGTATTCACAAGTCAAGCAAGCTGCATTTCTTTCCCAGGATTACTGCTTCTTCAACTTCCGCGTTACTTTGATGGGATACCCCTCTACAGGGAAAGCAATTAAGGGCAATAAGTTGAATTTTGGCCACAATTTGTGGACTTTTTTTGGGTACAGGCACCTATGCAGACGGTTCTGCGGCGTGCCAATCAAGTGTGAACGTGTGATTTTCTTTTTCTTGGTTTTTCTTTGCGGGAGCTCTTGATATTTTTTTTCTTCTTTCGGCCTTGAGCTTTTAGGCCTAACTATACAGGACTCCATGGCCTGGTGTCCGCGCGTGTGATGGAAACACGTGTATATATAGATTTAAACCTTGAATTTTTTATTTGTTTTCAAGGGAGGAGAACCCTCTTCACATAGGCTAAAAGGGTCTTTGGGGCCATTTCCTGTGTGCTGTGTGGATTGATTAATAATGACTATTAATTTCATAGATTTCTTTCATTTACGTTTCTTTCTATGCTCATTATCATCTACTATTCTTGAATGAGTAATGTGATTCACGGCTCTCCGAGCCACAAAGTAATTCTAACATGAAAGTTACATATGATACCACCATATGCATCTAAATGTACAATTACAATTATTCATATTTACTTGTCTTCAGAACTATTCCAGTCCACGCAAAATCTCTTGAAAACTATTGGGTATTGCTATCTCATGCCACATGACTCTCATTTAAGATAGTTGTAACTTTGCCATTTGTTCTTACTACTGAATGAAAAGAAACTCCAAGATCCCTCTCTGGAATCTAGTGATGCAAAACTCTGAAGCGGATGGACTCGTCGGTCCCGCTGGTTCTAGAGATGACCAATAACTGATTATGACTCCTCACTTAGCAAGTGCCTTCTCGTGACTGTCTACAGACTGTGCTATTGTGGTATTATATATATATATATATATATATATATAACAAATTATCAAGCAGTAGCACCCTTCCCATTTCATGAAATATCACACACACTTTGCATTACATCTATATATCTACGTATATCCACACTTCCATTTGTTTGGTTTGTCGTTTCATACCTGGAATGTAATTTTAAAAGATAACAATTAAGGTTTTTAATTTAAACATGATTTCTTGCTACTTAATGAGTTTCTTTCCACACGTTATTTGTGTGGATCACTTATATGGCTAAGCATATAGTGTACGTTTGGAAACGTAGTAATCAGGTTGAGATAATCATGATAATATAACCTTGAAACTACTCTAGTACGATAGAGAATCATGGAAGGACACCATAGTTTCTGAGTCCTCCTTGAGAGACCAAACACTAATAGTTTTTCCATTTTTCTGTCACTACATATTTCTTAACAAATATTGAATCATTATAGTTACGTGGAAGATGGGTAGCAACCACCAACGGATCTAGCTTTTATACCAATAGGAAGAACCTTTGGCATAATTTCTTTTAAAAGTAGGTAAACAAACAAGTAGTACAAATTAAAGTGTGAAGGGCAAAAGCAAAATTAAAAAACAAACGTATCTTAAAAAAGTAACTGCAGTACAAAATTTCTTCCTCAATAGCTACTAATAGTTAAAAGCTCAGTTCAAGGAGAGCTTGTCATTTAGTCCCATTAGCCCGACTTAAGATATATATTATTTTTGCATACATTAACATTAACACACACTCCAAGGCTTTTCCTCCGTAGTGTCTATGTAGAAAAGTAACCATGCATGTTACGCAACCTAATTATCATATCATCCGTACGTTTGCATGACAACTATATAACTATTTATTGGATGAGCATCCCATTCTCACATCACATCCATACACTGCTGTCTAGACCCATGTTCATCAAACTCTCTGCGTAGATGGACCATAGTGAAGAAAATTATGGCAACTTAGTGACAATCTTAGCGCATTACTCCTTTCTCCCATTGCTCTTGGAAGTTAGCTCTGCATAATTGATGGAGCTATGAATGAAGGAGGAAATATGGGCACTTGATTGATCCATTAAACGACAGATTTTCCTATCTATTTGAATTATTATCATACGCCTTTACATGGTGTATATAAGAATTCATCCGTGAAGTAAATAAAATATCTTGGCCATCCATATTGTCAAGAGTGATGGTCACTTTCCCCTGTACCATACTATTCGCTGCTTTATAAGGGATTTCGTATAGTTCCAAATGTGGATCCCCCAACCTAACGTGTCCTTCTCCACTTGTCATTTTATTAAGACATGCTTATTAATTAAAGGTGGTTGCTGCTTCCATCAATCAATTAATGCACTAATATTTCATTACCTGCTACACCGACACACTGGGGTGGGATCCATTAATTTTTTTAATTAAAACCTTTTTATAATTAATATTTCTGTTTCTTTTATCATGTTATTACTCATTTTATTTAACATTTTTCTCTTTTCTTTCTTTCTCTTATTTTTTAAAATATATGAATAAAAATAGAATTCATCCTCAAATTATATGCTAATTTCAACCCAACCGAACAGGTTGTATATGCAAATCAAAAAAACAAACAATTCTTATGGCCATCATCGACACGTACATTTAATGAATATATTGTTTACTCCAAGTTGGGGCAAAAGTTTTGGATATCAATCAAAAGCTTGCTTTTGAATTATAGGATTAATGGGACAGGTTTAAGGACACACTGGGTTGGAAGGGCAATAATGCTATAATATAAATTTGATCATCAGACACAAAACTGGTCTCTTCCTAATCCTTTTTATAAAAGAAACGCACATAAGCCAAGTTTGTATGCATGTACAGCTAACAAACCCAGCACTGAATCGACCACAAAAGAGGATACTTAAAGCTCTATTTTTTTTGCTCACTGATTCCATAATTTCTCCCCCATATTAGTTTATTCATAGCAGTCATGGTTAATGGGTGAGCTTTTTGTTTATATGAATAAATGGTGGCTAAAATTAATAAATATCCAGAGATTGGGGCATGAGGGCAGACGTGACGCCATCCCATTGGCATATAAATTGAAGAATTAAATAAGAATTTTGGATTGTTGTCGTGCCATTTGGTGTCCACCAATATCTTCAATCATGAGGGCCAAATGTTAGTACACATGGGAGTTTGGGCTACTTGATGGATTCATGAATTTGTATTGCCTATAATTCACTTATTATTATGGCATGTATGACCGTAGTAATTATATCATTCACTAAATAGTTCTTCAAGTTATAAACTGTAATCAGCAATATGCAAGCCTATTAGAGGGTGCCATGTGAACTCTCGTAGCAAAGGGGACCAACCAGGCACTAAGCTGCCTTTATTTTTGTCTCAAATGTGTATACTAATGCACGAAGGTTCCTTTTCATTGCTTTCCTTATCTTGCACTAAAGAATAACCTCCCCCACGAAGTTCCTTTTTTTGTAAACAAAATAACCTCTAAAGCATGAGGAGTGAGGAATCCTAAGTATATAACCAAAAAGCCAAAGATACTTTCCCTTGCAATAAAATGGTAGGGCTTTGGGGGTGTTTTCTGTGGGATGTAGAATCTAGCTCTTTATCCTCTCTTTTTGTAAGGGAATTTGGAATTTCCCACTTTTGGTGTCCATATGACAAGGATAGAGAGAAGACCAGCCCCTTAGAAAATTCATATTTTTTTGCCCCTAAAATTTATCATTTTCTCGTGGGTCTGCTCCTAAAAGTTTCACTGTGGCCCCTTAATGGGTTAAGGGTTCAAAAGTGAGAATGATAATTCTCAGATATGGTTTCTGAGGATTTGATGCTGAATACAAGACACAGCACTACTCTCAAAGTCCTTTAGGCACTCATTGTCCCCATTCTAATTCAGATTTTTTATGGAAAGAATAAGAGACAGATAATAAAAGAAAAGCAAGAAAGAAAAAGCAACAAAAAGTGAAGCTCAAACAATAAAAATGATGGCACCTAAACTTCATATTTATACGTAGAAACTCCTTCTATTTGTCTGTCCAATAATCAATATCATGCTCACAAGTCCCAGCCAATGATCGCTTTGATTCTTCCTAATTAAATTAAGTCATAGCATTCATAATTAACAACTCTCGCATGCACACATACAATCATATACATATTCATCCTTGTCCCCTTACTGATCATTTTCAAAAACCAAAAAATTCCCACAATAATGGAATTGAACACTTGTTACGTACCCCTTTGACAAATGCAGCTAGCACACTGTTGTAGATTATAAGAGCATTCACAGATTCACATTTTCTTTTAATTTTATGTTTAACTATTTGATACCGTGTAAGCTTTTGATCATCAACTTACACGCATTTGTCTCTTTAGAAAGCACAAAGAAAAAAAAGATGAGTAGTTATGGGGCAGATATGAGCTAGTCTCGAGGGGGAGCGTCTAATAACGTGGATGTCGTGGTGGTCTTATTCATGCTTTGTGATAGTGGCGACCATGGACATCTATAGTGACAGAGTGGAGACAAAAGAGTCGTCTGCTTAATCATCAAAACCCTATAGAGCAACCATGTCCATCTATCACCCCCACCCCACCACCCCTTCAACATTAACTTTGATCATTCAATTACCTCATACACTACACGTATACATATTTTATTTTCCAATATAAACAACCCTCCTCTCTTGTCTTAGTCATCAAAAGATGCACCAACCAATCTTTATGTGAAAGTAGCTAGCATGACATGTCTGAAACTCATCACCTTATTTCACATTCACAAAACTCTACACTATTCCCTCTTGATCACTTAATAAAAGACACCCCCCCTTAAAAAAAGTGATTGGGTAAGATTTGGGTGCAAGAAAGTTTAAAGGGTAAGGAAAATGAAGTGGTACAAGTTTTACTTTGTGAAGATGCTTGCATGTATAGTAGTATAGGAATGAAAAACAAGAAAAGATAGAATAGACAGAAGAAGGAGCGGGAGGCTGTTTAGCCGAAAGCTTGTTCCAAAATTATGAAGGAATAAAGTGTGAAGTAAAAGAGAGTACGACCAAAAATGCATAGGTAATTACTTAAGATTGGTTTTCTTTGCATATATAGTGAATGTTGACGAAGGAGATAAGGATCATTACTTTGTTATCTTGCTTCTTTTGGTCATTAATTAACAATCTATTGTTGTCCTTTCTTAAAGGAGGAAAAAAGATTAATTGAAATTCTCACTTTCTCACTCTCTTTCTGATCACTACAATGCTTAGGTAAATGGATCATGAAAGCATCAAATCAGGACTTCATTCACCAACATTGGCAGCCATATGTGGAGGTAGCAATTAATTACAAGAACGTGGGGCAAAACAAAAACAGTAACAGAAACTATGTAAAGTGCTTTCACATCGATATCACAAAAGAACCCAAGCTCCTTCCCACTAACGAAAAAAATAAAAAACCTAATCTCGAGCATTGAACAATATGTGTCTTCATACTTTACAGGTCCATGCATCTACCTAATAAAGTCTTCTTTACAATCAAATTTCAAATTGTTTGACCCATAATTTAAAGCTTGTTTTAGTAAACATCTTAATAAATAGGGTTTTGCTCTCCTGTCTTCTCACTAGTTGAGGATATATATATATAT
>Ga0123340_1003420_pt1 | contig 14873 bp, 7 predicted proteins | sample SirMexnodulemix_FD_89961 | JGI IMG/M metagenome (GOLD analysis project Ga0123340, IMG submission 89961) | Root nodule microbial communities of legume samples collected from Mexico - Siratro Mexico nodule mix | ecosystem: Host-associated > Plants > Roots > Nodule | place: Mexico: Nepantla... | reverse complement strand
GATTAATATTTTAATTTTAATATTATATATGATATGAATATGTGTGTCTTTGTGACAAATAATAAAAATTGTAAATTATTTTAAATTCAAATACTTAGATTTAAATATAATAAAAAGTATTATAATTCATATCAATTTGATTTTAACCAATTAAAATACAATTTTTTCTTTTATATAAAACTCTTCCCATTCATTTCCTTCCTCTATTTTTTTTTTCTCTTTATTAATCTAATTCACTATCATTTAAGAATGTCTATCACAATGCAGATAAGACAAAGAAAGTACCTACCTATTTTATGTAAATAAAAAGGTTTTTTCTAACAATTGTAGTCAACTCAATATTAATTACGTTTTGCTATTTTTAACATATGATATTTAAAACTGTTAAATTTATGAATCAATACATCTAATAATTATTTTAATATGCACAACTATTAATCTTCCACAAAACAAAAACAAATGCAATTCATATTATTATTCTAACCAAACAATATCAGTTTTTAAATGAAATACTTCTTTTTTACCACAACCAACTAAATGCAGCGTAAACTATTGATGTAAAAGAAATAAACTAAAATGAGAGTAATAACTTGAAAGCAACTGCCAGAGAAAAGAAGGTTGAAGGTACACATAGTAAAACAAGAAATCATGTTCATTGCTATTATTTTTCAGGTGTGTTACACATGTGTTATTGTCATCTAATGTACCTATCAAGTCTTATTTATAGAGTTACAATGTAGCAATTAATACTTTTTCTTTTCAATAAATTAACTTTTACTCTCCATTAATTTTTACTTTAACTACTATGCATGTATAACACATTCCTTGTCTTTTTACTACTTCGTTGTAACTACTGAACAAAATGCCTTCTTAAACTTCTTCCTTAATTTCCTTGTGGTAGAACTTTTTCCTCAAGAACAATTCATCAAAATTATTTATCCATGTGGTTGGGATCAATGTTTTGTTATTGAAATGATTAACTTTCATTTAAAGTCTTGAGAAAAAAGAGTTATCTCAAATCCTATATAACAGGACTACTGTCTCCAATCTTATAAAAATAATTCTGATGAGATGTTTTGAAACTTTTTCATGTTTTAATATTATTAAAATAAATGATGTCTCAACTACTAATCTTTTTCTTCTTGAGTAATTTTCATATTATAAATGTTATAAGACTATGTCTCTTAATTGAAATCATATAATTTTACGAAGCTATCAACAAGTGTACTATGTAGGAAATGGAATTTATAATTGAAAATTAATTATGTATCAATGTATTATGGTAAAAAAAAACAAGCTAAGAATGATTTGAATGAGTAAATTGATGAACTTAATAACAAAGTAATTAACAATAAAATTTGTGAAATCAATATTAATAAAGATCTTGGGATGAAATTTCATACACTCTTAATCATATATATGCAAATAAAAGTCATTCAATCTGATTCCTCTATATTTGAAATTCATAAATTAAAATACCTAACTCTGTCTCCAGTTACTAGAATAGATTAATCAACATTAAGCATAGTTGTGATAAATCAGCATATGCAGTTTGATCTTAGTAAACAAGACAAACTACTAAGCTTGAACGTGATAGATAGTCTATCATACTTCATCATAGTATATATTATCTTTCAGTTATGTTTATTCGATCTTGATTAAATAAACAAGCCTTAATTTGAACACATATTTTTTTAGAATAAATAAAGTAACAAAATGTTATTATCAAACAACTAACTTATCCAATAAAAGAAATTCCTTAATACAAAATTGGTCAAATTGGAAAACATTTTTGAAACAATTTAAACAAAGATCTTGATGCAATTCTAGCTTGCTTCAATGTGCTTCTACTTGGAGGATTTGATATTTGAACGTGAATTGGAGTTGATGTAGCAAAAGTATTGAAGATTGTAGTAGCTTGAAGTGCTGGAGATGGAAATTGGAAGTGAATTGGTGAGGTTGAGCTAACACACCTAGGAGAGAGCATGAACAAGTCTAGAAAAGATACTACTCTAAGGAGAGATTTTAAACAAGAGTGAAGAGGCAAAAATTGACCAGCATTTCATTACTTATTCAAATCTTCATTTTTAATTACAAGAGTCACCTAATTTATAGACTAAAAGATGACTTATCTTGCAAGTTTATAAAAGAACTCTCCAATAGGAGCTTGACAAGTGGCAAACCATGATTGAAGAGGATCCTCTTCATTGGGAGAGTGTCATGTGTCCAAGGTGACTTGCAGCCCAAGCTTCATATCCTCTCCAATGAGATGAGGACAAGTGGCAAAAGAAGGTTGAAAGGCATGCTTCCATGTGACACCTACTTGTCTTACATGTTATGTCTTATTTAAACTTGTTTAGCATATTCTTGAAGCTTTTGCAAACTTCGAAAAGTAGAAGTCCTATGTAATTTTGATACAAGGCCTAAGGGTCAAAATCCTATTTTACTAGACTCAAAATATAAGGCCCAAAACCTTACTAATTAAAAAAGAAGAAAAATTAAAATTAACATACGAATATCTTTAAACTTTTTTTTTAGTATACTTATATCATCTGACAGAGCTGGACAAGTGATATAAAAAAAAACTATGAAATTTTTAAAATAAAATTCAACTTTTCCTTCTTGTATTATTTCTTATTTTTCATAGTTATGTGAAAAACTTTGAGTCATTGCTTTGAAATAAATTTTTTTTCTTGACTTTGTTTTTGCCATTACTTTGTGTTATGAAACAATAGGACAAAGTGATTTTTATATTGAACTTTTTAGGAGAAAACTTAAAATCGTGTTTTGAATTAAAAGAAAAGTTCAAGGTATTGCAACTCCCCTTTTAAGGATTTTTCTACAGTTATGTTTGTAGTGGTGTTATAAGAGACTCTTCTTTTTTGGATTTTTCAAACATCTTTTCTTCTTTTACTCCTCTTTTTCTCTCTTTTCATCCTCATTTTTTTCTCTCTTTTCTTTATCCTTTCTTTCTATTCTTTCTTTATCCTACTTTTTTCTCTTATTTCCTCTTATAAATTCTTTTTCTCCTATTATAAATTTTCTTCCTTTTTCTACAAGCTCTTTCATTTCTTCTTTAAAGCCTTTTATTTTTCTCATAAAAAGGTGGTAAAAAATTTCTTCTCATACAAGCCTTCAATTCATGCTATTTTAATAATTAAACACAATCAAAAGATATTAGAAAAGAGTAAAAAAAGAACAAAGAAAAAGTTGGAGAGAGCCACTTGAAAGAGGCAAAATTAAGTAATCAAGTTCACCTACTAAACTCATGTTATAATTTCTAATGAAAGTCGCTAAAACAAACGTAATAAACGGATCACATAAACGCAGGGAGAAAAATGATCCCCCATTTTCATTTATTATCCACCGTCATTTTCATACATTAAGCATTAAGCAGGAGGTAAAGGCCTTTGGATGAACCATATTGTACAACAATACATCTCAGCAACCTCAACCCCAATTAGTTAGAAGTGAGTAAACCCAATGTTAACTAAAAACATGGAATCAAGGTGAACCAAACTGACTTATTGGATAAAAGCTTTCTCGTTAAGATTCTAGTTGTAACAATTTGAGGGATTTATTCAGATTGGCATACTGTGATCTGGGGCAGCCCCAATTATGTGAGCATTAGTAACACTGATTAAAGCAGAAGAAACACCCTTTAGACCTGCCTTCAATATCAACTTTTGGGGTTTCTCCACAATCATCTCTTCCAGCCATTAAAGCACTTGTACCTGGAGATTCTGGTGGCAACACAGCATTTTTGGATGATGCAATTCGCATTGGAACAACCGGATCGGTCGGTGAAATGGTAACTAGATATCGAAGCAACATCTGTATTATTTGACTAAAATTGGGTCGATCATTTGGATCCTCTTTCCAACAAGAGGTCACAATCAGAGCTAATTCTTCAGGGAGGTCTTCAGCACTTGGCCTTGTATTCTGAAATAGTAAAGTTAATATTTCTCTCGTGAATCCCTAGTGAACTCCACCAAAAAAAGCAGCATACTCAATCATAAACAAATTTCAAAATGTGATCGTACTCAGATAAAGATCTTGAAAATAACAATGTAAACACTCGAAGATTACACTAGTCTATGATGAATCACATAATTTATATATTGCAAAGTTCTGATATTAATGCAGCGTCAGAAACAAGACTAGTTCAAAACCAAACCAGAGCAATGGTGACAGAGTAAACGCCATTGACGTTGGCAATTAAAATGAAGGATCTGCATGATTTGAAAGAATGCGTTTCTGTTAAGTAACAATCAAATCTTATTTTACTTTGTTTTACGTTGTTTCCAAATATTTAAACATGGAATTGTGAACACAGCATTTCATTGTCTCCCAATGTTGACCATTCCATATATAAATCTTTGAAAACATATAACAGTGGGAACAAAAGCCTCGAATTAAAGGTTTAAGGGTCTGGCTCAACAAACTTCTATATAAGAATTTTATAAAAGCAAAATAAAAAGACGAAAATTAAATTGACTTTTTCACTAGTTAAAATTAGTTTATGCATGAACTAACATAGAAGCTCTTTCATATAGCTTCTCCAAAATTTTACTTTTAACATGCGCATAAGCTAATTTTAACTTGCGAGAACTTAATTTCATTTTTTCTTCATATTTTTCTCCCAAATTCTATAGAAACAAGTCCCTAAATATGTATCAATGTAACTCAAAAAGGGAAAATATATTTCCACATGCATCAAGAAATTGTCTCCATCAGCCTTTCCATGTAAATTTAACTTCAATTTGACTCTTCTAGTTATGATAGGATACGGGTTGCTTAGAGGCAACAAATTATACAAATATTATGACCTTAAGCATAAGTAATTATAGTAAGCACCAAATGAAAAGAATGTTATCAACCTTAAATGCAGCTGCATATGCAGCCTGTAGATTTGACATGCCTTCAAAAGGCAACCTATTATGGATGAGCTCCCACAACACTATAGCAAAACTGTAGGCATCCACCTTATGGTTGTAATGCTTCTTCTCCCCTTGTCTTAGAGTGACAGTGCTGTAAAGCTGTAACCAAACAAGAATGAAATTGTAAATTACTAACATGGACCACTAAACTGAAAAATTAATAAATTGTTTAGATTTTGACAATTAAGAAGTACTTCTGGAGCCATCCAACGATATGTCCCTGTCTCAGCAGTCATCATCTCTGTTAAGGACTCTTCTCTGGCTAGACCAAAATCGGCAAGTTTAACGGTTTTATGATCTTCTGTTAAGATCAAGTTATCTGAGATGAAAACATTTGATCAGAATTCCACTTGATCATAGGATATACAGATATTGGTTGATAGATATTAATATCAGTTTTATACAAATACGAAGCTGTTTCTTTCCACAATATATATTCATCATCCCGATGGTCCATCCAAAATCATCGCACCTTACAAGAGAATGAAGGTTTTGCATACACTTTTTCATCCGCTAAAAGTTTATTTTTGGTCCTTTGCATTTTACTAAAATTCATTCTGATCGGTCTTTCAAAGGATCCATTTTGGTCTTTTTAACTCTTGAATTTGGAGAACGGTTTTGAACCTATTTTTAATTTATTTAAATAATGAAATTTATCTTACTAGATTCACCAACATGAAAGTATGAAATGAGATTAATTATCAAAATAAAAAGGGCATAAACAGAGGACAATGTGAGAAAAGTGAGTCTTTCAAGTAATCGAAAAAGAATCTGATATTAAATTTTTCAGTTTCCTAGTTGATCATGGAACTCACTTTTTCATGCTATTCACTATGTTCACGACCTTTTTTGGTTTGAACATTAGTTGAGTTCCATACTTTCTGTTGGAGACAAAAAACAATGAACAGTGAAATCGGAAAATGATGTGTTATTTAATGTTGAAACGGAAAATACAGAAGGAATAAAAGCTGATTGCCAAAGATCTAGGCTCCCACAGAGTGGCTACTGCCCTCAGTCCATAACAGAAATGTCTATTCTTTTTCTCCCCCTTCCTTCTCTCCTTAACCGTCCTGATATACCCTATATTTCTCTTCATGCATTTGTTAATTCTGTTACATTTACTGCCACGTCAGCCACTCTCTTTCCTTCTTTGTTCCTCCTAACATAAACCCTCCGAATCTTAGGCTCGCCTTCCCTCTAACTCCTGTCCTATTAATATCCCCTTCCTCAAAAGGAGACTTGTCCTCAAGTTCCAGCTGAGGAAACTGACTCTTGATCTTGAACTCGTCTCCAGCTTTTTGATTACTCTTCTAGCCAGCACTGCTTCAGGCTCCATACTCACTGTGTTATCACTTGCCCCTCTAAAAGAAGTGTCAACTCGACATTATAGTCACCTATCACCCTTTATAGGAAAGACACATGAACAACTAGATATATTTTTGCAGTCTCAGGCAACTGCAGCTTATACGCCACTGTTCCTACCCTTTCCAACACCTTGAAGGGTCCATAGTAATGGGGTGCTAACTTATGATTATAATCCTAAAGTCAGCTGTAATGTTATTTTATTAATATTTCTTTTGTGTGCACTAGCTTTAAGGTTAGGGGTTTAGGCAAGTGTGTTACCTCTTTGTGTATCCTATATATATACATCAATAAAAAGCACAACAGTGTAAGTTGAATACATTGTGTGCTATCGATCTTATCTGTTCAAGTTGGAATTAGAGAAGGTACGATCCAGCTTTGTCTTCTTTGTTGTCTCTAGCATCATTCGTAGTTGTCACCATTGCTCTCAGCCATGTCACCGTTGCTATCCGTTGTCGTCAATGCCACTCTCCACCATGACCTGAACCGGTTTGTTCAAAAACGTTATGGTTAAGCCTCGAGGAGCATGACTCAACCTTGGTTGCACAACCAACGAATCATCCAAGCGAAATCAAGCACCAGTCTATGCATGTCCCGTTTGTGGTGTCTGTCCTCCACTGAGCACCTTTCTATAGTTAGAACAACTTGGCAACACCTTTTTCTGACTCACTGGCCTCTTATGTCTTCGTTTCTGACCTTATTTTACTATACCGATATACCTTCGTGTTGGGACGCAAGCTATTTGTAATGTTTCAGGGTTTCTCTTCTCTTTTTTTCAGGGTTGGCTAGTGTTCTTCCTCTCTGAAATGGCTTCAATAGGTTCTCCTTTCTTTACAGCTACTCCAACCATTACAAGTGCAAGACTCAATTGGAAGAATTATTTGTCTTGGTCTGCCTCCGTCAGATTATGGTTCCTTGGTCAAAAATACCATGACCACTTAAAAACTAAACTCATCTCTAATCCTAATGCAAAAAAATCCTAATGGCAAAAGATTTACTTCCAACTATATGTTTTTCTATGACAATCAATTGAGCTTGATGTTTTAGAGATGCTTAGATCCTTCAAAACATGTTTTTCTTTTTGGAAGAATGCACAAGAAATTTTTGTTAATGATATCTAACTTCTCCTTGACACAACTTAAAGAGTAACTTCTCTCAAACAGACCAACCATGGTATGGTCTCACAGATACAAAGGTTAGGATTGCAAGAGAGGAAGTTAAAAGATTCCTAGTGACCAAATCATTTGAGGAACTCCACAAGAAACTTAATAGATATTATATGGTCTAGATTCTAAGAAGCCTACATTAAGATTTTTATCATGTTCATGATCAAATTCTAGCTAGTGATCAAATCCCTTCTATAGATGGTTTAATTACTAGACTCATTTGTGTACCTAACCTAATGAAAGATGGCAATCAAACTGAGTTATTGAAACTTCCAGAATGGTAATCTCTCGTGGAAGAGGAGGAGGTCGGAACATACGAGAAGGACATAGTGGTAGGAGTGGACATCCTCACTGCTGATATTGCAAGAGAATGGGTCATACCTAAGAAAATTTCCTTGCCTGGTTTTCTAGACGGTTGCTCATGTGTCTAGATCTAATAAATCAGAATCTAAAATTTTTGACGAAGAGTATTAAGAATTTTATGTTCAAGTCTAAGAAATCAATCAATCAAGGTTAATCCTCTCCATACATTTCTCAATTTATAGAAGGTCAGAGTCCATTGATTCTTGATTCAGGTGCTTCAGACCATATCTCTAGTAACAGTTCTTCATTTTTTCTCTATTTCTTACCCAAAAGTTCATAATCTTTTTATTGTTGCCAATGGATCTAAAGTGGCATCTCCAGGAGTTGGCCAAGTTTCTTTATCCCCTTCACCAAATTTAAATATTGTCTTGTTCATCCCTCATTTTTCTTGCAATTTAATTTCTCTGAGTCAATTGACTTGTTCTTTAAACTGTTTTGTGGTCCTTACTGCTAATTCCTTTGTGATAAAGGAACATGGTACGAGTTAGCTAATAGGAACAATAGTTGATATTATGTTCTATCCATCTTATTCGTTTAAGTCCATGTCGCTCCAATAATTCACTTTTTGTTGTTCCCATTTGAGACCTATGTGGTCATCAAAAAGTGATTTAAAGAAGTGAATTGTGGACCCGTCCATGCACAACTTACCCAAGTTAACCTTAGCATCTAGATAAGTTGCCTACAGTTGGAAATACACTTTTGCACCCACAATCCAAATGGCAAGGTCATCACTGTCAAACATCGGCAACTCCACCTTCTTTTGACAACTCCACCTTCTTCATTGACTCTCACCTTGTAACTTCAACATGGTCCCCTTACCATTTGATTCCTTCTTCTTATTAACCATGGCGATTAACCTTTCCTGATTCTCCTCTACTTTGATCTGCATCGCTTGTAGGATGAATTTGAAGCCTTCTACCTCCGTTTCAAGTGTAGCAACCTTGGTCTCCACCTTCTTGGGTGGCATTTTTTGATTTTGTCACCATAAAAATCATGTCTCTTCTTCCCACAGGATTTGGCAGGCTGGACCAAATGTTAGAGACCCAAATGAAGAACAATGAAACAGTGAAATCGGAACATGATGTGTTATTTAATGTGGAAACGGAAAATAAAAAGGGAATGAAATCCTACTGCCACTAATCTAGGCTCCCACATAGCGACTACTTCCATCTGTCCATAACAGAAATGTCTATTCTTTTTCTCATCCTTCCCTCTCTCCATAACAGTCCTCCTCATATAGCCTATATTGGGCTCCACGCATTTGTCAATGTTGTTGCAACTACTGCCACGTCAACCCCTCTCTTTCCTTCTTTGTTCAACACACACCCTCCAAACCTTGGGCCTTCCCTCTGAATCTAAGCCCACTCCTCCAGTCATATTACTTTCTATGTAGGCTAATTTAAGCACTCATATCTTGAATGAATAAAAAAGAGGTTCGAAATTGTGTCCTAAAATTGGAAACAATCAGTTTCAAAGTAAAATTAACTGAAATTTGAGAGTTAAACGACCAAAGTAAACCTTTTAAAATTTAAAAGACAGATGAAATTTAATTATAAAGGAAGCAAAAATATATTTTATACTTTTTTATCACAACATTGTTATAGAAAACAACTAGTACAGATGGAACCTTCAAGTAGAACAATAAATAGATAACAATCAGTAACGATATCAAAGATTTGCATCTCTTCTCTTATGTACCCGCAATACAGGCAAGAGAAGAAAGGATGCTATGCTATTATTCATCACCAAAATAGAAAGCTATTATCAAGATAAACAACCCTGAGGAATTAACAAGCAAACATTATCTGATGGACGATGTAAAATTCCACAAAACTCTAGCTCAGTCCCAATCTTTTCCATTATGAACTACTGACTATAACTTAACAACACTAGCAACTTTGATAATCTTATAGAAATACCAGGTTTAAGGTCACGATGAATGATCCCATGAGAGTGTAAGCATTCCATTGCTCGGGCAATATCAAGAGCAAATCCAACTGCCACACGCATATCCAAGCAGTTTGGCCGGATACCCCACAGGTATTTGCGCAATGTTCCCCCTAACAGAAGTTCAGTTACAATAACCATAACTGGTTCTTTGCAGGCCCCAATAAACTGGCATCAAACAAATGTATACGTTATTGTGTGACTTATCTTTGCCCAGTTTATATATGTGTGTATACATAAAATTTGAGCACCGGTTAATGTTGTAACTATCTATTTCCAATCTCAATTAGTGTATACACAAAGACACTTCAGCAAAGAGAAAAGCTTTCATTATGGGAAGACCCACCTTAACGAGATTTTTGTGTTGAACTCTAGATAACATTGCAATTTCTCTTCCAAACCGAGCCTCTCTCCTAGAAATCTGTTCTGGGGTTTCACCCTTATTAATAATCTTAACAGCAACATTCTGATTTTTATATCTACAAAATAAGAAAATCAAACAAGAAGATGGCACACAGTCATCCAATAATTCTCTATTCCGATCCAATAATCGATGCAAAATATGTATTTTTACAAACAAACAGATCACAGAAAAAGTGAATGTGAAATTGTACATAAATCTAATGATATCAAAAAACGGAACCAAATTTTTTTAACAAAAAAAAACGTTGACTTACTTTCCTTCGTACACTTTGGCATGGGCACCTTCCCCAATTTTTGGCCCAACAAATAGTTGCTTGGGATCTATAAGCCACTTTGCATCCAGACTGAACTCCACAACTGAGTGAACTTCATTGCCAGATCCCATTCTACTTCGCCTAAAGATATTGAACTAACAAGTATAGCAAGTAGCAGAATTGCTCAGAGTCAGCAAAAAGAACATGCCCTCTAAGCACTTAAAGGAACAGCTCATAGACTTCGGCTACAACATATCAAAAGTGGGAGCTTTGACTTGTGGGTTGGACAAACCAAAAATGCGCAACTGGGTACCCAAAAGCACCAAGTTCCAATTTTTTTCAGAAGCACTCGCGAAGAAACCAATAAATCAGAATAAAAGGCCCTTAGAAGCAATGAGTGGCAGAAGAAACAGAATAAGCGAGTAGAGTAAAAAGGAAACAACCCCTTTTACACTCTTTGACTAAGGAATGGTCTTAAAGGTTGAAAAACAAAGGTGAGCACGAAAACTAATGACCCAGATGGAGATTTGGGACAAGAAAGGTGGATGTTGTAGTGGGAAGAGAAGAGACGAAAGAAAAGATGATCACATTATTTTAATCTATAACGCGTGAGGCATTCCAGAGAGAGGAAGAGGTTCTGGTGGTAAAGTGAAGCCGCGGAAGGAATGGTGTCTGTGTCAGAAAACAGTGTCACAAGTGGTGGGTGATTGTTTTTCTTTGGAATAAATTGTGCAGAGAGATCGAGTCGAAAGAAATCTAGATGCTATTATGGGTATTTATAATATATACTAATAATAATATATGCAAGACAAAAAGTTAGCATTAATTAAATAAACCCATTAGAGGAACATGGTATTTGAATAATTAATAATTATTAATCGATGATGTGAGTCACTGCGGAAATCCTCTTGATTATGGAGGGGACAGTGTGGTCAATGCAATTATTTTGTTAAGTTGGGCCTTTTAGCTCCAACAGGATTTAACAAATTGGGAAGCCATTTTCATAATTTGTTAGGTAATTTGGGACGTACCTCCACATTATTGGAATGTGTTAATTACGCCTCCTTAACTTCTAATTAATTTTATCCAATCCTAACTGTTCTATCAGCAATTTTTTCTCAAAGGAATTGTCCACCAAACAAAACCCTAGTAATTTAAGAAAGAATCGAATTCAGGTCTAATCACTTGAATGTATAAGTCAAATTCGAAGTGGAGGCAAGTTTTATCCTAAGCCAACCTAATTTATTTATTTGATTTAATTTAATATAGGTACTATTGAATTTTTTTCAATCATATGGTAGATAAAAATTGTTTTTCATTAGAATGTTATGTATCTTCTGAAAAAATTCACTCATTAAAAAATTAATAACAATTTGAAATATTTCCCTTAGTCGTTTCAAATAAAAAGAAGATGGAAGTTTTTGTTTAATTTTAATTAAATAACACTATCCGTAAACAAATCAATCCTTATTTTTAAAATTTATACCCAATACTATTTCTTTTTACAAATAATCCACTTTATCAATTTTTGTATACACATCACTTTTGATTGACTTAAAATATGATATTTATTATAATAGTTAAATATTAATTTAAAGTGGATAAAAATAATTTCAAATAACTATTGTAAAATTCTAATTTATGTTTTTAACATAACATTTTCACTGTTATTCACCTTACTTTTTCCAAAATATCATTCTCCTACACCCTAAATCTAATAATGATAGACTTAATCAAATATATAAAACAAAATAAATCAATTCCTCTATCAAGTTCTCCAATCAAGATAAAAAGTAATTTCTCTAAATTAGTCGGTAATTGTGGAGAAGTAAGATCTTTTGTATTATAATCACTATCTGTAGATTGTGCTTATGTTGTTAACTATATAATGTGTTTGGTAGGTAATTTTGGTCGGCCATGGACATTGGAAGAAACAAACATACTTCTCTACACTTGAAGGTTAAATTGTTTATTAATATTGTATCATACTAAGAGTATTATGGATTTAACTATCTTGAATAAAGTTAAACGGTAATCAAAACCTTTACTGCATTCCATGATTAATATGGAGCCTAGACCATCATATCATAAATATATAACATAGTTTCAAAAATTAAACATCATTCATTCTTGGTACAAAAATAAGTTAAAATTGAATAAGGGAGAGTTGAATTGTATTTTAAAACTTTTTAAACTTTTGATAGTGTATTGTTTGACAATACATGGTCAAACAATAGTTTTATTTGACACAAGATCTCTAAAATATATTTTCTAAAGTTCGGTTAGTAAAGCTCTCGTTCTTTCTTAGTGCAATATAATATATGCAATGAATGTAGGTAAAGGAAAGAAAGATTTGTGTTCTAACTTTCATATTGGTTTGTTTAATAGCACAAACTATGTCCAAATCATAATCAATTGATTGAGTTTAACTATGCAAGCTACTACTGCAAGTTACAAACCAAATATTATTTCAGACACAATTACTTCTACTAGTAACCCAAGTATAATCACTCATTCCTAAACAAACTAAGTTTGTATAAAGAAGTTATAGAAAACTTTGCAAGGGTTCGTTTACTAGAGAGGATTAGAATCTTTTGATGAATAAACTTTCTTCTAGTTTGCTAAACGAACATAACAATGTTATTGACAAAGTTTTTAAACAGAGAAAGATTTTAGTAGCACTCTATGAACTAGCAATCATTTTCTTCTCTTTCTTCTTCTTTAAAGGATAGCTTTATATAGAGCTTAGAAGAAAACATTGTAGCAAATTCTTTTTTCGTTATTGAGATCTTTAAATTAAATATTTTCATCTTATGGTGTCACAAGCATTGATATAAATATGTATCAATTGTGTTTCATGTAACATTAAATGTTAATCTCCTCCTCAAGTAATATCTCAATAGTTGACAGTACTTATCAATACTAAGGTCAAAGAGCAATTCATAAATTTAATTGATAAAGAAGTTAATCAGATAATAGAAATGTATATAAAAAATATGTATAAGTTGAGATAGAAATATATAAAGTATTATATATTTTGGTTGTATTTAATTGACAACAACTTCTTTTTGACAAGGCAGAAAATATATTTCATTTATTTTTAAGCATAATCTTCTTTCTTCTTAAACCAAAAGCAATTTATGAGTTTTAGTTTTTTTTTTTATCAACAATAAAAAATTATATAAATAGGGGGTAATAAGGTTACCCCAACCTGTATACAAAATTACACACACACAAACACACACAAAGGATGATCAATCATTCCCCCCACAAGAACCTCCATCAAAACATAAAAACAAAAAAAATCTACTAAGGTCCTTATACATCTCTCATAACCCAATAAAACATAAAAAAACCACACACATAAGCTCAACTGTCCAAAATACATATACAACCCAGTGACACAAAATCTTGAAAGCAAATAAATAAGCATAACAACTAATCATAACACAACTTCAATCTTCTAAACCAAAAACATACCCCTGCTTGCTTCAAAGTTCAGCCTCTCTACACCAACATGCCATCAAGACATCTATGCCAAAAGTACCAAAACAATCTAGAAGAATGAAACCATAAACACGTACAAACTACAACAGTCTGCTGTACCTACCAATGATCCCCATCAAGCAACAAAACAATCTAAACATTTAATCTAATAGTTTTAAACAAGTGAGTAGATTGATACACCAGTCAGAAAATGAAAATCTTGATTTACCATATTTACTAGCAATGAAATGTAAAATAAGGTTTAGACCAAGTTCAAGAGGGGGGGTGAATTGAACTTTCAAAAGCTTTTTGCAAATCTGATTTGTTCTTGAAGTAGAGAATGAAAATTCTTTATTCAATCAATTGACTATGTAATTCTGGACTGTCAGGTAAACAATCGATTGTGCACAGCGGAATATATCAGAGTTAAACCCAGAGTTAAGTTAAACCCAGAAAATAGTTTGCAGTGTGAAAACGTTTTAACCCTGATTTAAGATGTTTAAACACAATCCAGTAGATTAAACACAATCCAGAATCACAGTTGATTATGTAAACAGATGTTCAGAGTATGATTAACAATATTAACAGATTTTAATCCAATTAATTTTAAAGATGGCAACAGTGAATAAAGGCAATCAAGAAGAGTAGGGAGAAAAGCAAGAACACATAATTTTTATCCTGGTTCACCCTTCCTCAAGGGTACGTCCAGTCCTTTGCAAACTAGCAAAGATTTCCACTAAAACAGATCACAAGATCAGTTTACAACCCTTGCTCCCAGCAAGTTACAAACTGCTTCCAGCAGTAAACCCACACCTCACTGAACCCCTCAGCTAGTGTGTAACCAGTGCAGAAACCCACTGCACCACAACACTTGCAGTCCGCAAGCAACACTGCTCCCAACAGTACTCACCCTCTACTGAACCCCTCAGCAG
>Ga0123340_1003418_pt1 | contig 14874 bp, 13 predicted proteins | sample SirMexnodulemix_FD_89961 | JGI IMG/M metagenome (GOLD analysis project Ga0123340, IMG submission 89961) | Root nodule microbial communities of legume samples collected from Mexico - Siratro Mexico nodule mix | ecosystem: Host-associated > Plants > Roots > Nodule | place: Mexico: Nepantla... | reverse complement strand
TATTTTTAATTTATATTAATAATTACTATATAAAATAATATTAATTAATTTTAAACTAATATTATTTATTCATCCTCAAATACAATTTTTATTTTTATTATATGAAATTATTTATATTGTTCTTATTTCTTCAATTAATAATATATTATTTTTGTTACTGCATTTTCATATTTTTAACCACTTTTACAATTTAAATATTTTATAATTTTTATTTTACATTATGTAAAAATTATATTTTAATGTAATATTTTTATTTTTACTTTTATTATTTATTTTCGTATATTAAAGTATTTTTTTAATGAACTCAATAAAAAATTAAAAATACAATGTATTAATATTTATTTTATTAGTTCTTTATTTAAAAAATTGAAAAACTAGGTAAAAATTCTGTGAAACAAATTTTGATTTGTTTTTGGAAATCTAAATGTGAAAATGACGATTTTTACTATGATAACGTCGAAAATGTCTATTTTAATAAAGATCTAAATAAGTTGACATTTTTATTTGTCATTACATCCATTTGATATTGTTAAATAGTAAAAGAATTAAATTTTTTATTTATTTAGGTGTGCCACTTTCATATTTGTTTTTTTTTTATTTTATATTTGAATTTCAAAAGTACTTATCAGCAAACTACGTATCAAAATAGAGGAAGTCACTTTAATGTTATTACTTTTCATAACATTATAAATGTATTTTTTCAAGATGAGAGGAAACATGAACAAACAAGCTTCTTACTTTTCATATCTATTCGACGAGTTCAAAAGTACTTATCAATAAACCACATATCAAAACAGAGAAAACCACTTGGATACGACTATTATACATTTCAAAAAAGTTTTATAATTTTCTGGAAGTACTTGTTAGTTCACAAATGGAAGAACATACTTCTTTACACAATATTAGAGATATATTTTCTCAAAATGAGAACAACATGAATGCATGAAGTTCTTACTTTCGGTATTTATAACATTGATTTAGAAAGTCTTTCTTAACTAATCACATGCCCCAAAACATAAGAAGCTACCTAAACATGAATGTCATATATTTTAAAAAGGTTTTATAATTTCGTAAAAATATTCATACCTTAACCTTCTTAAACGGAAGGACGTCCTTCTTCACATGTTATAATTGTATTCTTTTTTAAATGAGAAAAAAGATAAATAGGATTTCTAGTTTTTATATATGTTACATAAGTTTAAAAATATTTATCAATAAACCACTAGAAAAAATTACTCGAATGCGATACATTATAAAATTTTAAAAGAATTTTATAATTATACGTGAATCTCGTAACTTATTGAAATATTTCTTTTTTATCATATGAGTATCAAATGGATCTAAAAACGACGTCAAGTATCATTTTTCTTTATTAAGTGATCTTATTTTAAGAGTATTGTTGACGCTCTACGTCCCTATAACCTTATATATATATATGAATATATAATATTTTATTAAAGAAGATCATGGAAAATGAAGGTACACTGTAAACAGTAGGGTCAACATAACTTTTTCCTTTAATAAACAAAGTGAATCTAGATTTAATTGAGTATTTTATTTCTTAAGAAATATTATTGAAGAAAATTTTCATTGAATCTGTCATCAAATAGTTTATATGTTCTTTTATGCGCAACAATCTACGTGTTTGCATTCAAACACACCACCACATCTATGTGATAAAAGTTATTCCTAAAATTACATGACAAAAAAAATCTGAACTTCAATAGAAGATGGGAGATGGGTGGGGGAGATAAGTTGAAATAAAATTTAATATCTTTAACAATGTCGGTCTTTCTCTTACTACCATTATACTGAATCATTCATCACCTCCAAATAATCATCAATGGAGATCTTCTGCTTTATCATCCTTCTTTCTCTCTGTGTTTCCATGCTTTTAGTCAAATCCCTCAACACTGTTCCTCTCCCTCCCGGGCCTCTCCATCTTCCCTTCATCACCGCCATCCTTTGGCTTCGAACATCCCTCTCAGAGCTTCACCAAATTCTCCGGAATATCCATTCCAAACACGGCCCTATATTCACGCTCCACTTCTGGTTTGGTCCCAGCATTTTCATAGCAGATAGCTCCATCGCCCACCAAGCCTTAGTTCAAAAAGGTGTTGTCTTCGCTGACCGCCCCAAAGCCCTTTCCAACACAGCTCACCAACTTAACATAAGCTCCTCCTCCTACGGCCACACGTGGCGCCGTCTCCGCCGCAACCTCGTCTCCCAGATGCTTCATCCTTCCCGGTTCAGCTGTTTTTCCGGAACACGCAAGCGTGTCTTGGACGACCTTCTGAACCGGTTGCAGACCGAGGCTGAAAAAAACCACTCTTCCGTTAAGGTGAGAGAACACTTTGAACATGCCATGTTCAGCTTGCTAGTTTTCATGTGTTTTGGTGAAGCAGTCGAGGAAAACAAAATCCGAGAGATCAAACAAGTGCAGCGTAGTTTAGCATTGGGTCTTAACAGATTCGGCGTACTAAATTTCTTGCCCAAGGTTGTCACTCGCTTGTTGTTCCGGAAACGGTGGCTGGAGTTGTTGGATCTTCGCAATGCCCAAAAGGACGCCTTTTCAGAGTTGATAAAAGCAAGAAAAAGTGTTCTTGTTCTTAATGGAGGCTTTATTTGTTACGTGGATACATTGTTGAAGCTGCGGTTACAAGAGGAGAGTGGCGAGCTTGATGAAGGTGAAGTTGTGGCGTTGTGTTCGGAGTTTCTGACGGCGGGTACGGACACAACTTCAACGGCTTTGGAGTGGGTGATGGCGAATGTGGTGAAGCATGCAGACGTGCAGCAGAAGGTTGTGGAGGAAATCGGAGAGGTGGTTGGTGATAGAGAAGAGAAGGAGGTGAAGGAAGAAGATTTGAAGAGGTTGTTGTATCTGAAAGGTGTGATTTTGGAAGGCTTAAGGTGTCACCCTCCTTCACATTTGTTGGTGCCACATGCGGTGAGGGAGGATGTGGTGTTGAGTGGGTACATGGTGCCTAGAAATGGGAGTGTGAACTTCATGGTGGCGGAGATGGGTTGGGATGGAAGGGTGTGGGAGGATCCAATGGCATTCAAGCCTGAGAGGTTTCTTGGCAGTGAATTTGAGGCATTTGATATTGTTGGAAGCAAAGAGATAAGGATGATGCCTTTTGGAGCTGGGAGAAGGGCTTGTCCTGCTTATCACCTCGCCATGCACCATTTGGAGTTCTTTGTGGCTAACTTGGTTTGGAGCTTTCAATGGAAGGCTTCCAATGGAGACAGTGTTGATTTATCATGGAAACAGGAATTTTCTATGGTGATGAAACACCCTTTAGAGGCCCAGATTTATTTCAGGTTCTAGCTAAGTAAGTTTACTGTTCTCTTATTATGAACACCAAATATACTTTTGTACTTGTAAACACACTCCTAAACCCTAAGGAAAACTTTGTTTTCACAATCACACCTTAGACCTTAGCTGTCATACAATCAGATACTAACTGCGCTGACATAGTTTAAGTTTAATTATTTAAGTGGATAAGGATAAAATGAGACTTTTTTCTTTTAAAGACATTTAGGATATTTTGTTATGAAAGGGCATAATTAGATTTTAAGTGTCTAAATATAAGATTTAAAACGTGACACAAGTCCAGGACACTCATTTGCATAAGGGAGATTTCGTGTGAGAGTGGTTGTGGTGGCGAGTGACGGTGGGAGACCAACGATGATAGCGAGCAATCGACGGTGGTGACAGCAGCTTCGGTGATAGCAGCGGATACGACTGCAATGGCGGCGTCAGCAGTGACGAGATTCAAGAGATCTGAGATTCAAACTCACTACTTCTCTCAACCCTTGATGGAATATGCTAGGCAACCTTTTAGATAAAACCCTAAACATGTAAACCCTAAAAATGACTCTCAGTGTCGTCCTGAAATATTTTTTACACGTCATTTATCTTGGCCACATCAACGCCACATAAGATTGTAAAGTAAATGTGTGTCACCTGTGATTGTCAAAGTATAACTACTCAAATCCTAAACATACTTTCATCTTATTATATTATTTATTATATAAGTGAAATGGTTTATAGTGAATTACTTCTAACAGATGATACAATAAACATACTATACAGTGATTATTTTTTAAAATTTTATATTAGTTAAAAAACATATTATATTGATTATGATCTTCAACTCGTGTAATATATATATTTTGTAAAAAAAATACAAACATATTATATCGGTTGAGAATCAACCAATATAATATGTTACAATTTTTTTATTCTATAATTTTGTATCATTTTTAATTTTTAATAGTAAATATATTTCACACAACATTTCATATTAACTTAAGATGTTTTAACGTTTATTTAAATCAATGAATGTCAAAACTTATGCAATTAAAGTACATGAAATTTTAAAATAGAAATTATTGAATCATTATATTGGTCTAAATATCTCTAATGATTTAATCATCTAATTAATTTTGATAATAATAATATTTTAAATGTATATGTGCATTGCGTACTTAATATTATTTGTAGAGAATGAAGCTGATGATCTGACAATAAATTTTTATTAATCATTATTCTACTAAATTAATTTTGTTTTATATTAAAAAGTAAATCAGTTTAACAAAACATATAAGGATGTGATTTTATTCTACTCCTATTAAACTGTCGTTCACACTTGTAATTTTGAAAATATAAATCACACAATAATTAAATTTAAAATGAGAAACCTTTTGGATATAGGCAAATTGAGAAATAATCCAAAGTACAAAAATTCCAACTAATTTGACACAATTTAACCATGTTGATTTTAATTCTATGTAGTAATAATTAATTAATATTTGGAATTGAATGCTTTTATTATTAAGAATTCTGAATCGTTAATATATATAAAATTACGTTCTAGAATTAATCACCTTGCAACGTTTTAAACGGGGTTTTTTAAAGAAAATTCTATTAATTATTTAAATTAATCACCTTATCTTGCAACGTTTTAAACGGGCTTTCTTAAAGAAAATTCTATTAAATGTGATTGCTTTGCAAAATTCTGGCTTATTTGTTATTGTCTATTTAAAATTAAAAAAATAATTAATTGTGTATTAAATGCCTAATGGAAACCTGTGAAAGCGTATAAAAGTTTCTGATTTTTTTTTTATTTTCCAAAATTAGTGGATATGATCAAACTAAAGATTTCTTGGTGTAATTTTAAATTGAGTAATTATACTTTTTGACAATCACACTTGACACACACTCAATTTATAACCTTATGTGATTACTGATGTGACCAACATAATTTATTTGGGATTTTATCTAGAAAGCTACCCAACATATTTCATCAAGAGTTGAGAAACAGTGAGTTTGAATTTCAAATCTCTTTAATCTCGCCACTGTTGTCGCCGCTGCTCCTGCCGTTCCCACTGCCGCTACTGCTCCCTCCGCCGTCGCCGCTATCGCCATCGCATTGATGGTCTCCCATCATTGATGGTCTTCCACCGTTGCTCGTCGATGGTCTCCCACCGTCACTCGCTACTACAACCATTGTCACAAGAAATCTCCTTTATGTAAATGGGTGCACTGGACTCCTATGACGTTTCAAATTCTAAATTTAGATACTTAAAATTCAATCACACAAAATCTTCCTTATGCAAATGGGTGTACTAGATTCCTATGACGTTTCAAATTTTAAATTTAGATACTTAAAATTCAATTATGCCCTTTCATAACAAAATACCTTAAATGTCCTTAAAAAAAAGTTCTATTTTACCCTTAGCCACATATACAATTATACCATATTGGTATTTGATTGTATGCCAGGTGTGATTGTCAAAGGAAAGTTTTCCTTTTAAATTAGAATCAAGTAGATAGATCTGTTTTGAAATGTTATATAAATTGAATTTGATTCCAGAATCTTTTAAAATCTCGATCAACTTTGCGGTTGCTAAATTTGGTAAGAAAGAGCAACTTAAGGGAAACAATTCTACCGGGTTAGAAATATCTCTAAATGAAAATGTATCAAATAATTAATTTTGATTAAAAGAAATCTCCACTGAAAGTTTATTGAGCTGATTTTGAATTTGAATTAAAACCTGCAGTCACTCACTAACGTGCAAATACTATATATTATTCTAACGTTCTTCATAGTCGAAATTTATAAGAATTATTTTCAAATTTAAATTATTGATGAGTCAGTCAAATATAATTGTTTTATATTATATATAGATGAATAATTTTAAATTCAATAATAAGAAGAAAAGAAAAAAAAATGAGAGAAATACATACGTGCAATTATACGAGGATTATTAACAATTATCTTATTATTCCATATACTCCCTATATACTCTCATATATAGAGTAACTTTCTTTCATCAATATGACAAGAGAGAGTTTTCATTTGCAATTTTACCTTCTGTTACTTTCTTTGACAATGTGTCAATAATGGTGGATACCAAAAGAGTTTTCATTTGCAAATTTATCTTCTGTTACTTTCTTTGACAATGTGTCAATAATGGTGGATACCAAAAGTTGTTATAGTATCAAAGCTCCTCTAATCGAGAGAGCTCCACTATGTCAACTCTGAAACTAGTTTGAGTTCCATTATACCATAAAGTTAAAATTATATATAGATGAATAATTTTAAATTCAAAAATAAGAAGAAGAAAAAAAGAAGAAGAGAGAAATACATCGTGCGAGACAGTTGAAACAAGAATAATAAGAATGACATTATTTACTAAGTGTCTAGCGTGCTCCTTAAAGTATTGATTGTGTGTATTAATAAATAATTATTATATAAAGATTATTAGAGATTCTGTTAGGATATATTAATGAATAATAAATAATTTTATTATTTGAGAATTATTTACAATTATCTTGTTATTATATATATTCTACTTCATCAATAAGACAAAAGAGAGTTTTCATTTGCAATTTTATCTTTTATTACTTTCTTTTGACAATGTGTCAATAATGGTGGATATCAAAAGTTGTTATAGTATCAGAGCTCTCTAATCGAGAGAGTTCTACTGTGTCAACTCTGATTTTGTTTCATTTGCAAGAATTCATCATATGTAATTGGCTTTAAAAGTGCCATTATTTTCAGTAGCAAATATGACTACTTCATCGTTCGATAATCCATCAGTAAATCTCCTGAATGATTCTTCCAGTGTATATTATGGTTCGTTCAACAGAAATTCTCATAATTCTAAGCCAAGAGATGGACCAAGGATGACAAGCATTATAATAATAAGAAATGCACACATTGTGGTAGAAGAGGTCACACAATTGATCAATGTTATCGCTTACATAGATTTCCACCAAACTACAAAAGGAGAAAATTTTCTGTTACCAATGCTATTGCAATCAAAACTACAAATGAGAGTAAGGCATTTATAAACCAAGAGGAGTCTCAATAGTCTTCTAACTTTAGTTTGACCAAAGAGCAATATAACTCTCTTCTAAATCTTCTTCAGCAATCTCAGTTAGGTGTCAAATAATTTATAATTGTTTTAATCTTCTTCAGCAATCTCCTGAATCTTCTTATAAAATAATTTATAAGAATTATTTTTAAATTCAAATTATTGATTAGTCTGTCAAATATAATTGTTTTATGTTATTTTAAATTTTTTCTAATCCAAAATTAATCAAGTTTAATCCAGGATCGAAATTAGTTTGAGCTCTAATATATAAGTCAATATTACATATAGAGGAACAATTTTAAGTTGAAGAACAAGAAGCAAAACGAGAAATATATCGTGCAAGACATCGAAAAAATAATTAAAGTATCTACTGAGTGTCTATTGTCAACTTGTTACTTGCATTTAGACTTCTTGGTTGTATGCACCCATTGTATAATTTATCACTATTGTGAAGTAAACCCTTGTGAGCATTGATTATTTTATTTTTTTAGGGTGCTTCTTTCAGTAATTCTAAGTGGTCTTGATCTTAGGGGGAGATTGGGATTGGTATAACTTGGAGAGACTTGTGTACTCATTATAACCTAAAGAAGTTTGTGTGCTCGTTATAACCTAGATAAGTTTGTGTGTACTTAGATAACCTGAAGAGCTTTGTGTACTTGGATAAACTAGAGAGGAGGTTTGTGTACTTGTTGTAACCTGGAGAGGTTTGTGTACTTGGATAACCTAGAGAAATTTGTGTACTCAGATATAAAACCATGAAAAGAAATTATAAAAATGTTTGCAAAGAAATTGACTTAATGCAACAAGAGAAAACTAGTCTAAATGATATTTCTCTTAAAAACACATAGCTTCTCTAAGAGAAAGAAAGGTTGTGTAATGAAAATAGGGACCTTACAGTTTTGAACACAAATTTCAAAAACTTTGAAAAAGAACTTGTGTTAATTAGAGAAAAATTAGGAAAACGGCCTATTGGATTAAATAAGACAAACATTGATGATATTATAAATGAAAATCTGGCTCTTAGAATAGTTTTATCTCATTCAAATACAAATGAAAAATCTATTGACATGTTAATAAAAAGTTATAGGAAGTCTCATGATAAGAAAGGAGTAGGTTTTGATCAAATAATACATCATCTAGTTCTTTCGTTGTATATCCTATCCTATATATGGGTGCATGCTAATCTGGTTATATCCCGAGAAAGCATCTAGGAAGCTCATGAACTTATGCCCTGATGCACCGTCCACAAGACGATCAATACTCGGTAGTGGGTACGCGTCCTTTGGGATAGCTTTATTAAGGTCGGTATAGTTTGTGCACATTCTCCATTTTTCGCTTGGTTTTCTCACTAGCACCATGTTGCCCAGCCACGTGGTGTAATGTGCTTCTCTAATGAACCCTGCCTGTAACAACTTTTTTGCCTTCTCTTTGGTGACAACTCGCTTTTCCTCACCAAGCTTCCTCTTTTTTTGGGAGACTGGTTTCGCATCTTTGAAAGTGGAAAGCCTATGCATGATAATGGATTGGTTCACGCCCGACATGTCTGTGGCTGTCCATGCGAAAACACTAACATTCTTCTGTAATATCTGAGTGATGTGTGTAGTGTCTTCCTTTGACAGTGAGGTACTTATCCTGGTAGTCTTATCTTCACCCATCAAAGGTATGACTTGTGTCTCCTCTCGAGGCTCTACCCTAACTTCTTCCACTCGTGGGATCAAGGTCAGCAATTGCAACGACATGGCTCCATTTTGCTCCCCTCTCTCTGTTGTCTTCTAACACTCTCACAACTGATTCCACCTTTAAGCTTGCCACATAGCATTCTCAAGCCACCTTTTGATCAATATGAACGGTGATGATATCTCCCGTAGGGGAAGGGAACTTCATGGTCTAGTGGGGTATGGACACTATCGCCCCAAGCAGGTTTAACGATGGTTTGTCGAGGAGCACGTTGTACGATGAATTGGCATCTACTAATAAATAACATATTCTGACACTCATTGCTAATGAATTTCCTCCCTACTCTAGTATAGGATATCTACTGAACTTCATTGGTCAACCAGTGTTTTCATGACTATGAAGTTTTCGATTTCCATAGTGATCACCATCAGATTATCTTGTAGAGGATCTACGCCCTTAAAATCAGCATTTGTAAATGCGATGGGCGACATCTTCCACCGAATAGGTCTGGATACTGCATTGACAACTTGGACAGCTCGTAGGTGCTTCCTCCTTGTTGTCGCCGATTACCCTCCCACCAGCGAATCCTCCTGCTATGGTGTTGATCACGCCTCTTATATTTGGATTATGAGTTGCTGGCTATGGTGACTGGTGTCGGAAAGTTCTCGCCCTTTCACCTATTCGCCTTCTCGACTCTCCTCGTGCTTCTCTTTGACTTTTGGAAGTCCGCTGCCTTCTTCTTGCCACTTCTAGCGGTTCACACACGAATTGGTTCAAGTGGCCAACCTGAATTAACTCCTCAATCTTGTCCTTTAGTGTCACGCACTTTTCTGTGTTGTGACTATAATTCTGATGGAAATGACAGTGTTTGGTGGTGTCTGCGTTTCGGGGAGTTGCTGCCCTCCTCGGGGTGGGTAGGAGATCCACACTGAGGGCTTCCTTAGTATCCACCCCCTATTAGTATTGAGAGGGGTGTAATTTGAGAACTTAGGCATTCTTATTTCCTTTGGTCTTGTTGGTAAAGGGGGGAAGGAGGGTCTTTCCTTCACCCATACCCTTTCCTGTTGAGGCTCTATTTTCATCTCCCCCCAAAGTCTCTCAGTTTTTTCAGCCGCATGAACTTGGCTGCTCTAATCCTCATCTCGTTCATATTAAGGGTTGGTTTCTTGCATAGACTGTCGGCGAAGGGTCCAGGTCGGAGTGCTGTTACCATGTGATGAAGGGCAACTTCTGAATTAAGGTTTTGGATTTGAAGAGCCACCTTGCCAAATATATCCATGAAAGCATGAAGGGATTCACCCCTTTTTTCTTGGATGTTGACAAGAGCAATTGAAGTCAGGTGGTGGGGTCTACTTGTGCAAACTGAGTCGTAAAGAGGCTCACAAGAGTTTTGAAACAGTCAACTGAGTACGATGCGAGCTTCGTGAACCAACTTAACGCCATTCCTTTCAATGAGGTGGGGAATACCCGACACATGATAGCCTCATTGGTGGTAAACAGACCAATATTAGTGGTATACACATCAATATCGATCTATTGTCAGCCCTCTTCACTTGGTCGGTAACTCCACGTTTATGATACCATCCACAAATGGGTGTCGCCTTTCTTCCAAGTTTGAGGTTTCGCTTGTGTGATAAGATACCTCATCTTCTTTTTCATGATTGTTAGTGTTCGTCTTTGAGCGACCCGATATCGTAATCACTTTGATCTTTTATGCCTTCTCGCCCAACAGCTTCTTCTTCATTTCATCATTCTCCTGCCTAAGAGCACGCAGGTCCTACTCGTTCTATTGTCTTAACGCGTAAAGCTCGTCCTCATTTTTTTTTGTGTCATTGCGTGCATTTCCTCTTCCCCCTTTTGCTTTATCTCTACCATTTCGCACTGCAGAGATAGCAGCAAAGTCATCAGGTCTACACCAGCCAACGCTCCCTCTTGTCTTTGATCGTTCACCTGACTACGGGGTGATACCATTCAAGCTTCTTGTTTCCACTCCCGGGCCCCACGGTGAGTGTCAATTGTTCTTGCACAAAGTTTGGGGACCTTTAGAGTCTTCTTCCACACAGCCTAAACAGTTCAAGCCCACTCTGCTACGATGTTCTCAGTCTCAGTCTTCCTCGTTCCGTAAGCACTTGTCGAAACCCGCCAAGTTCTCGCCCAAGCCATGATAGGGGGTGTACCTGCGAAGACACTCTGACGCTCAAGTCAATATTCAGTTATCAGAGCTAAGTGAGTTAAGATCCAATATACATACTTTGACCTACAATGACCACTTATTTATAGGATTCAAAATTGACTTAAACTTCATGTTATGTCAGCTTTTACAGAATGAGTCTCCAGAGGTTGCTTGTAAAGTGAGACTTTTGAGCTTACCTTCGTTAGAGAAGTTATCGGCTTAAGACGACAAGTAGTCGTCCAGACGGTACATATATAATTAAATATCTATTGACGAACTCTTGGATCTGATTCTACAATGGTGAATAACGATGAAACTCACTGTGTTGTTCCTTGATCAATTCTAAGCCCAAAGTTGAATCACATATGGTGGCTTAAAAACCATCATTCCACCATGAGTTTTCACCTTTAGGCTAGTACCAAGGCCAAATTACCATTGAATCCAAATATCCACTCAAGAGATACCAACAAACTTTATATCACCATGATTTTGAAGAGAATCTCAACATATTCAATTTATAACATTTAAATTAGACTGTGACCAACAGACCAAATGAAGAATTTGCAAGTACCATGAGTTACTGATATGCTTCTTAATATCAAATAACTTTTATTTTGAATATTATAATAATAATAATAATAATAATTTATAAAATATTCTTACAAATTGTTTATATTTTGCTCAGATAAAATTTTTTATCATAACAATATTGATATAGAAGTAAAAGATAAGGTAGGAGAAATATAAATATAAGATGTCTCAACTCAAGGCACTATAATAATATAAAAGCAAGTAAATCAAAATAAATATAACCAATGTGGAAATGAACAAAAATCATTTAAAACCGGTAAGAAAAAAAAAAGGAAAATCTCTATTTTTCCAGTTAAAATGTTTTATTATTACAAAAAAAAGACATATATGTGAAAGACTATTTTCAAAACACTAACCCCATTTTAAACCAAAATCATAAAACAATTAAATTGAGAAAAATATGTTAAATTTAACTATAATTAAATACAAAAATTTGTGTAAATATAGAAGAATGTAAGTAAAAAAAAAAAAATTAAATTTGTAAAAAAAGAAAACTAAAATCAGAGATACCTAATTAAAATTTGGTAAGCCCAATGAGGACACAGAATTTGTGTTCTTATGAAAAGGAGCCCAAATCCCAAATACTAGACTTGAACAAAAGAGAAGGAGGGTATCGGAAGCCCTAAACAAGGTTCCCAGTTCAAGATTGTGTGCAAGAAAGAGACAAGTCTTGTTCGGTGGAAGGAAGGGTAAAGTAGGAGGGAAGGGCAGGAAGGAGCAGAAAGCACGACAATGGAGGGTGGCAACAGCAACAACAACCCGGAGGACTTGGCGGTGGGGTGTTTGCTGTCGATCAGGACAACGTTGGGCGACGAATTCGAAGGCCAGGTTGTCACCTTCGATCGGCCCTCCAACATCCTCGTGCTCCAGGAACCTTCCAAACATGGCCCTCGTCGAAACATCAGGTTGCTCAAGGCTAATTACATCAAAGACTTCACCTTTCTTGGCCAGGCCGAAGACCCACTTGATCCCACCAACTGCTTCCTTGACCTCGCCGCTCTCCAAGCTAGGGAAGAAGTTGCCATCAGGTATTCTCGAGCAATTCTCCAACTTTTTGCTTTTTTCTAGTTTTCTTTAAATGTGTCTTTTATGAAATTCATGTGGGGCTTCAAATGATTTTTGGGTGTAGACAAGCAGAGGCTGATGCTGAGAGGATTGGGGTTGGTGTCACCAGCGAGGCGCAGAGCATATTTGATGCTTTGTCCAAAACGTAAGTGCTGTGTGAGTGAAATATAGTGCTGAACTAACCACTGTGGTGTGGATCGGGATTTTAGCTTTTGTCTAGTTTGTTTCCTGCCCTGTACTGTCTAGGGATTTTTTCTCTGATTATGTTATGAAGCAAATAGACTTCAGAGCATGACATTTATATGATAAAATATTTGTAGATTCTTGTAGAAATGTGTAGGATAAAGGAAATTAATAGATCGCGTCTTGTCCCTGTCAAGTAAGGATGAATATATTAATTGAGTAGAGAAACAAAAATAGGCAAACTGACTGATCTAGCAAATACATAAGGTAAACCTAGCCATGCTCAAAGTCGCATGCAGTTGTTGATGGCATCATTGGCATGGTATATGTGTTAAGTGGTGTGGAGTGGCCCTGGGGTTTTGAGCATATCAGTGTGTATTTGAGTAGTGATCTTTGCAGCGTTATAGTGGTGTGCTATAGCAAGACATATTGGACTTCAATATCGTGTTATAGTGGTGTAGTAGAGTACAGCAGCCTGATTACTACGGGATTTAAAATAGCAGAATGGTTTTCAACAGTGACTTTTTTCCTGCTATGTTCGATAATCCATTCTTGCCCGTAAAACAATGTTGTTTAGGTTATTTTGAGTAAAATTGTGTTTCTCGCTCTCATTTCTAATGCATTTGTTGCTTCACAAAAGTAATAGGATTTGAAACCTATCTTGACCGTTTTAATAAAGAGTTAACTATGTTTTGACTTCTATTCCTCATACTTTACAAGACTACCTTTTTCCTCCTTTTGTCCCTTTCTTCTTCTTCCTTCCAAGTTCACATTTAACTAATATTTCTCGTGTTTTTTTTTTTTTTCTTACATTAATCCATGTTGTCTTTCATATTTTGACTTCATTGCCATTCTCTTGTTGCTCCTAGATTGATGGTGATTTGTGCATAAACTGACCTTATTATTTATCATGAGTTCCTTTATTCTGAGTTTCTTTTTTGTTTCTGTTAGGTACAAGGGAAAAGAGAGGGATAAAATAGGGAGAGTTTATTCTAGAAGGAAATTAAAGAAAAAGGGAGCAGACAGTTTTGGTTGTTAGGATGGGTTGAGTAGACCAACCGAGTTAGGAGAAGGGGACTTTTTGGGAGGTTGATTGTTGACAGGATATTTTTGTGTGAAAGGAAAAGTGCTTCCTTTGTAAATTCTGTGTAAACTGCTGCTACAGAATTGAATACGATTTCTCATTCAACAAGTCTACTGTCTTTCGATTTTCTTTGCTATTTTTGTGGTGTGTAATTCTTTGGTTGCTAACAGTTTCACTGCCTATATGTTTAGTATATACATTATTTATCTTGTAATTGCAACTGAAAATGGAAGTTGTCATATTGCAAGTTTCTAAATTTAAATATTTTGGACCAATATTACAAAATGATGAGGAAATTAGTGAAGACATTGCACATAGGATATAAGTAGGACGGTTAACATGGAGAAAGGCATTGAGGTTATTTGAGATTGCCAATTACATACCAAGCTCAGAGGGAAGTTTTATCATGTTGCTATACATACGCCTATATTATATGGTATTAAATGCTAGGTTTTAAAGGGACAACAAGCAGTGTTGTTAAATAGCCACTCTAGTGTCTCTATAGCACTATTGCATAGTTTAATTTCTCACATTCGGAATTGCAACTCTGTCTAGTATTGCGGTCCCTATCAGTATTGAGGTTGTGGCATTCATCGTGTTTGCTCTTGTCATTTCTTTCAAGTCTTCAGCCAATTAAATTTTTTGAGATAATATAATGTTAATATAAATATATATATATATATATATATATATATATATATACATATATATATAT
>Ga0123340_1003414_pt1 | contig 14881 bp, 7 predicted proteins | sample SirMexnodulemix_FD_89961 | JGI IMG/M metagenome (GOLD analysis project Ga0123340, IMG submission 89961) | Root nodule microbial communities of legume samples collected from Mexico - Siratro Mexico nodule mix | ecosystem: Host-associated > Plants > Roots > Nodule | place: Mexico: Nepantla... | reverse complement strand
GCATAAAAAAAAGCATTGAACAAGGAAGCAAAAAAAAAAAAAAAAAAAAAAATATTAATTTTTAATAAAAAATTTTTTTTAAATTTTAATTTAAAAAATAAAAAAAAAAAAAAAAAAAAAAAAAAAAGTTCAATTTGTACTCTAACTTTTTCTTCCACTTTTAGTCGATAAAGTTTAGCATAGAGAAATTCAGATATTGTGATGTAAAATTACATTGGAAACTAAAACACAAACTTGAAGGATGGGGTTTTGACATGGCTCGAAGGTTTTCTTTTGCAATCCATTACTTATAGTCCTAGCCAGAAGATATCAACTAAAATCAGGACATCACCATTAATTTTTTTTTTTTCAAAAATTATCAATAGATTATTTTTTATTATTAGTTTAAAACTAATGAACTAATAATTAAAATAAGTGTTTTCTAAAACAAAAAGTTTAAACAAATCCACCCAAAATTGATAGAGTTTTCAAAAAATTGGGGGATCTTATAAGTAAAATTAATTTGTTGAACTAAAATTTTTCAAAAAAAAAAAAGTTTACGCCTAAAAAAATACAAGGGAAAGTTGACTGCATACGGGGTCAACTATATATATATATATATATCTGGTTTCATGACTGATTAATTACATCATGCACTGATTCACAATTAAACACTAAAAGCTGGTATTATTTTTGAAAATAAAGTTTATCTTTTTTTTAATTTATGATGATTATCATTATTTAGTAAATATCTAAATAAAACATTCCTTAACGTCTTTGAGAATTTATTATTTAGAAAACAACACCATGTAAAATGATTAAGTCTACATAACAACTATTTTTTGTTTTCATAACTCATTATATGAAAATCACATGATTTCACCATTACGTCATAAAAGCTTTATTTTCTGAAACTTATTGTTTATTATATAGCTCGTAAGAAGAAGCTTAAATTCAAATTTATAATTAAACAAATAAAGAAAAAAAAAAAACAAAGTATTACACAAGTGAAAGTTGCCATTAGCACATAACTCTTGGGAACCCTATTTATTATTTATAATAATTTTTAAAAAAGCTATAAATTGCATACAATTTCTGATCGAGTATTTGAGATTCAACTTGACCACTGGCGCCTACACCTACTTTTTTTTTTTTTTTTCAATTCTAACATTTCTAAGTTGTTAGATTACCACACAGTGGGAGTCCATGATATATCAGAAAATAGAACAGAACAAAAAGGTAGGAATATTACTCTCGTGAGAATATCATTTTAGGTTGCATATGATTAACTCACATGAGTCAGAAGCCACCTCTAGCCAGTATCTGGGAATTTGGAGATAAATTACTCAGCGCGATCGCAGTGAAGTCAAGGTGCAGTTTAATGAAGTCGATAAGAATAAAGAAATGAATATGGGCTGCAACAAAACCCCTTGTAGAAATAAAAAGTTACGAAGAAACTTGATCTGTACATAATTGCTATAGAACCGCTTAGGAGCTTCTGTTTATAATAATGAAGCGGTCACTAAATTCGTCATGCGTTTGCATAATATATACGACCAAAAAATAAGAGGGCTCCTAGTCATGGCAAAATTTGGATTCCTATTTTGCTATAAAGTATTTACAAACTATCAACCTCCCATCAAAAGAAGCACGCTAAGAGCAGCTGGAGTTTGTCGTCTCAGACTTGATAACCCGGGTATTGTAAGAGCCACAAAATCCACATTTGTGGTACAACCAGTGGAAGCGTGAAGAGCCCTTCCGATCACAGTCATTGCAGAGAACCTCCTGCATTTTGTCATTACATAACAGGCTTAACAGACAATCATCTTACAAATTCTTTGCTCGTCAACGATGCCAAAATGGTTTTTTTTTTTTCATAAAATCCACATTAGCTTCGGAAAGGAACTAGGTGAAGAGTAAAATGCAAGACACACAAAAAAGTACCTGACAGCGTTCCCTGTACTCTTCAGGAAGCTCCTCAGCAGCCAATAGGGCATCAAGCATACCAAAGTAAACCTAGTAGGTAGAGAAAAAACAACTAAGTACATCGAGTACCTCTTTAAGAACTTCAAGTGATTCGACATGAATTTTCTAATTATATCCCTCATCTTTTAAATGATTTTTTTTATCAAAAGGAAGTTTATACTCTTTAGTTATCTTAAATTCCTAATTTATAAGCAGCAACAACGTATGCATAAATAAGTTAAAAATCAGTAAACATATACCATTCAAGTTTTAACTTTTCCAAAAGTTTACATTTAACTGAAATATATGAAAAACTCTATGCAAATTGTTTACTTCTATTTTGTCTCAACTTGAGAACTCACAAGTATATGTGCATCTATAAATATTTTGTTTTTTTATGGGGAATAACAAATAAGGCTTAGTTGAGTGTAAAAGAAAGTTTTAATGGAAGAAAATATCTTACCGCCATATCTCCCAATGACTTGCTGCAGATTGGACATGTATAGTGACTAGACGTGTATGCCTAACATAATATACCAAGATATAAGATTAAACGCACAACCCTTGAGAATAAGTTACTACCCCCTGGTTTGGGGATAGAATTGACCTAAAACCGAAAACAGCTGTGAAATAGACCTGGAAGCAAGCAGAATGCATATAGTGGCCGCAAGGTAGAGCTCTGACCGTAGCACTTGAAGTGAACAAGTCATCGCAACAAATTGGGCAGTTCATTTCTAAACCTTTCTCGAGACATTTATGAGATGCTGATTTAATCCCCAGGCAACAATTGCATTTCATGCAATGAAAATAATCGATCCCAAGCCCTTGTCCAACACGGCATAAATTGCAAAATGGGCAATGATATACGTTCCTGAAAATAATAAAAGGTGTAAGGAAAAATAAAATTAACTAAATAAGTTGAAAGACTGAATTATAATTGTTAAAGATACGATGGTGTAAATAGGAAAATATCGTATAGCTTTAGTTAGGATTACGTTTATCTTTTGGATCATTACTTTTGCTATTACTTATAAATAAAGAATCATGTGTGTGATCATAACACAGAATCTCTGGAAACCTTCTATATGGCTTTAGATGATCAAGGTTTGATTCCCTCAACAACTTTTTCATCTTTTCCTGGAATCATGCACAAACAGTACTGCTCCTCTCTCTGCCAGTGTTTGGCAGCCTTCCCAATCATCTTTCGGCAACGCCAAAACGTGACCACTGTAGCCCAACTCCAGCAAACCCCACAATAGACCTTGCTCAAGCACTCTCCCTCTATTAGATATATTTCTTGATAAAACATTCATATAGACAGACTAAATTTTAACTACAGATTGTTTTCAGCAGTAAAGATATGTATATCTCAAGAGAATGAGATATTATTCCAACCTTTTTAAATAAGAAGTTGGTTCTACCTAATAGTCAATAAATGTCTCATTTTTTCTGAGACTTTTTAAAGTTGAATTAGTTTACAGAATAATTGACTCCACCAAATCTGTGGATGCTTAAGGTACTTGACAAATGGCATTTATTCCCATAAACCCCCATCCCCTGGAAAAAGAAAGGTAACAGCAATTTTAATACCAAAAATTTTGGATTCCAACGAACAAAAAGATACCTTTCATCGTCAAAAAATTTGCATATACTGCAATAGTACTTCGCCATTGAAAATCCATTACATGAAGGTGTCATGCACACAGGCCCTATTGGCTGTATATTCAGGCAGCGCATACACATCATTTCCAATGTTGCTTTTCTGTAATGATCAAGCAGATGATTAGAATTAAATACTATTAATAAAGTATAAAACACGAGAAATCCCATGAGAAATTTACCTATCCATTGAGTGATCACTAACATTGTCATGACAAAATCTGCAAGTAAATAACTTGCCACAACATTCAGCCCGAAGCTTGCAATTTCTCTTATAGTGATCACACCCAAATACATGTTTCTCTGGGTCTCGAAATGACGGTGAGAGTCCTACTATATCTACACTGTTAGATGATCCTTCCGACAGAGCTTTAGGTGATTTCTGCTGGGCAGCTATCCATCGACTATTGAAAGACAAAAACCCAATCAACGGTTGGAGCTTGATGTCAATAAAGGCTAAAGCGCTATCAGACAAATATACAGAAATTTTGGTTCTACAAAATAACACTGAAGTTACGACCATTGGAACCAACCTTGTCAATAAATTCTGCACAAGATATGCTTTTCTCCTTGGATCGAGTGTTGAGTCCCTATATACCTTCCGGATCTCTGACTCAAGTTCATTCTGATTCATCCGGAATATGTCTTTCCAACCTGGCTTGAACATCGGATCATCGTGGCCCAAGCTTTCTCGATATTCAGCACCTAAGAAAAAACAATAAGTCAATAACACATTATTATATTAAATATCCAAATCCACAATTTCCACAAAAGATGAAAGAAACAAAAATCACATTAAATACCTCTCCGAGAAGTGCTATGATCTGATGCTTCTGCCTGTGCTATAGACACTGGACTCTCTTTCCAGCATTCACTAAGCCATTCATTGAACATAGTGTTCTTTGTTGCTTGCTTCCATGTATCCATCATTCTGTTCTGTTCATCCTGAGTAAGTGCAGATGTTACCCATGGTAACATTGATTGGAGAACTTCTGCACCTGTTGTTCCAATTATCCGACCCACTATCTTGTCTTGTTCTTCCACAGTAAAATGTCTCCCAAACAATGGCCACAGTTCACATTCTTCTCTGAAGAGATGCTGATCCAGGGTCACTCTTATGGACTTGCACATCCCCTGAAGCTTAGTAGCAAGTTCATTATATTTTTTTATGACATCGCTAGTATTGATATCAGAGGTTCCAAAATTACTTTCATTTAAACTCTCAGCCATGTGGGTCATCTGCAAGGATTCATGAAGGACAGAAAACTCTGAAAGAACACAGGAAATGTCTTCAAACAACTTTTCCTCCTGCTTATGGTCTAGCATGTATGAATGACTCACATTATGAAGTGCCTCTTTGGATTCCAAAGCTGGAAATACTATATCATCTTCAGCATTACTATGAGCTCTATATAAACCCCACAAGAGTCGAAATCTTCCATTAAATTGCCGCAGAATTGTCTCATCACCATCACTCAGCTTTCCGGATTCAACATCAAGGTACTCCAAGTCTTTGCGTATGGCTTTATGGAATTTAAAGATTGTATCAATTGGTCTTTGTGTACATCCCATATTGCATGAGCTTCTCTCTGTTTCCCATACGAACAGACTGGAATTAAGAGAAGGGGCAGAAGAGCTGAAAGACAAGGAGCGTAAGGACTTGGCCGTAGAGAGAGAACTCAACCCTAAATTGTTACTACTCACTCCCAAACCTGGCACACAACAAGATCGAGTACTACAACATTGTTTCTGAATGCTTTCAGTCTCTGAAGTTTCTGGCACATCTTCATTTTTGTGCAACTCCAATATGTTTCGTTTGACTGCTCTTTTGTTCTCTCCTGATTCAGCTAATACTGAGCAATGTCTATTAGATAATGGAGACGCACAAACACAGGATAATGGACCAATATTTTCTTCAATATCAGAAAGTCTTTGGGCAGGACAGCAACCTGATGCACCTGAAGACAAACACTGACCTTCATTACGAGCTTTGCAACCCCATCCACAGAAGAGTGTAACTAGAGCAGAATCTGTTGCTGGAGCTGAAACAGATTATAAAGTTGTCAAATATAGATTACACAAATAAAATTAACAGAGATATAATGATTTTAAGGCAAGGAAGTTTGAAGAGACATAGGACCTGCCAACTGCATATTTCTCCGAAACATCTTTGCTTCATCTTCAGTTAAAGATCCTACCAACCATGGCAGGACACGCTCAATCAATTTCAGAGGCATCATACATAAGCTTTGATACAAAAGTTCACGTTGCCTTCTAAAGCTAAAGTGCTTTCTTGCCAGAGGAAGAACCTATAGATGAAAGGGATGAAGAACACTTTAATAGATTAACAGAGAGCTTAATTGAAAATTCCTTATAGAGAACTTTGCATTGATCAACTTCAGCATATATGGCACTGAAATCCCAGCAATAGATTAATTACTCTCATTGTAATTAATAATGCATTTGCATCTGACAGTAGTAACTTAAAAAGATTATCACATGACCAATGATGGCTGCTGACCTGAACTTCTTCATTATGGAAATGCCTCTGTATGGTTTCCATTATATGATCAGCATGCGTGCACAACTTGGAGTAAAATTCAACATCTGAATTAGATGATGCTCCTTCACTTTGAATACTTTCAATCAAACTTCGGAAGTCATTAAATTGGCTTTCTTCTTCAGCATGCTCCTGAAAGAAAGAAAATTCTCCATCTACTGCTGGAAAAATAACCTTGTCCTCAGCAATACTGCATTTATAGAAAAAGTAAATAGTCAATATTTCAGATAATAGAGTTTGTCTTAAGATAAATTATCAAATTGTTTAACAGAAAAAATGTATGCTACTTCCAAAAGATAAATATTGATAAAAATAAATCAATCTGATACCTGTGAAATATGCAAACATCGGCTATAAATTGAAATCTTTCATTAAAGGCAGGCAGATTAGTAAAATCTCCAGAGTGTTGTATCTTTCTGGCCTCCACGGCTATCTCACTTAACTCTTTTTTTATTGCGTTATGCCAGAGCAATATTTCATCTATAGGATGTGCTCCACTGGTATCAGAAACATCTATCATAGATCCAGAATATTTCCTTTTTCCGCATGTTGTGGACTCACAAGCACAGTTTACTTTCTCAACCTGATGGGGTAATGACCTAGAGCTGCATAGAACTTGAGAATGATCTGCACAACTTTCAACTGTGTTAACGCTACCTCTCCCTTCCATCCAGGTTAAAACAACCTTCAATAAGAAAGAATATGATAAGATATAATACAGTTACATATCAAATGAACATAAATAATAGAACTGGACTAGAATATGAGGGATGAGTAATGTTTATTCCAAACAAACAATCTATGCAATAGTGTCAATGTGGAATAGAACAGAGATGAAGAACACGATTATTTGTGAAATAAAGATTTCAGAGAACTGGCCTCTTCTCTCTTTTTGTCAGAAACAATAGATGCACCTCAATTTCTCTCCCTAACTGCCTTATAGCTTCTCTCTGTAATGTAACCAACCAAAGAGTTACAACAAATATTCTATTATTTCTGTAAATGATAGCTTCTGTTATTTTGATAAATATCAGTTTAAACCTCTATTTCCCTAAACTCTCTCTTATTCTTCCTTATGTAGACTCTCCTTACTGTCAGCAACAATGAATGGCATCATCAATGCATAAAAAAAAAAACATCAGCAAATAAAAGGAAGCAACAACGCTCTGTTAGCATTTGAAAACCACACCTTCTGAAGAAGGTTCTCCTGTGGCACTATCTTGATTAAGCAGTTTCGCAAATCCTGAGATTCATCAGGTGATATAGATGTTGAAAGCCACGGTAGAAAATCAACCATCATATTCACAGGAATACTGCAAAGGAACTGCCAAACTAAGGATGCCTGTTCCTCCAGAGAAAACTTCTCAATAAGCAGAGGAAATACCTGATATCACACAACAAACAAACAAACAAAATTCAGACACGTTGCAAATAAGATTATTTGGCAACTTAAACAACATGGCCATGACAAAATGTTACTCCAATAATCTCCTTTTGGACACCAGCTAATAAACAGATTTCTGTATTGTGAAAACTTCCTTGAAGGGAACTAGCAGTGGAACTGATTATATGTTATCTAGCTAGTGTATCAACCCCATTAATTAATCAGACCAAATAACACATAAATAAAAGCTTCCACGTACACATTAAGTCGATCACAAAAGTAAATAATTTCCTCCATTTCATTTCTACATGCAATTGGAAGTATGTGAAACTTTTTTGTAATGTTTCTTTAGTTCAATTTTAGTAGCAATTTGTACACAAAGTACTCATTTACCAGGCTGATATGTTAGCATTAAAAAAAAATTATAGATAAATTAATAAGGTTTCTTATTCAGTACCCATTAAACAATTAGGTTAATAATAGTCACATTTCAATAAAAACGGGATTGATTAACGTGATATTTGAAATACTCAATTTCCAAAGAAACTTCTGAAGGTGACAAGTGTAGCAACAATAACAATAATAATTTGAATTGCTTTAGAATAGAGTGCTGTAGAGACAGAGCAGTTTAGCATAGTGACTACAGCAGACCAAATAGTAGGCTGAATAGTGACACTATTGAATCCAAAAAGGCCATCTGAACAAGATATTGGGGTTTTTTTGGAGGGGAGCTTTTTTAGGATTTCAATTTCAAAAATGAAATATATGGCAGTAAGAGTGAAAATGATAAAGAGAAGCCAGATTTAGATGATGATTGATGATTCCAGTCTAGGAAGCTTGTATTGACTTTTGTTAGTATTTACTTGTATGTTTTGTTTAAAGACACACAACCTTTTATTGATAAATATGAATGTCATTAAATTTTAGTATTTTTTTTTTATCATTTATTAGAATTTATAGGTACATAATATATAGTATGCATTATATGAACTGCATAAAAGATTTCCAATGGCAGCTTTCTGCTATCCATTCCACGCCACTGTCAAGACTGATTTTAGTATGTCAATGTAAGAGGGAGCCAAGGCACCCCAAGCACCAATTCCATCCAGCTATCACTTTCATTTGGAAGACTATGTAATAAGACAGCCCCCACCTCTCAAGGCTATGTCAAAAAGCAAGGTAAGTCCAAAGAAGTCATTGTGTTCGTCTGGGCACAAATATTGTTGAATGTTCTGGATAATTTTTCTGACATAAGTCATAGGAACAGAAAAGGACAAAATAAATCCTTACCATAAGCCAAAAGTGTCCTAGAAATTATTAAATCTTCTAATAAGATTCAAAGGGACACGAGAAGATGAAGTGGACAAAGCCAGATGCAATTTTTTTTATACAAGAATTTTTTTTACAGGAATCATAATTATTTAAGTGATCTGGATCTAACATACAATCTTTTCCAAAGGGATCATAGAGGGATTTGACTGTGCATTGTTGAGTGGGAAAGATTCGTTCTTCTTTAAATTTTTAGTGACTTAGAGGGATGTCTTTTCCTACTGGGTGTACTTACCTTTCCTCTTTCTAATAATATCTTGATTTACTTCCCCCTCACCCCATCCTGAAAAAGATTAGGTAGCTCTTTCTTCCTTCTTAGCTATAAAATTAGTGTCCAAAGTCTAAATAACTAGCATGATTTGCAACTAAATTCCTTAAAAAATAAAAGTATATTTTTCTTTTCACATTTGGTTATTTCTTAAACATAATTATACTCACATTTCTAAAGATCACTTTCCACATATACAGGATTGACTTCTCTTCTAGGCATCTTTATAATGGTCAGCTAACTGTCTTGTACCCCGTTAGAATGAGATTATCAAGAAAAATTGGTGGCTGCATTTTGGTTTGATCTTCTAGCTCAATAAAGGGGGTATTTCCCAACCTCCAAAAGTCAGATAACTAGGTACTACTATAAGACAAGTTCAGAAATATTATGTGTTTGCTTGGTACTCAATTGAAACAAACTAGTTATCATTTGAAGGTTTTGTTTTAACTCAACACGAGTTTATAAGAAGCTCTACTAAAACTTGATTTCCACTAAAACTGAAATTAAAAGAAAATTCACCAAGATTTACCAAACAATTCTATTCATTATCCTCGTCACTAAGTAGGAAGGGTCCAAGATACCTAACCAGTGCAACTGGTAATGATCATATTTTAACCTCCGGCACATAACTCCAGTCTTATTGAACCTGCTTGCTCACCATAATTCCATCTCACTCCTATCTTACCAAGAAAACTCCAGGTCCAAAGCCTTTCTATGTAAACGAAATTTATAATTTACTTTCTCTTGACTCATCACCCTGGACAGTATCACCCAAAACATGTATGTATGAGGCACTGGTTCTTAGAATGCAAGATAAATCTATATACTCTTCCATTCTTGTTCGTAATAAAGTTTCTTTTTGATAAACTAAACAAAAACTCTTCCATTTCAGTAATTAGGTTTAGTCTTAATTCAATAATGTGCATGCTTCAATAATAATTTATAATTTAGATAAAATGATAATTTCAAATATATAAAAGCCTAATTGACTTAAGTCATCATTCCATGTCATACAATTGACTACTCTAGTTGAATCACTGGACAAAGCCCACATGGTCGTGGTAAAAGGACTCAACAAGAATACTTAATCCATCAAGTGAGCAAAAAGCATAAATAATTCGTAAACATCACAGATATAACTTTTCTAGTCATATAGTTGCACTGCATTAGCCACTTTGGCACTTCCAATAGTAAATATTAGCAATTTTTTTTACAGAAAGAGCGTTCTTTGGTCTCCAAACTCTTGGTAATTATCTTCTCTTTATCTTTGTAAATTCTGTTTTAGCAATAATAATAATAATAATAATAACAATAATAATAATAATTCTATCTCGTAGAGAGGAAATACTATTACTTTATAGTTATCTCATTGTATGAGTCCGAGTGGAATACAAGGTAAGAGACGTTAAATAAACTTATACCTGCTCCTCTTCCTTTGCCATGTGTTGACTAACCGACGTCTGCAAAGCTCCCGTGCAGGATGCTAACTCTCTTGGAAAAGTTTCATCATTATTGATAGAAGAATTTAAAAGATCAAATAGATGATCAAAAAGGTTGTTTTCACCCTTGTGCTCCAGAGAATATGTCTGTGCTACATTCTTCACACGTATATCTAAAGCTGGAAATATCACCTACGTTCCAGAATATATTTCCCTCAGAATGTTTGATGCATAGCAGAAGATAAGGAGTGATAAAGCCAAATTAATAAGATAATGCTTTCGAGAGAGTGAGAAAGATGCACATCCCAGGCATAACTCAAACATAGCAAAAGAAAAGGCAGCCATCAAATCTATCAAATAACCAGCAGAGAGCTCTGATATTTTAAAATTTGAAACAAAACTTTCCCGTCTAAATATGCATTACTAATTTATTATAAGAAATGTGTTGACGAACTGACAGAAAAGATTACTTCACATCTACTAGGAGAAAATGAAACAAGTTTATGGACCAGAAGCTGTTAGCTAACCTCATCAACTTACTAGCTTATAAAAGCTTAATTTAGTGATGAATTAGCATCAGCATCAGCAACAGCATTCAATCTGACTTTTTTCTTTTTCTGCTACATAGCATTCAGTCAATTTTGTTGTGGATATTTAGTGATAGACAAGTGAAAAACCTTGCAATAGCACAAACAAGTAGGTTTTTACTTAGTCTCCCATGCACGTTACACAGTATAACCACGACATATGCACAAACATGTGGTTTAAAAACAGATGATAACCAAAAAGATCGGAAAGGATATCATATCCACTGCTTCAATTCTAAAATATTTTCTTCCGTGCCTGGACAATAACAGAATACTAGAGAATATGAAGAATATGTATAGCCAGTAAATCAAATTATACTGTACATTAAAAAAATCCAAAGGAGAGAAACAAACTCTCGGCATCGATTCCAAAAATCGCTCCGGTTAGAGTATGTTCAAGCCAGTAAGCAAGTATTAAAGTTTGACCTAATTTAACAAGAAGAAATGACCAAAGGAATAGACAAACAAGAGTGGCATTTCCTTCGTCATTGAAAATGCAACAAACTACAAAATCTTCACTCACGAGGCCATTTCACTCGGCACGAGAAATTAGGTAACACAATCTAACAAGGAACGAACTCCGAAAACATAAAGGTGAACAAAAGATTAGCACCTCGTCTTCAGCATTGGAGTGGTGCCTGTACATGGAGCTGAGGAAATGGTAGCGCTCGGAGAGCGGCTGAATGTCGGAGCGGTTGCCGGTGGCGAATGCCACGGCCAACCGGTGCAGCGCATCAAGCTCATTTCGAATTGCTTTGTGAAAAAACAAGAAAATCAAAATCGGCGACTCCGGTTTCGAGCACTTCAAGTCGTCCTTGAGAGCCGAGGCGGAGTCCACGTTGTTGACGGAATTCGAGAGCACCGCCACTCCTCCTCCGTCCAACGGCGTCGCCATTCGGTTTCTCTAGCCCAACTTTCTCGGACTTTCTTTTTCGTTTTTTTTCTTTTTTTCTTCTTTCTTATTTCTTGGAAAAGCTAAAATTGTGTCTTAGTGGTTGAGCACTTTATCAGCTATTTGCACAATATCAGTGAGTGCTGTGCGTTGGTTATCCGGTGGCATGGACGGTTCTAGAAAGAAAAGATGGATGAAGAAAGAGAGAGAATTTCTGAGTCTAAATCTATTTTGTCCATATGTTGTTGTGAAGGGAAGAAGGAGGAGGGGATTGGTTTCGCTAATACGCCGATAAGAAAGAAAACTTGCGAGCGCCAGTGCCAGAGAGGACCAATTTCATATGTTGGGTCCACGCCACGTGGCTACATGTGCCACGTGAGATGTCCACGTCACTTGTGTACCATCCACTAGGAATAGATGAACACGATTAAATTATGTATTAATCATTAATAAAATTATTTCATTTTATAAAATTTGATAATATATGTATAGTCTCTTTTTTATAGAACCAAAGTACACATTTACATAATCTTTTAAACAAAAATCATTTCAATAATAATTTAATTGATCACGTTTTGAGAATCTCTATTAATTTTTTTAATTAGTGGGTAATAATGAATTCTCCTGTCACTTAAGTTACCTGTTGGATATTGCTTATAGTAATCTGGCTTTTCACATGTGTACAAAACTAACTTTTATTCTCCTCTCATTATTAAAGGGCCAAACATTATGAGAAATAGTACAATATCACTTTTTCAAAAAAAAAAATATTTTTTAAATACATATGTCGAGAAATACTCACATTTATCAACGTGAAAATATGTATCGTGCAACTAAAACATTAGAAGTGAATAAAAAGGCATGAATGACGTATGTATAATTTTAAATTAATTATTTTTATCGACACCGTAAATAGCCTAAATCCAAAAGACATTAAAAAATAAAAATCTTAAGCTATTTCACAAATAACATTAGTGAGTGGAATTAATATTTTGAGTTGAAGGAGAATATAAAATTAAATTTTGGATGAAAGAATGGAGAAAATATAAGTGTGGCTTAAATAAAGTCGCATGTTACAATCAATCCAAATACTTTAGGTGTTATTTATTGAAAAAAAAAAAAAACTTTCGCAGGATAAAAAAAATGGACCATACATTATTAGCAGTGGCCAATTCAAAGACTGCAACGTAATTTTAGTAATTTTACAATTTATTTATTGGTCCTGGTTGTTCAATGTGTTTGAAAGCTGGATTTTTCTAAGATGAATCATTATTTGAAAAATTGTGAGTGACATTTCAAAACTATTTCCGTCTTGGTCCAAAACATGGGGTTGAAATGAAACTATAGACGACGACAATTAGGAACCAAATACGAAAAATCACTGCTAAATTATTTTTAACCATAAATTAAAAATAAAAATAAGTCTGACCAGAAAAGGCTAAAATGTGGTAAATAATTATTAAATTATATATGTTTGTAATATTTTAATATGGAAAAATTAAACTTATGTAAAAAAAAATTAGGATAACTCACACCCACCGTACCGAACAAATATTCCTTGACATAGTTATGTAATATAAGAAACCTAATGAATTATATGTGTACGGTATCTTACACTTTCATATTTAATTACATATCATTTGTAATAAAGCTGTCAATGTAAAAAGTATTTTCTATCTGTTAACATTCGTAATAATTGATTTCAAAACCAATAATAAGAAATTTCATTTGTTGACTATATAAAATAATTATATGGATAGTTTATAGAATTAAATGTAATATATATGGAAATCTCTGCTGTTTTTTCTTCATAGTGTATTGTTTAAAAATAATTACACATTTCTATTATACTATTTGATATGTTTTCAATGGACTGACTTTGATTAAACAAATATAAACAGCATTTATATTGCCTGTGTGTATATACAAAGTAAGCACAAAAGAATAAAGGGGCGTGATGACTCATGAGTTCCAAATAGCATATAAAGAAGTGGAAGAATATTCAAGAATATTTGTTTATATCACCGGATAAATCTAAGAAAATGACTATAAAAGAGAAGAAAACTTAGAATAAACATTTAATTATTATTTTTGTAAGTGGGAGTCATAATCAAGGTGTTAGTTTGAGAGAAACCGTGGAAACAATGGGAAAAAAATTGGTAAAATAAGAAGTTCTCAAATTATATTAATATTTCAGTTTTTTTTTTAATATGTGCTGTTGTTTGAGATGATGCAGATTAAGTTTTAGTATGGTAGCCCTTCATATAAAATATATTAAAATATTATAAACAGTGAAGATTTTAAGTATATATGATTTATTTATTAAGTATTTAGTATTTTACATATATCTCGAAGTGAAGTACGAGAATAAATCTTCTGAATGTGTATATAAAAATATTAAAAAAAAAATTCATCATTAATTTTTGACTTTCATTTATGAGATATCTTAAGAGATAAAAAAGGATAAGCCTTGGCTTTGGATCCAAATCATCCTACTTTCCTTCTTTGACCCGTAATAATGCCTTTATCAGTTTACTTTTTTTTTTTCTGCTGTTAAGATTGGAAAGCAATGGCACAATTTTTGGTACTTCTTTATGTTTGAAACATTATTCACCAGCACCAGGGATAAGCTCAATAATCTGCTCACAACTATAATAACTAAATAATTTTAATTCCATCATAGTTACCCAAAATATCAATGTTTTTAAATTTTGATCAGTGGTTGAAATAAAGGTATTAGTTTTCAGTTTATTAGTTTAACCATGATTAAAACTTGTTAAACGAGTAGTAAGTAGTAATTAAATTTATATTTTTTTTTT
>Ga0123340_1003412_pt1 | contig 14885 bp, 8 predicted proteins | sample SirMexnodulemix_FD_89961 | JGI IMG/M metagenome (GOLD analysis project Ga0123340, IMG submission 89961) | Root nodule microbial communities of legume samples collected from Mexico - Siratro Mexico nodule mix | ecosystem: Host-associated > Plants > Roots > Nodule | place: Mexico: Nepantla... | reverse complement strand
ATACTATTTATGTAAAGATTTCTTATTTATTATAATTTAAAATAGTTTTAATTTCTTAATAAAATAAATATTTCTTTAAAATAAAAATAAAAAACTAAAACAATAATAAACAAGGGCAATATTAAATCAATAATCCAAATCATCACACCCACTTTCAAGAAAAAGTATTGGCATACTCGTCATACAAGCACGACCATCAAAATCAAACAAATAGTTCCATTTAATATTTAAAGTGAAAAATCCACATGGATCCATATTGAGAATCAAGTCTTAATATTCTATTTTTTTTTTTTAAAAAAAGAAAACAATATCTGATTTATACGAGCGAAATCTCATATAATCAATTGTATCTCAGCACACGGTTATCACCAAATCTGTCTTCTGTTTCCTTGTCTACAAATCGGTCATGTCCTTGCACATATAGAGATTAGAAATGAAGAGGGGAGCAGGGAATGTGGGAGAACAACCTAAAATAATGTAAACAGAACAGACAGTTTTGCTGTATGAGTACATGCATATTCAGACGCAGGTGAGTATGCACACATACAAAACAAGTTCTCAAGGACTATGTGAATAAATAAAGGTAAATGAAATACCAATACTAAAGAAGAATACATAAACCACAAAAAAAAAAAAAAAATCAAATTCTGATTTACTACAGATCATCAAGTTTAACCTCATACTGTTCTGCAGTAGAGAGAATTTTGACACCAACCACGCCCCTTTGCCATTCTGAATTCCCCACTAATACAAGCCGCTCTGCATTTACTCTGGCTGCTCGTTTAAAAACCCTAGGAGAGAATAAACATTATGATTTATATATCATATCAAAAGACCTCCACAAAAAATCAAGTATGCTTTAAGAAAAGGAACTAAAATAACGGAAAAAAAAAATATACCATTTTAGTGGCTTGCTTTCCAAAACCAACTCCACACTATGCCCTTTTTCTCGGAGAATGTTAGCAACCATAGCAGCACATCCTTGAAGGTCTTCATCCAATGCACACACAATGTTATCTACGTGCAAGTTAAGCTCTGGTAACAGACCCTTCTCTTTGAGCAACTATTACAAAAAAAAAGAAACACACGTCAAGCACAATTGACGAAGTTGGAGAAACACTAGTCTAAGCAAAGTGTTGTGCAGCATAATTATCATAAGTTAGAGATTTACAAAATAGACATTCCCTTCTATATGAGCAACTGTTACAAAAAAAAAAGAAAGACATCAAGCACAGTTGACAAAGGAGAAGAAACACGAGTAAGCAAAAGTGCTGTGGAGCATAATTATCACAATTGAGATTTACAAAATATTTGTGAAAGGGAAGGAATTGTGGGTCATGCTGATGGGACTAGTCCCACTTCCAAAGCCAATCAAGAACTTCGAACATGGGAAGCTGAAGATGCATGTATCATACCTTGTATATTAGGTTCAATTGAACCACATACGGTGGGCAATCTAGGGTCATTTCTACAGCAAAAGAAATATGGAAATATTTGAAACTGATATATAATCAGAACATCGGTGTATGTCATTTCCATTCGGAATTGGAGTTCAGAAATTTCATCCAAGGAAATTTGTCATTCAGCACTATTCAGGTTTCCTGATTTTAACAATGCAAAAGTACCCAAGGGGGCACCGTCAAACAGTTCAAGAGGGGAACAAATGTGATCAGTCCCGATGAAACTAAGATCAGAATTCGAGACTTGCATAGGCTGATTTTAAATCAAAATCAATCTCTTCTATGGATATTTGTGTTGATATGTTGCAGTGAGACAGAATAGTACTGCTCTCAAAGCTATTGAAACAAAAGACAAGCTTTCTAACACAGTATTTATAGATAAGCAGCAACATTATTGAATTCAGTAGTTTTTCACATGTTGCTTCACTGTATATACTGCCTATTCCTAAACTTGAAGAGACGTAATAGATTAAGGCAGAAAGAATTTATGAAAATGCACATAAATGGTTTAATATAGATAAAACATTGTAGCTTTCAATTTCTCTTGCTACTGAAGCTATAGACTTACTTCCACTATAACCGCATCACCAAATCCAAAACCACAAGCAGCAATGTCATCAGCACCAAAAGTTGAGAATAAATGATCATATCGACCACCACCGCAAATTGCTCGCAGCTTTCCTTCTCGGTCAAAACCCTACTGAAGAAATCTAATCACTTGAAAGAAAGCAATACAACACCAAATATATACAACTGCAAAATATTAAAACAAATGGAAAGCATCATAAAAAATTTAACTTGGTCACACTAAAATATAGCCAGTAAAACTCCAATATATTCTTTCTTTGTAAGCATCAGTAACATGACAGTTTAGTTGCCTATAAAGTATATACTCTTTCTCTTTCCTTTTTTATGTAAAAGGATTCATCAAGAGCAAAAGATATAGTGGAAAGATAGGAAATGTATGCATTTAATCACCTAGGATCTTACATGTCACAAAATTTGAATGTATCAAACTCTGCCTCCATGTAACATATGTACAGGCTTCACAATGTCTTATGAAGGACTACAAAATATTATTTTAAAATCATCAAGCAAATGAAAAATTGCATTAAATCAAGACTATGGTTTTCATCGAGCACTTTTGATAAATGTTTTTATGCCTACATGACTTGGTATCTATCTTACACTTTCTTTACTTAGATCTTCATTTTAATCATTTTATGCTAATCTAGTTATTAAATGAGTAGGTTTATTGACTTAACCCTTTAGAACTAGCATTAGATTGTGTCGTTTCATTGCAGAAAAAGAATAAATGAGAAACAGGAAGAGAGCCTCTGAAGATTGCACCTAATCCATTTTAAAATGAGTAGGTTTACTGTTTTAATCCTTTGGAAACTTGTATTAGATTGTGATGTTTCATTGCAGAGAAAGAAGAAATGAGAAACTGGAAGAGCCTTTGATTGACCATTGCACCAAATCCATTTTGAAGGCTCGTTGAAGCTAAATCTTTCGTTTTTGGGGTTTGACATAGGTGGGACTCTTCCTAATGTATCTATTGTACGAACTAACCTATGTTTATTGTTCTTTAATTGTCTCCTTCTACATACTTAGTACTTGTATTGGGTTTATCTTCTTTACAGTATTTCTAGTTTGAATGTTGTTGGAAAATGTTTTTGAACCTTGCCCCGGTAAAGAGGACCTCATGGGCTTTGTATCTAAGAATAAAGCAAAGCTCATTAGTCATCTTTTAAAACCCCTTGTTCTTAAAGCAAGTTGCCTGGTTACGCTACTCAAGGGATTGATAGTTCAACAAAGGAACTTCGAGTCTCTCACTAAGGGATTAGGTTTGAACTATCTTTTGTGCTGACATTAATAATAAACTTTAAACTTAATCAGAACCGGTTTACTACATGAATGAAAAAAGAGTTTGGGAAATTAAGCCACATCTTACAATCCTTGATTAATCTGGTTATTGCTACCCTCCACATGTTTGATAAACTTCCTCTACAGCTTAATCATACATTTTTTTTGTTAATTTTCTGTTTATTCAAAATCTTGTTTCTTATAATACTGCAAATCAATTGAAATCATATTTCACAACCATAGTGAATTTTGTAATATGTCAAATATTGTATTGATCCCTATGGAAAGGATCTCTTACTCATCGAAAACTATTGCACCAGTTGCTATGCTTGCCATTAACAAAACAGACTTCAACTTTTATTTGTCAAAGTCAATTATCACAGATGTTGTTACACGAGCCATTAATCATAAATTATTTTTCAGTGACATTAAGCATGCAGGGTTTAAATTTCAAAACACAAACCCCAAGAAAAACTTCTCAGTATTTGAATGAACCTTTTACACGCTTGACATAGAATAAATCCAACTAGAGAAGTACAGAATTATGCAACACAGGTAATCCACAAGCAAGATTTTAGTCAAAAACGGTCCTAACTCATTATTTAAATTGATGTAAACTATAACATCTTTTTGGTATTAACCATGAAATTCTAACCTCAAATACAATACCAGTGTAGTAAGCAAGACCTCGAACAACTGACGCGTCAAATTGAAGCCATTTCGAGAAACCACTTTTTTCAGCAAGAGAGAATAGCTGTTTCAGATCAGCAACTGCTTCCCCACTGCTCCCAAGTCTCCCTGAATACAACCAAATTTATATTTTTTTGTAAGTTGTATGACTTGATTTTACAAACTAATCGACAGTACATGCAATTCGTGGTGCCATTGACAGCCTTCAAGTACGTAGAAGTAAATATCACAACAAAAATGGGAATATTATATTTCTCTCATTTACAATAAAAAGAAACAAAGTAAGGATGTTGACCAAGAAAAAGAATAAACTTTTCACCATTTACAAGCCATGACATAAGGAAATGATACGTCTGGCACAATGCTACAACAGACTTGAATAATGAGAGAGAATAAAGAAATATATTGTTAATTTCAATCATACTAATTATATTCTCAACTCGATCACATTCTCTTAAAAAATAAAATAAAATCAGCTGGAACAAAAGTGAAGATTCTAAGGATATTTTATTCAAATTACTATGGCGATATTAGGATATTTTATCCTAATAATTCCTTATTTACAACATACGGGCTATTTTATAGTATTCCCTACAAGATATAAGATTTCAGGAAATTGTAGAGGCTTAACCTTCTAACTCTGCCAATGACTTCATAGAAAGGACTTCCAATAGGTTCTGGACAGCCTCTTGTGATAGACCAACAGCTTTCAACTCTTTCTTTATCTCGTCAACTGGAATTTTCTCAATCTGTACAAAATTAACAATTCTTTCATCGAAAAAATTTACTTTGATATTATGATCGCACCTTTATCAACAGCAGACAAGAGACAAAGACAAGAATATGAAATTTCAATCATTACATAGACATCAACTAAAACTGGGGTAAAATCATATTGATCCAAAAGAAACACCAAGGAGGATACCCACACAATATGACATTTTACAACAAATAAAATTATGATCTATTAGTCCACACATAAAGTTTTTTGTTTTTTTCTTGCGACAATAAACGTTTGTAATATTGCTTATTTATTTGCTTTGTTGGCCTAGTTGAATATTATTGAATATAAAGACATATTACAGACACCCACTAAGATAATTTCTTGAGAATCTTACCTTAAACTAATAAGAACAGATACATAGGGAAATAAAATGATCATGATTGGTTGGCTAATAGAGCTGCTGAGAAAATATTTTAATGTCATTGTTCAATAATGATAAAAAGTCACTTGAACAAGTGTCAACCAAAAGGGGATTCAAAAGGTTTGCCTGGTCTGGCTGCCTGTGGTGCAATTTTAGGGGCCACAAAACCTCAGTTATTGATGTTTCTCCAAATTCCTTGGCTAATTTCTATTTTACTTTATCACAATTTCTTATGATATATTGTTTTTCTCTGTATAATGTCTGTATGAGCTTGATCACCTTTTACTTGATTAATTGAGATTTTAATTGAGCTTGATCACCTTTTAAAACTATAATTCTGGACCCAATTGAAATTAATAGTAGGAATAGGCTAATTTTAATTAGGCATCTTTCAACTCTTAATCTATAATGCTGACTAATTGATCATAATTCTCACGCGATTGATTATAATCAATTGCTTTAGATTAATATGCTTAAGGGGTTAAGATTTGAAGTTGATGATATAATTGGAATTTACTAACAATAAATAACTATAGTGGTTTGCCTGAGGGGTAGTTTAGAGAAACTCAACCCTCAAATCTCTATTGGCCAAAAGATATAGCAGATAGTCAGAGTGTAACTCTTTTTACTTAAAAGTGTAACAATCCAAGCGTCTCGATTTAATTGTGACTTGGCCTACCTAGCCTCCACCATACGATAATTGATATCACCTACAACAATCTCATCACAGCAATTGTCCCACTAGTTATCAGACTCTTCGATTGTGACTTGGTTCACCTAGCCTATGCCATAAAATAATTATGCTACCTGCAACAATCTCCACTTGAACAATTGCCCCACTATGAATTGAACTAGTGGCATTGACTCGGATACCAATTGTTGGATTGAATGTTTATCACTAGGTCTAAAGCTATACCTGATAGTCAGAGTGAAACTCTTTTTACTTAAAAGTATAATAGCCAAAGTGTCACAATTCGATTGTGGCTTGATCCACCTGACCTCTGTCACGGAATAATTGATGTCACCTACAGTAATCTCAATATCTATAACATTCCTCCAATGTGCTTGTCAACCATTCAACTACTTCTCCAAAGTTTGACTTCTTTTGCTTTACTATTTTTTCTGCTTTTGCAACATAATACATGCATTTACAATTACAAGCTTAAATTAATTTAATAAACAAACATCCCTTTACTTGAGCATTACACTTGTCCCTTGGGATTCAAACCTTGGACTCAAAAAATCAATCTTGCTACTTGTGGACTTGGAACACTTGTCAAAGTCTTAACACCAGTCAAGGATGTTTAGTGGCAACAGACAACAAAGATACACCTAAGAAGGTGGAGGCACTAACAAAGGATTTGCATGTGTTGCAACAAAGTCATTTGGTGACTAAAACAAGAGAGGATCAAGATTACTAGTAAACTCCAAAGGTCAAAGGTAGAGGTGTCAAGAGTGGACGTACCACAGTATGACTCAAAAAACCAGACCTCAAAGAGATATCATACATTAATAAAGGTGTAGTGTAAATGCCTAATGCTAGTGTTTGCAAACCATTGGCAAAGGCAATTAGAGAGGAGTCAAAGGTAAAGAGGGAAGAAAAAATAAATATTTATTAAAAATCCCACATCGACTAAAGATATGACCAAATTATAGTATATTAAAGGGTGCACCCCCCACTTTGCAAACTGGTTTTGTAGAGTTCAGTCAAATATATATCCACTTTGTAAGATATTATCAGAGTCGATCTTAGTTAAGTTTGTTGAACTTATCATGTCACTAGCCATTGAGTGGCTATTGAACCACCCATAAATTATCTAATCTCACACTTGAGATCTCCTGTCCTTGACATGAGAAACTATGTTGGAGATCCTACAATGACTAAAGATTATGACAAATTATAATATATATATATATAAGTGGATACAAATCTCACCTTACATGTTGGTTTTATAGGATTAAGTTAGGCCTTAAGTTAGGCCTAAATCCATTTTCCAAAAAGATCAACTACTAGGTATACACAAAAATCAAGCATCGATGGTCCCAGGGAAGGAGTTAGGAGATGCAAGCAGCGGATTTACCTTAGTGAGCCACCACAGCAATAGCACAAAAGGTCTAGCAACTCACGTACCAGCATACAAAGTTCTAATATGTAGTCATAGTCATAAGGGGTTGATCAATCCTTGAAGTAAAAGTCACAATAGGATCAACTTGAGACACATTGACCAAGCAAGGTGATTAAGCATGTACCTTCCATCCTCAATCAATAGTATGTCCAATAGAATGATAGCGATCACACTTGTGGCAACTTTTGGAACTCAAGGACCCTATGCATGAGCACTTAGAAGTGCTACTCTCGGAAGCAAGTGCCAATGTATGAAGCCCTTATAGTAGAGAAAGGATTGATTGTGTGCTTCAGTGGAATTAGAAGAAGTATGAAAGTGGTAGATGCCATCGCTGGAGTCATAAGGGAACGAAGGATCTTATCTCATGTAGCACCATACTTCGACAACAAGCCATAACCAGCCACTTTAACAAAGGTGTTGAGATTCTCTAGCTCCTTCTTAGCCTTGGTTGGAGTTGAAGCAACGAGAGGGAGTAGTTCACTATAATCATGAGGGAAAACATGAACTCATCCCAAATACATAGACATAAGGTCATCAAATTGTTGGGGAGAAAGAAGATTCATCAAATCCTAAGACCACACCATCCTTGAGTGTCATTGGGGTAAAGAGCACATGACGAAGTAAAATGCAAGATCATAACCAAAGACATGACTAGTTTTTTTCAACTCAAATAATTAATTGACGGATATTTTCACCCACTCATTGGTAGGTCCTCAAATTAATTATATATGTGACAAGCCAAGAAATTTTAATTAAAATAATATTGTAAATTGGGCATATCGTAATCTTAAATTATGTTAATTAGGGTCAGCTGCATATTCATGTAGTTATTTGTAATTAGAAAAATAAGGATCAAGAATGCTACAGAAGCATCAGCGATTAGAAAAATAAAAGAGCAACATTGTGTATCACTCACTTTATCAATAATGACGCAGACCTTGCCAAATAAATATTCTGGCACTGAATAACAATTTAATACTTCCTGTAGAACCTGTACAGTAAGGAGATATCCAACAGAGTAAAAGACTATCAGAAACCAAAGCAATACAAAGAACCATGATTAAGTTACATGTTAGAACTAAAGCTGTATGCAGACTCCGTTTACCTACAAACTACATGCATTAGCCAGGGACGATGCACTTGACAAAATATTATTAATTAATTGTCACAATAAATGAAGATAAAACAGTCATAAAAAAACAGGCATGTGACCAAAAAGACGCGTAACAAACACGGCAAGGACTTAGTTGTAATATTGTGCAAAAATATATAATATATATCTAACATACTCCTTGGTACTACTAAACCAAGCAAAGTCAATTTTAACCAAGATTTAACAACACACTATGTTAGAAATGGCCCCAACCCTATGTTCTTGCCCATAGCAACATCCCTTAAACCAACATTTCAATGACTTTTCAACCACAAATGTGGAGCATATAGCTAAAAGAATTTGATAAATTCAATCTATCATACATCTTGACCAGTTAAATCTTTAAATTCACAAGTTGCATGTTCAAGTAATAGAAATAAATATAAACCCCAAAGAAGGGAGATGTGCAATACAACGAGGGAGATATGTTGTGTCTTTACATGAGTATTATTTATAATCACATATTAAAGTACAGCAGAATCACTCAAATCAAATCACTAAAATTGTGATAATTGCCTCCCTAATTTCTAGTAAAAGCAATTTAAATATTCACCATGTGTCAAATAGGCTATCCCACACATACAATGAAAATGAAATCTCCACCTTTCGACTGGAAACCTTAAATCCAACATCTGATTCTGTAATTCCTATTCGCTTAAACAAAGTGACAACAGAAGATATAAGCTCTGCTTCAGCCTACAACATCAAAAGAAGCATGGTAAAAAAATACATATAATAGATTATAGTCTAATGCATTCAACGAAAATAAAAGTACCATCATTCAAAATTTTAAAATAAGGTACATAATGCAAACCAACCATAAAAACTAATCCAAAAGCATGTCAAGAACAAAATATAAAACAAAAAACAACACATCTCATGACTTAATAACAAAGAAAGTTTAGAGATTTTATTACTTTCAGACTCAACTACAAATGGAAGGCACAGGTTTCTGTATTGTTATAAGAGAAGGGAGAATGAATAAAAGAAAGTAAGCAATCACTATACAAAGGATATCTTACCATAACAGCCTAACTGCTACACAAACATAATTTTAATGGCACAAATACTAACTGACGACACCTCAGTGCCTAGCTTTCTGGATCAATCATGAAACATTTGACCACAAAGAGGACAATCCACAACTTCAAAAAGTGCACATATCAGGCAGCACATACCATAACCCCAGGAACACCAATAATATCCATGTTCCACTGGTAATGCTCACGACGACGGCCCCTTGTCATTCTCTCATACCGCCAACATTGTCCAACAGCGAACCACTTAATTGGTAATGACACCGATTTCCTGAAATTAAAGAACAAACATGAAAAAGAGAAGTTGGCATTCACATTCAAGATATTCAAGTTATGTATATTAAAGCTTAACTTTCTGGCATAGATTAACATAGAAACTGCAAAAATAGGAAAACCTAAAATATGCATAAGAATTAACCTTACCCTTTCTGTATCACCAGCCTTGCCAAAGAAGGAGTAAGTTCAGGCCTCAATGCAACACGCCGATTTCCCCGATCTTCAAAACAATAAAGCTGCAAATTCAAATGTATGTATTTTAATATTTTGTAAAAATTCCTTAATGGATTTGCATTATCTGCTCTCTTAATAAATTTTATTTTTTATTAAAATGCTAATATTTTAAGCACACCACAGCCATGTTGTTTGTGTGACTCAATCATGCATGCATGTCTAGCTCTACAATACCTAATTACAGTTGTGCTATTAGGAAAATTAAAAGCAGAACCTTTAAATACCTTAAAGCCACACCATAGCTCTATTCTAGAAATTCCTAATGAAGTCAACAATTAGAATGAGGCCAACAAGACTCGCTCCACCAAGCACATTGTATAATTTTCACTGTATTAATTGTCTCTGTGTAGTGTTCAGAATAATAGAGAAGAAGCCTAAACTGCCGAAACAGGGAAACACCAAGATCATTTTTAAAATATTATAACTAAGAATCTAAGACCCATATTTCGGATGTGAAAAAATGAAAGTTACTCAAAGTAGCTTCCGCTTGTATGTAGATCATGAATCTTCTTTTAACTTGGTCAGGCACAAAACAACATGCACTTAATCAAACATAAATGAATTTCTTCTCAATATGATTTATGAAACAGTAAAATAATCAGTTAGCTCAATGCTGATAATAAGTATTTGCATTTTTAATGCTTATCTACAGGACTTCAAATAAAACAAAAAGATAAGGAAGGAGGAAGCATGTCTATAAGAGACTCGTGACAATAAAAATAGAATGACATATTACCACCTTAGACATTATCCATCATAGAAAATACTAAACCAAGTAACTCATCAATATCATCACCTGAGCTAAACAGAGAAAAACACAGAGTTTATCATTGACCCCAGTTTAATGCAACTATGAAGTGCAGAAAACTTCAAGATAAAGTAATTCACACCAGTTGCAAGAAGGCACGAATTACATAACTAGAGTTCAAACTATCAATACTTACTGAATAAACAAATAGAGCACAAGTATAACCCCGAGTCCACTGACATCACCTTTACAAAAACACTAATGGAATTTTGTCAATGTCAAACTAAAAACTAGGGAATCAGTAGTTTCAGAGCCTTTTTTATTTGTTGAGATGTTAATAGTAAGATATCTATGTATGAACAATTCTTTTAAACACAAATCCATACAATAGATTCAGCAGGCTATAATAACTTATAAATGTACTATTATTTATTATTTTATCAATATATGTATGTGTACATATACTCACCTATGAAGCCAGGATACTTCAAAAGTGGAAAAGTATCCATGTCTTCCTCGTGTTGGATATTGATACTCCTTAGATATTTCAAAATAAGTATTGGAAAAGTATCCAACAGTTTTTATTTAAATTGTTTTCTTGAAATACTTTCAAACATAATTTTACAATGCTTATAGTTATGTATTTGTGTTGAAGATCCAACATCAACTAGAGATACGAACAATTTACAATATATAAGTATGAGCAATTCTTATTTTATAAGTCGGTTTTATGAGGTTGAGTTAAGCTTAAACCCACTTTTTAATATGATATCATAATTTATTCTAGTAAGGTTTGTCGAGCTTGTCATGTCATTCGCTATCGGATCTTGTCGAACTATCCATAAATATCTAGTCCCACACATGAGATATGCATGTCTCGGTATGAGGGAATGTGTTGGAAAGTCTCACATCGACTAGAGATAAGACCAATTTACAGTATATAAGTGGGAGAAATCCCCACCTTACAAGTAAATTTTGTGAGATTGAGTTAAACTTAAGCTTACTTCTTAATAATTTGAAAAGTATTCAATCTTTTCTAGGGTATAACTCATACTTTTGAATAATATCTAAAAAACTTGACTTAAAGGTTCTTGAGCAGCTATATTCTTCCTCGTGATGCAAGAGGAATTGAAGTACATATTCATTCATTCTTTCAAGAGAAACAAAAATGGATAGAACATTTGGTTTATGTACATTACCATCAATTTTTTCCTTGAAAGGATTAAAGGTGTTATTGAATAAAGAGAAGAGACAAGGTAGAGTGGTGGGACATCATTGGTGGAGATCTATTACACTAGAGGTCTCTCTTGATGGTGTTAAGCTTCTTGAATTGGCACAGTTCTCACTTGATGACCCATACTTAAAAGCTATATGATGGTAACTGAGGAGAGGAGAATGATAATTAGGATTAGACAGGAATTTAACAATGACGCTTGTGAATTGTATGTTATTGTGTAGAAGCAATACTTTTTCGAGTTCCATCAAAGTTGTTTTTGTTGATACAGATACAGAAACTATATTTCTTTTTTTGTTATGATCACAAATGTCTTCCTGTAAATTGTGATAATCGCAGTTGTGAATTAATTAAAAAGAATCAGTGTCACTTTCTTTATCAATATTTTGCATCTACATAAATATTATATATAATTTGCTACCGTTGGAACCTTAAATTTCCAAATAATTGTCTTGTATCCGTATCCATGTCTTGTTGTTGGACTAGGCATTCGGGCGTCATTGATACACACTCAACATGTCATAGTGACTATAAACAAAAACGATAAAGCGAAAGGGATACCTGATCCTTAATCTCTTCTCCTGCTTTCCTAGTGAACAGTGCCTCCGACTCAAGCACCGGATAATCAACCTCTTCGAATCCATACAACCGGGAAACCTGATCCTCACAGTGAAAGACCAAATTGTCAAAAGAAAAAACAACAATCGAGCTGAAAGAGGCACAGGAACGAAACGGCAATGAGTGAGTAACTCGAGTCCAAAACCACACACACCTCTTTGAAATGGTTGAAGAGCCAGTTGCGCAACCGCATGTCTTCGGGCGGGAAGTCGCGCGTCCCCTTGGGAGGATTCACGTCGATTTTCTGAACATCGCCGCCGACGGAGGGACCAGGAGTTAACGCGCCAGACCTGCCGCCGGTGGTAGAATCGGTTTCCGCCGGTCGCGAAAGTGAAGAGCGGAGTCTAATGCTGGAGAAATGGGCATTGAACGGGATAGGTGAAGAAGAGAGTTGGAAGCTGAGTGAACGGAGAATAGGCTTAACGTAGGAATTGAAGCGTGGAAGCTGAGTGAACGAACACGAGAATGACGTTGCAGTCATGGCACTGAAGCTTAGCTTTTCTTTTGTTTCGTTTTTCGTGTGGAGCTTAGCTTGCTGGATGGAAATGCAAGATAGATTGACAGAACAGGTAGGATGTAATATTAGCGGGCCTTTCATGTTGGGCCTCAAGCAATTAGCCCAAATTTCAAACGAGAGCTTCTTCCTGTACCTCCGTATGTTCTTCTTGCATCTCAGTATCTTTTTCTTTTCCCAAAGTGCCCCTGATTAAATATTACATGACACATTTATCCTTTCCAAATCCTATACCTCCATATATGCCTCCACCTCCATACATGACTGTGCCTCCGCCACGACCGTCTACCGCCGCCGTTGTCAACAGTTACAAATCTTTACAACTGGATAAAAAAAATCTTTACAAAATGAGTCATCTAAAAAAATAAAAGATATATGGAGGTATACAAAAAAACTCTCATTTCAAACTATCTATGGACAATGAACGAAAAAATAATGTAACTTTTAGTTACAAGATTTTTCTATCAAATTTATGTTTTTTTTTATTCTTTTATGTGTTGATATTGATAAGATAAAATTCATCATTTTTATGAAAAAATTGGGTAAACAAATTTGAGTGAAAAATACGATTGTTAAATTCAAACCAATTAATTTAAAAAATTTAAGATAAATATAAGAGATACACGGTTATCATTTGAAAAATATATAACACATTTTAGACTATAGGTATAATAAGTACACGATTTTGTATCGTTACTTATCTAGTTTATTCTAAAATAACTTGAATGAGTGTGAAAGTATTTATATGCGTTGGAGAGGAAGAAGACACCTTTCTTTTTTGGTGAATTCAAAAAATTTTCTTAGATGAGAATAGTCGTTGTAATCTTACTTTTAATAGTGTGAATTATTTTTGTAATGACAAAGTGAAATCCAAGTTCAAATTGTGGTTCTTGCATGTGAACACTACCTTTACGAGGCTAATGAGTGGAAGTTTCTGTGGAAGGTTGCACTAGAAAAACAAGCACATACTTTCTTTTCATGTCCATCTCAAGTGTATATAATTGAAGCATTTTGCGATGATCATAGTAGAATATGGACATGACATGATATTAGTAGGTCGTATCATGAGATGACACTCGGCGTTTTGTGTTTGGAGTGCGATTTATAGTATTAGTCACGATAAGGGAAGATAAGATTAGAAAAATTGAAAATAGATTTTTGTCCCTTGAAATGAAAATAAAAAATATTGAATTTGAATTTTTAGATTCGATTAATTATGTGTTATGAGTTGCACACCACATACAATTTTGTATAAATAATTATATACGAAATTCATGATAACGAAATGAAAACAGGTTGGTAGAAGGAGCATGTGTTTTTGTCATGAAACACGGTGACATTGGTTATTTCACACTCCTATTGCTAAATTTATCAATATGAATGAAGATTCTGGCAATAAATTAAATTGAAAATAATTATCTTCAAAAGTTTTGTTTTGAAAATTCTACAATTACCTCTAAAAGTAAGCTAAATTAATATATTACTCATCTGAAAGAGAAAGATAACAGTCAAAAATTTTGCAGATGAATGATAACGACAAATCATCTCTTCCATATATTCTCCATGCAATCATTTTTCATCTGTTATCCAAATGTCTTATTCATTTACCAGAGTTGCAGACACTTTACGATGAGTTGTTGCTTATTATGCTCAGTGGTGACGAAAATCTGCACTCGTATATAATAAGCATTTATTTTTTAAAAAGTGAGAACGATAATTTCTTTTAAGAAAACACGGTCATAAAATTTAAAAGACTTAATTAACCTTTTAATGTCCAACAAATT
>Ga0123340_1003411_pt1 | contig 14886 bp, 12 predicted proteins | sample SirMexnodulemix_FD_89961 | JGI IMG/M metagenome (GOLD analysis project Ga0123340, IMG submission 89961) | Root nodule microbial communities of legume samples collected from Mexico - Siratro Mexico nodule mix | ecosystem: Host-associated > Plants > Roots > Nodule | place: Mexico: Nepantla... | reverse complement strand
ATATTTATATTTATATTTATATATATATATATATATATATATATTATAAACTACAATAATATATTATATATAGTATTAAAAATAAATTACCTTCATATATATTAACTCACATGCCTTGAATACGTACAAATGTACAGTAAAAACAAATGATAATGATTTTATTAAAAAATAATTATATGTAAGATAATTATTATTCACTTTAATTATTTACTTTATTTGAAAAAATATGATTTTTTTACTCAGTTAGAATAGTATTTGCTATATTATTATAGTATAGTATTTATCATGCGAGAAACGTTACTGTTGTTTAAGTGTATGATAAACGGTTTGATGTTATCTTTTTCTATATAATAATAACTTTTCCAAATTTATATTACATGTTAACCTTTTGCTAATTTGAAAAGAAAAAAAAAATGAAGAACACCAAAATTAGAATAGGCTGAAAATATGTAAACTTAAAAAATATTTAAATCTTAATGATATATAAAGGTTTTGAATTTATTTATCTGAAAATAAGTTAAAAGTAAAAGCTTTAATTAGTAGAAAAAAGAGGGATTGTGGGTCCAGCTAAGAAACATCATAATTTATCTTGTTTTTTTGTTACTCAACTCTTCTTCTTAGCTCTGAACTTGAACAGAACAGAACACAACTCTTCCCTTCTTCATCATTAGTTACCACAAACCCTTTCCTTCATTCTCTGTTTCCCTCCATGCATGCCCAACACGTGTCTACACCTCCTTCACTACACTCACTCCATACACATACCAAAGTAAAATTAAAAATTCTGTCTTTTTCTTTCTTCTCAGTCAAATCTTCTTCTTCACTTGCCTACCTTACCTCTCCAACTGTCATAATCTTTTTTCTCTCTCTTATTTATTTTACCATTCCACTCTGTTTTTCTTTTTTCTTACTGTTTATGCTATTATTCTTTTTGGCTGAAGGCAGCTTGTGAGAAAAAAACAAAGAAAGAAGCAGCAAGTAATATAAAAAATAGAAAATAAAAAAAAAGATTTGTTGGGTGTGAAATTGAGATAGTTGTCCATCCAGCAACAGCAAGCGTTGTTTCACGACACTAGACTAAACCTACGGCTGCTCTCTCTGCCACAATCCAAGGTTTAGGTTTAGGTTTAGCCATGTCGGGTCTCTACAATTCCAACTTCTCTCCGGTCAGAGCTGCTTCTCCTCAGATTAGAACCAACCCAGAAGTTGACAGGTATTCTTATTCACCTTCACCACTTCAACTGGATTGCTTCACTTCAACTCACTTCCTTCTGTTTTTGATTTTGCTTTTGCTTTTGCTTTGCTTTTTCAGTCAGTACCTTACGGAGTTGCTGGCAGAGCATCAGAAGCTTGGTCCTTTCATGCAAGCCCTTCCCATTTGCACTCGTCTCTTGAATCAAGGTTTCCTTTCTTCTTGAGATCTATAGATCGCCCTTTTCTTCTCACTTCACTTCCAACTCTACATCTCTCTCCGTCTCTCTATTTCAAATTTAAAACCCCGAATTGCCCCTCAAGGTTGTGCCTTTCGCCCAATGTGTCTTCACGGTTTTCACTTTCTAGAGCTTCTGCTCTGCAGACTGTGATGCCAATAAGCTTACTCTCCGATTATGAGGTTGGGGATCTGAATCGTGTGTGTTCTTGGATTTATGAGAAGATCCTTCCAATAGAACCTTGTTTATAATGTTCTGCCTAAGAAACTGAAAATTTTTGTGTTGGAAGTATTTGGCATGGTATCTGATTTGACAAGCTGGAAAGATATCTTCATATGCTTGGATTGAATGAGAGGTAAGGATGGGGAAGCTGACCAAATTTGAAACCCTTATTTGGAAGATAAGGAGGGAAGAGGAGGTAGAGGTGTTCCCTACTAACCCTTGTCAGTCTCAATTTTGGGCATGCAGTAACAGTTTATTTTATGTTTTCAACTGACAAGGGGAAGCATTTTTCATTTCTTGTACCTTAGTTTTTTCTTTCTTCTCTGGCTACTGAAAGGATCTAACATTTGGTGCTGGGATAGATCACAGTAGCCCTTGGTGGGTTCAATCCTTTGATCAAGCAGTTCCCTGAGGAGGGACTTGGTGCCATTCAAGCTGAGGCTCTAGGGTCCTCCACTTCAGTCTCAACTCCTTAGGGGTAGTAGTACTCTTCATTACTTCCTTAGTTCAAAATCCAGACTGGGGGAAGTAACTATTTCCCTGTTAACCACATCAAATTTTCATCACTAAGCCTTAAACATATGAATTGGTGTTTAAATATTACCCACACCTCTATGATCTTGGTATCTTTAAAACATGGGAAAATTTGATTGCAGTAGATCTTGTTAAGAGAAACTGTGACCTTGATTACATATCCCATACCCTTTCTCTCAATATTGGACTTTATGTGACTTTGCCCAATAGTATAAAGCTTTTAGGAGATAAGGTATTTGTCCAGTTTATTACTGATGAATGAAAATGTCCTCGTGTAAATACTATGATATCTGATATCGTTTACTTCATAATATTCTTTCATCCTATTTCTTTTTTAAATACAAATATTTTTATTATTGCTTGATTTATCATGGATATTTTCATTCAGTAGGTTACATCTAGGTTTCTTCCTGATTACAACGTTTCTCTGTGCGCAGAAATATTGAGAGTTTCTGGAATGCTGTCCAATCAAGGTTTTGGTGACTTTGATAGACTGCGGCATAGAAGCCCTAGTCCAATGGCTTCTTCAAGCCTCATGTCAAGTGTCACTGGAACGGGGTTAGGTGGATGGAATAGTCTTCAGCAAGAGGTGACTGTTTTTGAATCGTTCGTTCATCTTTACATCCAAACTTTGTTCCTTGTTTAAATTCATGGTCGAGTGTTGAGACAAGAGATAAAAGGCTCCTAACTAATCATATCTTAATAATCTTCTCTTTATGCTTGTCATAGTTTGACTATCATCTGTTCATGTAGATGTGAATTTTTCTTTTGCACTTTAGACGGTATATGACTAGTAAAAGACTTCTATATGTTCACATATACTTGTTTAATTTCTATATCTGAAAATGCTAAGAATTTGTCATGTACTGTTAGCTCAAAGGCCTGGATTTTGAGGTAAGGTTAATTCTACTCATAATATATTATGTTTATTCCTTTAGCAGTAGTTTTGTCAAATAAAGTAAAGCCTGTTTTTGTAAAAGCTAAAGATGTGAGCTATATGTGAGGTAAGTGCAGTGGAAAAGAGGGAAAAGTGATTTTATGGGGCTCTTCATAAGAATTGATAGTACCTACTACGTTTATTAAGGATGAATGTGAAAAACAGTGAACATGTGATACATAGTGATTACATCAAGAGTCTCTTTGGAGAAATGTCTTCAAAAGCTTCTGTAGGAAGGAAAATCAACAAGGATCAATAAAATTGGTTTCTTCATAATTTAAAATTAACTTGTATACAAATTAATCTGTAAAAGTTATTTCTTGTTAGCTTTCCTAAAATCTGATTTTTAATTCACACATAAGCTACTTTTAACTCAGGAAGAAACTGATCTCATCTTTCCTTATTTTCTCTTTCTCTCCCAAAAATGCTTATTGATAAGATTCCTCCAAACAGACCTTAAATGATGTGGTACCATAGACTATATATTACTCCTTTTTGTCCCTAATTATAAGACATTGTTTTGAAATTTCTTTATCTTTTCCGACCTTTCCTTGCATTATTTTTTTTATATTAAAATATCCTTAATTATTTCAGTTCATAAATAATAAGCCTTATGATATGTTTCTTTCTCTCGCCTATGAGGAATTTAGTTTTCAAAATTAAAATACTATTATTTTTTTCTCCATAAATTAATTATTTAGGGGTAATGTTGAAAAAAAATATTATAATTACATGTGAATTCAATGTTGTTGAGTAACTTTGTGTGGTTAGTTAAATTTAGTTTAATGTCCTTGTAAATCAATCAATGTTGAATGAAAGGGCATGCCTGAAGTCTAAATGTCTTTGAGAGTGGGCTTAGGGCTTAACTCAACCCTTTAAGCCCAATTGAACCATATTGTATGGTGAGGACTGCCCATAATTCATATTTTTAGTCAATGTGGGTCTAAATCACCACTGTTGAGGCTACAGAAAGAGACCGCAACCACAACTAAGGTGGACTAGGAGTGAGCACAATTAAGGCGATTATGCAACAAAATGTGCACATTAATTAGAAGACATTTTATTTTAAGATGGATGAGTGGAGCAAAAATCAAATAAGTGCTTCCAACTCTAGGAAAAAATGAATTCTTGGAGAGAAAACACATCCAATCTTCACTGTGATCCATCTCAGAACAGTGAGGTGTGGTGACGTTGGCCTTGCCATTCGACTTTCCGATGTGGTTTGGTAATGCTTTAGTATAGAAGTCAGATAGTGTACTATAGCAGAGCTGGAGTGGTCCAGGCTTCTGAGATTCAAATAGTGGCTGACATAGTGGTACTACCATAACAGAGGCTTCAAAAATCCATTTGTAAAGTTGTGTTTTCTCCTCATTTTTTAACGCATGTTTTCGTTCATTAATATAACAGGATTTGAAACCTTTCTTCTTGAACATTCTGCACCTTTGCCTTCTTACTTGATATACCAGTGCGACTGTGTTCCATTCATTCTTCTTCATTTAAACTTCCCAGTTTACAATCTGCTATTTTTTATCTAGTTTGTTCTTTTTTTTCTTTTATTTCACCATCATCCTTCATTTCTCACTTCACTACTATGTCGGCAGCAATTATATATGTAACTGGTCACTTATTTATCATGGATTTATTTATCTATTTTTTTTTAATTTTTGGGTATTTATACGTGTAGTATAAATTGTTTAGTTTGTATGTATTATAGTAGTTAAGACAGTGCTCTCATCCGGTTGTTCCACTAAATTGTTTCAACGCTAGCTGCTACGCCTTTCTATCTCAGACTGATAACTCTGCTTTATTTTCCTAGTTACGAGTTGTCATTATTTTGATTCGCATCATTTTTTTCTTGTCTATCTTCTAAACTTTCCTTGCTTGTTGGTTACCTGGATTGAGAATGCTAATTCTTTTCTGGTTTTCTTATTTTAAATGACAAAAAGGCTTTATCTCTAGTTCTTCTTCTTCACCATGTTCTTTTCCTGCTCTATGTGAGCTTTTATGCATAGATGACATTGTTATTCCTTTTCCCCTGCTAAACAGAGGTTACGAGGAACTCCTGGAATGACAATGGACTGGCAAGTTGCACCTGCAAGTCCTAGTTCATTTACAGTTAAGAGGATTTTGCGATTAGAAATTCCAGTTGATACATACCCCAATGTATGCTCTCATATATCCATTCCAATTTAGTAAAGACTAGTTAGTGACTCTATCAGACTGTTGTAATTTATCTTTTCTCTTCTTCTGCATTAGTTCAATTTTGTTGGAAGGCTTCTGGGACCAAGGGGCAATTCTCTAAAAAGGGTGGAAGCTTCTACAGGTTGCCGGGTGTATATTAGAGGAAAGGGTTCAATAAAAGATCCGGACAAGGTAATGAAGGCCTTGATATGTTTTTCCATGTCTTATATAGCAAAATGTGAAATAAATATGATGCTTCTTTTTGTTGTTGATCTATGTATCATTCTTGTGTAATGACTGAGATTATTATCTTTTCAATCTTAAAGGAAGAAAAATTAAGAGGAAGACCAGGCTATGAGCATCTCAATGAGCCGCTCCATATCTTGATTGAAGCTGATTTACCTGCTAATATTGTTGACATGAGGCTCCGACAGGCTCAGGAAATTATAGAAGAATTGCTCAAACCTGTGGTAAGTTCCTTCACACTGTCTTAATCTTATGGAGCATTGATACTTGACAACTCATAATAAGGAAACAACCATTTGACAACTAATTATATTGACATTTTAATGATATTTTTCCGTTTTTTAAATTGGATTATGTGTATATATATATATATATTATTAAAGTAAAGTTGCCATCTTCTGTTCGGTGTTTTAACATACTGATGCCAAAAAGTGTTCACACATTTAAAACTTTAAAATTCCCAAGAATGTAAAGGAACACTTATACTTTTGTTTTTTTTTTAATTTTGTAAGTTGAATAGTTAATAATTTTGAAAGCCATTCTAGACTAGATTTTAAGTGATTGGATAACAATTACTGGATCGGGTATACCACTCTCTTTGTTTGTCATCCAAGGTTTCCTTCCACATTTCATTTTTCTATGTAACGTTTGCCTTGACCTTCAAAGTGTCAAAGTTGACTTACAAGGATCCGGTTGGGTGGTTTACCTTTGCCTTTTTCACGAATTTTTCTGTTGGAATCACTTCAAGCTAGCAGATTTAAGTGCATGTTTGGTTAAGCTTTAGGAATATGTTATAGTTGTGCCAACTCACATTCAACACAAGGGCTACCCTCCTTGTAACTTCAAAATTCATGTAAAAAACGTGCGGGTAGATGTGAAACAGGATGCAAGTTAGTGAAATTTATCTTAAAAAATCGTGTGATTTTAACCATTCAATATCTTCCCTGACACAACCATCTTATTGTTGGAAATCAGAAACATGGAAACCTCCACACGGTAATCTCTTTGTTGATTAACATTGCTTTTGAAAAATTTTATGTTTACTTCTCTTGGTTGCCAACTTCTGATATGCAGGATGAGTCTGAGGACTATATCAAGAGGCAGCAGTTGCGTGAATTGGCGATGCTGAATTCAAATTTCAGAGAAGAGAGTCCTGGACCAAGTGGAAGTGTATCTCCATTCAACTCCAGTGGAATGAAACGAGCCAAAACTGGTCGATGAAAGAAAGGTTTCCTCGTTACTTGTAGATGGGTATTATGGTTTTCCAGTACATCTCAATCAAAGCAGCTATGAAAGAATAGGCTAACAATTATTGCTGGTCGTTTTACATCCCCTTTATCCTACATTTTTCTTCTTAAACAACAGGAGTCAAAGCTAGAAAGGTCTTTAGAAGAAAAAGATGATTTAAAAAAGAAGATAATATAATCGGGTATTGAGAGTAGGCGTGTTCATTCAAATGAGTCTTTTTTGGTGTACACTTCATACATTTATTATTGGATTTATTCTTGCGTCCGTAACTCGTGAGAAGCATGGAATATACATGTGATGGTGGGGTGAAGTTTTAGGTCTCTAAGTGGATCAAGTTTTGTGGGCATGTGACTTGACATGATATGTCAAGTCTCAATGGTATTCAAATTAGTTTGCGTAGGCTGAATTCTTTCTAGTTGTTTGTCTCAAGCATTTGTATTCTATTCTCCGCGTCACAGATTAAGGATACATGCTAATGTCATGTCTCAGATGTCATACCATGTATCTGTGAAGGAAAAATCTGGTATTTGTTTATATAGAATACAATATGATATATTATTATATTATATTATATTTGTTTACCAAATGTTTTAGTTTTGTGCCATCTTCCATGAAAATAGATGGGATTATTGTTTTTTTGTTTTTGGGTACAAAACGTCAGGATTATTAAAGATAGATATGAGTCCCATGAACTAAGGAATAAGTAAAAAGTCTTTCAGTAAAAAAGGAACTCTTCGAATTGTCATTAGAAGTGCTGCTAAATGTATTCTCTTGGCTGGAATAGTGAGGTGGAGCTCAGTCCGATATTTGGCAGTCCACGTGGCAGCTCACTACACAATCAAACACACTTCTTTCTCTTTCAAAAAATTAGCTCTTCTTTTGTTTCTTTCCAACGTTTTAGATTCTTCCCAAACTCCTCGTTTTTTTCGCATATCGCTCCACCACTTGTTTTGCCATCCACATGTTATCTTCTTCCCTTTCAATTTCCCTTCTTTCCATTTTTCACTCTCAATCTCCCTTCTTTCGCACACACACAGAGTAGCAACTTCAAATCAAATGGCAATGGCAGCGCAAGCCATGGCCCAATTCCGTTTCTCACCTCTCTCTTCTCATCATCGCCACCTTTACCATTACAATTACCAGTCCACCTTTCCCTTCTCGTCTCCGGGCCACCCGCACAGCCAAAGGTTTCACCTTTTGTTCTCTGGAGGCGACATCGGCAGCCAAAGGCTTCACCTTTCGTTCTCCGGCGGCGACATAGGCAGTGGAGGCAGAGGAGGCAGCGGCGGGAGAGGAGGCGGAGACCCAGACGGCGAAAGTGTGGGATTGGGGGTTCTGGGAATGTTTTTAAACGGATGGAGATCGAGGGTGGCGGCGGACCCACAATTCCCTTTCAAGGTTTTAATGGAGGAGTTGGTGGGTGTGAGTGCGGCGGTTGCCGGCGACATGGCCACCCGCCCCAACTTCGGACTCAACGAACTGGACTTCGTGTTCTCGACCTTGGTGGTGGGGTCCATTCTGAATTTCATCCTGATGTATCTCTTGGCGCCCACTTTGTCCTCTTCTTCCACCCTTCCTTGGATGTTCGCCACGTGTCCCAGCAGCCACATGTTCGAACCTGGTCCTTATGGAATAGTGGAGCGGTGTGGGACTCTGGTGTACAAGGGAGGATTGTTTGCCATGGTGGGGCTGGCTGCTGGCCTTGCTGGGACTGCCATTTCCAACGGGCTGATCGCGATGAGGAAGAAGGTGGACCCCACATTTCAGTCCCTGAACAAGGCTCCTCCTACGCTTCTCAACTCGCTTACTTGGGCGGCGCACATGGGTGTGAGCAGCAATTTGAGGTACCAGACCCTTAATGGCGTGGAGTTTCTGTTGGAGAAGTGCGTTCCTCCTTTGGTGTTCAAGTCCTCTGTTTTGGCTCTCAGACTGGCCAATAATGTTGTCGGAGGGATGACCTTTGTCATGTTGGCAAGGTTCACCGGCTCTCAGGCTCCTTCTGTTCCTCAACCCAAATAATTTCTGATTATCATGAGTTTCTTTTCTTTTTCTTCTTTTAGCTTTTTAGTGCTTATAATTATCTGTCATTTGTTTCTTCGGCTTTAGGATTGAATCATCAAGACTTGGCATCTTTGCCTCAGAGAACAATAACATCCTATGTTTATTATTATATCAGCTGCTTTCATTTTGGCCTTCAATTAAATACTACTGCTGTTGCACCACCATAAATGCTTTAAAAACATTTTCTATAAGTGAAAAGTCTTTCTTGAAAATCTTAGATTAATATGTAGTTTTTACTTAATGGTTTTATAATTTTTAATATATTTTAACTAATTTGATACAATGCCAAAAATCTTAACATTGTTACAGCCAGCACAAAATTTGGCCTACCATGACAAAACATTGTTATACCTTTGACAAGGTGCAGCCATTGGCATTTGGTCTTGAATATTGTGAAATAGGAGGGATGGTTTTAAGAAAAAATGGAAAATTTAAGAAGTGTGATAAAATACTGTTAAATTACATGATCATTTTAAATCGAATCATTTGTTTTACGTGAGATCGCTATCTTTCGTTCAAACTCACATGGTGGGACTTGTACTGATGTGGACGTACCTGGCATTTAAAGCAAGAACTAAACCTTTTTTTTATCGTATAGGATCCGTGACGACCCAATCAGACTATAGAACGAGATTTGATAAGTACAAGTCAACGAATTGGAATTCATTTATCAACCGATTGACTAATTTCAATTATTGTTTGTTACTTTAATAGGATATTTTTTTGCCAATAAGAAAGTTTTATGTATTCTGCATTTACCTTTTAGAATTTCCTTTAACACAAGGGAAACATGCAAATGAAACTCTAAGCAACTCGCAACATGCTGGTTTAAGACAAATATTAAAAGGGCTAACAGGGGAAGCGAAATGTCGAATTTGTTAGTAACAGCCCAATTGAGGGAAAAAAAATCTGATCAAGTTCTACATGGCCAGGCAATTTATATGGCGCAAGATACGTTCTATATATTACATGTATGAAAGTGTCCATGTATATCTTGTCTCAAGTTCTCTTTTGGACATTTCTTCCAACACTCCAAAAAAAAATCTAAGTCTCAGCTTTCATTCTGGATTAATGAAAGGGGATGCGACCTGAATTTTTGGAGGTACAAGAATATGTGACATTTTTTAAGGTACAAAAGAATCAATCACTTTTTACAATTAATTCTTCAAAATTAAGCAACATGTGCTGGGAGAACAAACTATAGAAACATATGTACAACTGATGTATTCACATAATAATTGAGGATGCAGGAAATGCAGCACAATCTTTTTACCTGACAGCCTCCGGTGCAGAATTGCAGTAAGGTGTGTGCAAACAAATTAATTTAGTGAACGTTAGGCATAAGGTAGCAAACCCAATTCCCATAACGAGGCCACATGTGCTCTTTTTCTTGTCCAAGCCAAGTGCTCTCTTAACTACATTTCCAAAACTTAGAATTATTCCACCACAAGCCAGGACCATTATGTGATCAAGGCCACTGTAGTCAATTCCAGCAAGAATAGATCCAATTGCTGATATTGGAACCATAAATCCAATTATGGCAGCTGTTGCAAGAGAACCATACCAACTATCAGTAACACCATAGATGCAGCTAGCAACAGCAGCACCTCGGGGGAGACCATGTAGAGAGACTGGAAGGACCATGTGACGACCAAATCCATACGCTTTTGGTGCAGCTACTCCAAGCGCAAGTCCCTCGGCCAAAGCATGTAGAGCAACTGCACCACATGATACAAATGATTGAAGGGTTTGAACACTCACAGGGAAGCCTGTTAATGTAGGCAAGTCATTGACAGATGTTTTCTTGCGAGCTGCCACCTTCAATACCCCAGAGCTGGAAACATGGACTAAAGCAGCGCCCATTGCAAGGAGTAACATAACAGGAATAAATCCTAATTTTGAAGACAAAATAAGCTGCACAGGTCGCCAGCCACCAAGAACAAAGGCAATACCACATGCTATGCCCATCAGGACAGCATGCCGAAGACGAAGAGCACGAGCAAATACAACCAGAATAATCCCACCAAGTAATGGACCAAGGCCAAAAAGTAATGAAACAAAGAAGCCAGAAGCATCCTTAGAGCTGCAAAAAGAAAAAAAAAATTAAAATAACAAAAGTGAGTTGCATGGTAGAGTTGATGGGGAATGCAAAATGTTTTCAAGCCAATACACAAAAAGCTGAAGCAGCATTTCTGATCTTTCAAACTGTGCAACAAAATCAACCAACTTGAGCAATGAGATTTAATAGTATCATTCAAGTAATAAAACTGAGTGAGTAATGCCTACACACTTGAAAAGACCGCCAAATTTGACTAAATTCAACTAGATTAAAAGCTAGTTATTTGGATTAGATAGTACTCATACATCCAAGAATTAACAGTAATGCCAACTCGTCACATAAAAATTTTGGCCATCTAGCAAGCAGCAACTAGAATTTTCCTAACCGAATACCGCATAGCTGATTAAAAATAATATACACTCACTTGTTGTCACGGTTGAAATTCTGAAAAAGGGTGCTTAGAGCTTCCATAAATGCTACCGAAAGTGTTGCAGCCGATGCAACTTGTGAAGCAGAGGCTTCCTGTATACGAAAGTATGGGAACGATATTATATATCTGAAAACGACATACTACAAATAGGTATTTCCGAAAGAGCTGAAGTCCCACAAATCCATGGAAGTAATGAGGCAATAAAAGAATGAAGTCATTATCATCCCTCTTCCAACACACTATATGGTTTCCAAATTCCAAGTCAAACTAACTGATTGGAAGAGAGCCAATCCCTTAGTATGGTATTTGGAGATTGCTATGGCCTGGGAAATACATTAGAGAGCACCTATGACTAGTGAAAAGCACACACACAGAAGTTTTCGAAGTGTAAACAATTATTGTGCCTTACGATCACACAAATGGGCAAATAATTTCCAAATGGAGGCTTGGTAGTAACCCTAGAGTACTGCTACCATTTTTTTTTTTTTTAAATTTGAAGGTTCAACTTAAAAATGTTATTGCTTACTTTACCACTTTTAAAATACTAAGGAAAAAAAAATTGAAGTACTTGTGGAAAATCAACTTTAATTCATTAAAGTACCATGCAAGGTGATAGGAATAGAGGATCCAATTTTGAGAAAAATTAACGGCATGTTTACTTTGAAAAAAATGTTGTCTTGAACCAAACAGAAAACATTTTCTCAATCGAAACAAACCCTTAATAGACATGCATACCTTGAATGCATCAGGCAGCACTTCTGCAACAACCATCCAGATCATGCATCCAGCAGCGAACCCCGTACAAAATGGCAGGAACTTACTAAATGCATCAGCACAAACAAATGAAGGAACGGCTACAATTGGCTGCATTAACATATGCATGAGATCGTAAAAGGCAAAGATGAAAGACGTCAGATACAAGTTTTGAAAATCTATAGCAGAATTGTAAAAAATTATTTCCAACAGAATAAAGTTTCTTCTGCTGAACTCAACAAATAAAGCATACTGCTAAAGTTTTATACAGTATATTCTAGGCTAGTTTTAGCAGCATAATATCCCCTCATGCTAGGTTACCGACATGGAATGGTGGATAACTGACTATCCTAACGATAGTATTTTAGCTACAGAAGAAGTAAGCTGTACTAGGCAAACTATTATTAAATGTTATTACAACACAGCCATTTTATACAAACCAAATATTACTTAACATATTAAACCCCTCGTTTGAATCAAACTAAAGCATACCTAAATACTGTACATGCAACAGAGAAGAGCCACCCAAACATACTCCTATGCATAATATTAACATACGATATCTCAATTACATAAAACAGAAAGACTTCTCGCAACAGGCTGATGGGACAAACTATTTGCTATCAATTTCTGAACAGAAACTCTTAAAAAATCAAGCTGATGTCATGACTAAGTCCATACTATTTTCCCCTTCACAATGTAATAATGATTTAACTTTCAGATTAATATGTACCTGAGGTAAAGATGTAAAAACGCTCCACAACATAGCCTTCTGTGGAGAGACACCCCTTGATGCCAGCACCATGCTCACAGCCAATCCCTCTGGAATGTTATGCACAGCAATAGCCAAAGTTACCAATAAACCTTGAGAGAAACCTTTTGAGCCAGCAAAGGAGACCCCAACCCCAGATCCTTCCCCAAAAGAATGGAGAGTCATTATTCCAATTACAAGAACAACTTTGGTAGCATCAGCACCCTTTATATCCAACATGCTTACTTCCCCATATTGCTCAAGAAACTGAAATACAACAGGTCATGTGAGGCCCAAACGAGACCATGATAAACCTACTTAAAATAACAACAAAATGACCAGCTTATCAAATCCTTTAAAGTGCAAGGATCACTTAAAATTGCTTTTCATGCATTCTAACAAGGCATGCAAACCGTTTTTCAGATTTGAAATTCCAAGTAACTCGATAATTTCACAGCTGGGTTATTCCTACCCCAAGAAAACAGTAAAGGATGAGCAGAGTAGAATATAATTCATACTGCCTAATAGTTTAACCATTTATATTGTTTTTTAGCAGTGCTACATTTACTACCAACACGTCCGGCACCCTTAAGGCATTTCTTAGCAATGAAGCATAAACAAGTGAGTAAAATAGGAAATCAAAATTCTTTACAAATTCACCGTAACAAGTATTAAGAGAAAGAAGTGTTTGGCTATAGAAGCAGCAGGTAACTACCTTCTTACACAACCAAATAAAGATGCCACCAGCTAGAATCCCAATGACAACCCAATTTCCAGCACCATAATATTGGCCTTCCTGTATGAGATCAAAGCTTGCAGCCAACATGACACCAGCTGCCATTCCATTGCACAACCCTGCCCATTGTGGACCAAGCTGCAGAAAGAAGAAGGGCAAAGCACCTAAACCAGTGGCAGCTGCCATTGCTAACGTGGACAATGCAACCGTGGAAACCGAAACTCTACTACTGCCTCCACCTTTTCTGCCATTGATTTCCTCTAACTTGAGCTTCTGTTCCAATTCAGCGTTGGAACAACCAAAGGAAAGAAGCAATAGAAGTAACATGAAGAATGGAACAAACAACTTGGGCCTCGGATTAGGAGCCATGTTGTGTTGGAAAATGCCTGCCAACCACCCAGAGGCCCCAAATCGAATTTTTCACAAATTACTAGTCCATAACAAATATTTGAGGTGAAATAAAAATGCAGAAAGAATTGTGCAGATATTCACATTTATTGGATCAAAATTAGAAACCATGGGAATGGGCAATGCGATGACATCCACTTTCCCAAACTTGACATCATATGATCATATCAAATAATCATCTTCAAAAACAAAAAACAAAAAAGTGATCTGCAAAATCAAAATTGAAATATATAATAATATGTAATTGGTTAATGCTGGGTGGAGAACGGAGAATGACGACAAAACCAAAAGTAAACGACAAGACTCAATTCAAAACCCTAGTGCCCACAAATATCTCTCTTTTTTCACTATAATAATAATAATTATTATTATTATAAATATAATTAACTATTTTTAAGTAGACTATCCCGACACGTGTTTAGAGGAAATTTTAAATATCTAAAAGTGATTTTTTTTCTTTTGATATGTATTTTTCCTGTTATTTTTAATACATATTACTAATTTTTATCTGATAATTAATAATTTTAAATTTTTAATGAATTTGGTAAGAATTGTGTGAGGAATGTTAGCTTCTTGATTTTCATTCACACCCTGCTCAGGTTACTCAGTCAACGTTGTCTTCTTCCTCAAATATTACACAACTTCACTTCCATTTCTAAAACATTAATTAATCAATTGGTAAAGTAAATAAACAAATTAAAAAAGTTTCTAAAATCATTAACCACATAATTACTTCCGTGTGTAATAGATTAAAATAAAAATTACTCACTCTTAAGAAATTGAGAATGCAGAAATTTCCTCAACTTTTTAATCTTTTAAACATCACTAAAATATCTGTTACACTATATTTTGTAAGATAAATAAAAACTATATCATTCTTCCTTTAATAT
>Ga0123340_1003406_pt1 | contig 14892 bp, 7 predicted proteins | sample SirMexnodulemix_FD_89961 | JGI IMG/M metagenome (GOLD analysis project Ga0123340, IMG submission 89961) | Root nodule microbial communities of legume samples collected from Mexico - Siratro Mexico nodule mix | ecosystem: Host-associated > Plants > Roots > Nodule | place: Mexico: Nepantla... | reverse complement strand
GTTAAATTAAATCATAAGATAAGACAATTTTAGAGTGTAGGGTTTAATTCAATGAAAACGAATAATTGCAAACACTAAAATATTTATAAAAACTTCAACTATATTTAACTTCTTTACTTAAACTAAATCAAAAGTTATGGATTTTAAATTAATTTTTAATTACAATTTTATAAAATTATCTTTGTAAAAAATTTACATATACATAGAAATAGAAAGTGTTCCTATTTGTGAACAAAATGAAGTTCAATTGGTGAGTGTTACTTTATTTGTCCAATGTGATTAGTTTTCTTTTTCTTTCTTTTGTACTTTTAAAAGAGGCAAAATAAAATATTCCAACAATTAAATCTCAACACGTGACCGTTTTGACTATTTCTTTTAACCCACTCTGCATCTATTGGGCGGTGACGATATTCCCGTCATTGACATGTCATTATAACAAAATCTCTATAAGGCATATTTATTTTTTTCACTTTACTTACATTTTTTTATATTTTATTTTTTTAAATAGACCATTTTATTCTTTAATTTCTAAAATAATATTTTTTTAAATTTTTTTACTGGTAATATATCAATTGTGATTATTAATAATTTTTTAAGAGTTATTATTTTTATCAGTTTAGTTGATTAAAATTAATAAAAAAATAATAAAAAAATAATAAAATTACATTAAAACCATCTTGAATGAAAATGTTAGAGTTGATTAATATCATTAACATTAAAATTTTATGAAAAAATATATCAGCCTTACTATTGCCTCTTAGCAAACACATGGTAAGCACAACAAAAACATTTAGACCATAGTTGAAATTTCTTCTTCCCACCAAGAACGTATAAAATAAACCAAAAGGTTAAAAATATGCCTAGATGTAAAATATTGTAAATAAAGAGTAACCGATATATCATTGGATAAATTTCTTTGAGAGAAAAAATTAAAATGTATAATTAACTTCTTCATATATTAAAATTATCTTATATATAAATTGAAAATTAGCATTTAAAAAGTAATATAAGATATTTTTATGGATTAATTTATAATAAGTAATATATGTTTTAAATATTAAGTAGAAATGTATATGGAGAATAATTATGTAGAGTTATTAGTTTATTTTGGATATCAATATTTTTTAAAATGTTTTTATTTTGTTTAATAAGTAAACAGAAAATAACACTTGATAAAATTTATATTATGACTGTTCAGTATAGTAACAAAAATTGAAAACATATACAATAGTTAATTATTGGTGTTGGTTGATTGATCTGTTCTTGACTTCATATTGATTTTTTTTATTAGATTGATTAATTGCGTTCCTGATATTTTTATATTGTTATGATAAAAGTGAAACTTATTGCTTGTGTTGCTAGTCTCCATCAACTGATATCAGAGACCTCTGGGTTTGGGGCTTGTAGTTTGGAGAACAATGGAAACTAACTCTAGTAGAATGATTACTCCAAATGAATGAGTCCAATTATAATATTTGGAAGACAAAAATAGAAGATTTGCTTTATGTAAAAAATTTTCATAAACATATTTTTGGACATGAGAAGCCTAGTAATACAATTGATGAAGAATGGAATCTCTTACATACAATTTTGTGGATATATTAGAATGTGGGTTAACCATAATGTGTTGAACCATATTATTGGGGAGACAGATGCTCAGGCTATGTGGACTAAGCTTGAACAATTATATGCTAGAAAAACTGAGAATAACAAGATGTTTTTGATAAAGCAACTGTTAGCTTTGAAATATACTAATGGGATATCAATGACAATTACAAGTATGTTGAGTGTCACTATTGTCATAAGAAGTTGGAAGTTGAAATATAAAAGTGAGAAGGATAGCAATAACAAGGGTAAAGATAACAGTGATAATGATGACATAGTCAATGCAACTTCTGTTTGAGTTCCTTTTAGTTCATGAGTTTGAGTTTGATAATCTTGTTGATAGTTTAACTGGTTGGGTGATTGATAGTGGTATTTCTTTTCATATCACATCTAGGAGAGATTTGTTTACTTCTTATACTCCTGGTGATTTTGGCAATGTGAAAATGACTCATGAAGGTGTAGCAAGATGTGTTGGTGTTGGACAGTTTTACTTAGAGATGTCCAATGGTTCTAGATTAATTTTGAAGCATGTGAAACATGTTCTTGATGTTCGGTTAAACTTACTTTTTGTGGGTAAGTTGTGTGATGAAAACTACAACAATTTATTTTCAGGTGATAGTTGGAAGCTCACTAAAGATTCCATGGTTGTAAAAGATGTTGTTCATGCAGTTGAGTTTGTTGATAGAACTACTTGTGGCATAAGAGGTTATGTCATATGAGTGAGAAAGGGATGTCTGCTTTAGCTAGAAAGAATGTGTTGTCTGCTCTTAAAAAGGCTTATTTGCATAAATGTTCTCATTGTTTTGTTGGGAAGCAAAATAGAGTGTCTTTCAAGAGTCAGCTACCTTCAAGGAAGTCATAAATATGTGAATCGGTACATTCTGATGATAACAATGTTGATATGATGACAAGGGCATTGCTTAAGAAAAGCATGAAACATGTTACTCTATTGTCGGATTTGTGAGGGTCTCAACCTATTCAAGAAGGGAGAGATTTGTTGGGTTGGTTCTCTCCTTATGAGGGCCAAACTCATTATTTTTTGTGTCTAAGACACATGACAAACTAAATATAATGCGTCCACATTATAAAAGGCTAATTCTTAATGTATGAGAGAGACCGGAAAACACAATTTATAGAGACCTCATACAATAACATGTGTTGATTGTTTTGAAGATCCAAGATGAAACATTATCTGATTGAGATGAAATTTTTATTGAAGATTCCTTACTCATATCTCTTCAATATGGACAGTGGGATTGTCTACTAGAGATCTATAGAAGAGTCAATAATTTTGTGAATAACTTTTCTTCATAGTTCCTATTACTGTCAATCTTTGTTGTCTCAGAAATTCAACGATAAAATCTTATCTAATTACTTAAATTTTTTACAGGAGTCTTATCATTTACTGTACTTCATTTTGGACTGTCGGATTTGAAATCAAAAATTTAGTTTGTTTTCAAAAAATTCGTGAACAGTGGCAATTTTTCTAGTGATAGATTCTTAGACTTTTGTTAAATCTTGATTTGTTGATATTTTGGGCTATTGTTGGTGACCATTTGAGGATTAGGAAGAGTTGTATTAATATGATCTTTGAATGGTTTTTCTGAGACTTGTTGTACATTTGTTTTGATATTATTGGAGTATTTACCGTCCTGTAGGTTTTTCGATCTTTATCAAGAGGTTCACGTAATTATTGGTGTTGGTTTATTCTTTTGTTCTCGATTGCATATTGGTTTTTTGTTAGATTGACTGATTGTGTTAAGGGTGTTCTAATAAAACTGAATTTTATTGCTTCTGCCGAATTACATCAAGTATTAGATTGGATTGGCTTAGCCATGGTTTTGGTGGATTTGAAGAGTAATCTGCTAGAAGGATTTGATTTGATTAAGTGTGACCTGTTAGTTCCCTTTTTCCCCTAATTTTTAGTAGATACTGCAAGAAGCATTGATGGAAGCATTGTTAAAGAGTTGTAAGTCTTCATAAACCTAAGTGACTTCATTGATGGCTAATTTTGCTTAATCAGGGCACCATATTGTGGGTGAGGGATTTGTTTGTTTCTAATACATGTAGTTGTGGCATTTGATGAGTGTTGATGCCATGAGCAATTGCATATAATAAGGCTGGTGTAGAAAATATTGAAGATTTCACATTTCAAGGGTTTTACCAATTATTGTTTTTTGATACATTTTATTTTATGGCTTTTTAGGCATACAAAGTACCTTTTACTTGGACACAAACAAAATGAAACCTACTGGATAATAAACCAATATGAAAACTGACCAGTGAAATCTCAACAGTTTCGTAAAAGTTTTATGAAGAAAAAGTAAGCAACATTTGTTAAGTATCTAAGTGTGAGTCTAAGTCTCACATTGAGTAGAAATGAGAAAGTTGAGCAACATATAAAAAAGAAGACCACAAATCTAATGCCTTAAGGTTTTGGGTTGAAGGTGATGTCATTCCCTTGTGTGGGTCTGGTTCTTGTCTCATTCTTGTTTGTCTCTCTGGTGTTTCCCCTCGAATTTCTCAGCAAGTGATATAAGAGCCGATGGTATTGGCAGCGATGGACTCAGATGAGTACAATTTGATCCCTATATAAAAGTCTTTCTGACATGAGTTTCTAGCAAGCGTATCCTATTTTAGTGTGTAAACGGCGGTATAAGTGAGGGTCATTTGTGAGTAAGTTGAGCAACATATAACAAAGAAGACCCACAAACCTAATGCCTTAAGGTTTTGGGTTGAAGGTGTCATTCCCTAGTGTAGGTCTAGCTCTTGTCTCATTCGTTTTTGTCTCTCTAGTGTTTCCCCTTCGGATTTGCTCAGCAACAATAAGCCCTTTCCTGTGTTGACTGAATATTAAGCTAACTTTTTCTTTTTTTTATAAAGAATATGAGCATATATTAGTAATACTTTATGGTAGTATGTAGAAGAATACCTTAAGATTTTTCTTGAACATAGTACAATAATATCTTAAGATTTTGACCATTGGAACTTTTGCTTTCTTTGTTTTTTTTTTTTGTTAGTTTCTATTGGTAGGAATTTTGTGAAGAACTGCTCTCCGCAATTCTTGTTACCGTCAATCTCTGTTGTTTCAAACATCTAAGTATAAAATTTTCTCTAATTACTTAAAGTTTTTACTTGAAATTAGAACTCTAGTTTATTTCCAGAAAATTCGTGAGCACTGACAATTTTTTTGGTGACAGATTCTTGGACTCTTGTTAAATCTCGATTTGTTGATATTTTAGACTATTGGTGGTGGCTATGCGAGGATTAGGAAGAGTTGTGTTAATATGCTCTTTGATTGATTTTTGTGAGACTTATTGTACCTTTGTTTTGGTATTATTTACTACTAAAAAAAATCATTGATAATGACAAAAAATCGGTTACTAAATGAACAAAATTGGTCATTGATTAAAATAGTGATCGTTTTAGTGACCAAATACGTCAGTCGCTATTTTACTGATCATTGATATATAATGACCGATCAGTGACCAATTCTGTAATCGAATCAGTGATTGATTTTAAAAATCAACACGATTTTTTTTATTATTACTATTATTATTATTGTTATAATTATTATTTTTATTATTTTTTATTATTATTCTTATTATTATTACTATTATTATTATTATTATTATTATTCTTATTAGTGATATTATTATAATTATTATTCTTATTCTTATTATTACTATTATTAAAACATAAATAATCTTTAAAGCATATTAAATTATCAAGGAAAAATTACACTAAAATCATCTTGAATGAAAATATTAGAATTGATTAATATCATTAACATTAAAATTTTATGAAAAAAAATATCAGCCTTACTATTGCCACTTCAATTTGGTAGCAAATACGTGGTAAGCACAACAAAAACATTTGTACCATAGTTAAAATTTCTTCTTCTTACCAAGAACATATAAAATAAACCAAATAGTTAAAATTATGCCTAGATGTAAAATATTGTAAAGAAAGAAAAAAAAATTGTAACTGATATATCATTGGGTAAACTTCTTTGAGAGAAAAAATTAAAACATATAATCAACTTCTTGATATATTAAAATTATCTTATATATAAATTGAAAATTAGCATTTAAAAAATAATATAAGACTATTTTTATGAATTAATTTATAATAAGGGATATATTTTTTAAATATTAAGTAGAAATGTATATGAAGAATAATTATGTAGAGTTATTAGTTTATGTTATTTTGGATATCATATTTTTTAAAATATTTTTCTTTAGTTTAATAAGTAAACAGATAATAACACTGGATAAAATGTACATTAAGATCAATTAGCATAGTAAAAAAAACATGAAAGATATACAATAGTAGAATGTTCACTCTCTAATCTAACAAAATTATTTTATTAGAGTTGGTTCCAACTCTATCGTTGAGAAGCAACCTTAGACAAATTATTTGAACCTGAAATATTCTGAATAATTAGTCTTGGCTCCTAATTAATTCGTGTTTGCAAGTTATTAGCAACAAATATCTTCAATATTATTTTTCATAAAAGTGACACAATAGGATCATGTAAATTTAATATCGATTTTCTTAATATATCTCAGTATTTTAAAACACTACTATTAAAAAAAGAGAAAAAGACTCTAATAAAGTTGAAATTAAATAATCAAGTTTTGTAATTGTTAGCAGAAAATTAAGTATTAATATCATATCATAACAATGAAAAATTCTAATTTTTTGGTAATGTATAAAACTTTTAAGTTACTTTTTGTGTAATTATTAATTAATATAAAACAATTATTTAAAAATTAGTGCATTTATTGTTCTAATTTTGTTGAAATGACTATCTTACTTTAACATATAACAAAAGTGATGTCAATTGTAGAAATTGCAAAATTAAATTAAAGATTCACTTTAACAACCTTAACATTTGACTGAATTTCTGAGTAGAACATAAAAATCTGTACTTAAGACTCGCAAAATTAAAATAAACAATCATGTATATAATGCATAAAATAACTATTTATAATGAGATAAAAATGTATAGTAACTTCAGTGTGTATGTTTTGTCATAGTTAATACCACTTACAAATTAACTTAACTATATACCAATTGATTTTTACATATTTCCTCTGAAAGTTGAGCAGTTAGACTGATGGACTACATATTCTTAAAGCAAGATTTTATGTTATTTGAATCTTGTGAATGGAAAAAAGTAATTGAAGGAAGAGTTTACTAGAAACAATCAGTCAAAAATTTTGTATATATGTAGCATCAAATTCTTCACATGAACAGAACAGATTTTTTTATCAACTTTAATATTCTACTGTAGAGCTGAACTATACACATGAGTCTATTCAAGACATGTCTTGGCATAACAAAAATGTACATGATTGATTTAGTCTTTATTCTGATAATTTTCCCACTCTCCATATTTTGAGTTAAAAGTTCCTCCTCCAAAGGCTTTTGCACACTCAATAACTGTTTCTCTGGCACAACGTTCCCATGACATTGCTATATCCTCAAGTGACAATGTATGATCCAAGCATCGGAGAGAGCATGTCAGCTTTGATTTTGCTATTGCTGATAGGTCTTTCGGGTCTTCAGTACTGTTGAAGTTGAATAACAAGGTAACAAGGGAGATTTAAACTTTTGATAAAAGCACGAAAAGAAAGATTCAACTATGGTTATAATTTTACAGACCTACTTGATAACTACTCAACTTTAGATGAATAATAGCCTAAGAATATAAACAAAAGAGAATCATCGTAATCTCTAACCTGACTTCTGACAGCTGTTTGTCTACAATAACGGGCGGGGAAATTGGATAATTTGTAGGAACGAACAACCTTAAAGGTTTGATTATTGACTGCATGACAAATATACATTGTCAATGTAACAGAACACAGAAAATCAATATGCAAAGTTCGAAACAGAATATAAAGTAGTTCACCTTTTTATCCGAAGAAATATGAGATACTAGGTTCTCATTGATAGATACTGCATTGAAAACGAATTCAATAACCAACCCTTCACTGTCTTCAGCAGCTACTCCAGGCGCTTTATGAAAGCTGTCATTTTCTGCAATAACAATCTCACTGTCTACCAATCGATTGTTTATCTCCTTTATTTCTCGTAAAAGAGAGGAGTTTTCCTGCTAGAGTTACCAATGCTAAGGTTAAGGTTATATGAAGGAGGTCAAGTTTTAGAAACAAGCAAAGAAGAAGTATGTGTGTATCTCGTAAAGGTATCATAACTAACATCTGTAAAAAGCATAAAACATCAAAGACAGAGCGGAAATCAATGAAAAGATATTCAATCACTTTACATTTAATCTAGTCCAAAATATTTTAATTCAAACATCTAATCTAGTCCAAAATATGTTCCTGTGAAAAGTTAGACCCCTGTGAAAAGGCCATGTATTGTATACCAGATATAATTCAAACATCTAATCTAGTCCAAAATATGAATTCTTGTTGCAGAAATGAAGAAACTGATACTTAAGTACTGCTGTATTCAGACTTGCAGATTTTACTAAATAAAATAATGATACGTTATTTAGTAGAGTGCATCTGCGAAAAACAAATTAGGGAAGAAAAATTAGAAAGAAGATATATTACCACAATTCTTGGCTTCTTTTTTCTATATGTATCTGATGTCCAGTCAGGTTTCTCGGCATCAGACAACTGGTTCAAACTGTGGCACGCACTAGCAGAAATTGTAGAAGTGTGAGACCTTTTCCTACCAGTTGGAACAAAATCATGGCAAGTCACATGTTGTGAAAATGGCTCAATATCTGACGCCAGACTTTTCCCAGTTTGGGCATTGAGGCCTAGCTGGTTTTGTTGTTGAACCGTCTTTGGTGGTCCATTTAAGAACTCTGAAGATGGCATCACATCATTCTTATAGACTACCTCTCTAATTTCACTAACAGATGCACTCAATGCTTCAGGTGATATGGCGGCTAACTAAAAGTATATCACAATAATAGAATTTAGGACAACCACTTTTATGATTCAAAGAAAAGCAAATAAGAAGCAAGGAAACATTAGGTTTTCGACCAACCACTTTAAGAAAGCGCTTCGCTTCAGCACTTGGCTCATCAAAAGTAAGCGTAGATTTTTGAGAAATTTCTTTAAGCTTATTGCAGTTTCCCGTAAAGGGTGAAGCTGAAATCCCCTGACTGTTCACACTGACACTAAATGCTTCAGTTGCTTTTGGTGAACCTTGGGCTTGCTTTTGTCCATCACTGTCAGGGCCTGAGTTTGAAAATTTGTAAAATATATTTGCTAGTAACCTCTGGCAGAGATAACATGAAAAATATAGCATAAAAATGTACAACACTAAGTGAATTGATAGATGTACCTTTCATGATAGAGACTTGATTTACATGCTGTGGGGAATTGCTATATTGTTTTTCCAATTGCTGCTCGTTTAAGCAGATCTTCTTTTGCTGAGAAACATCCTTCCATGTATTATAGTTCTGTGTTCCCAATGCTTGTGGTGATGGTTTCGTTTCAATTATTTTCCCTTGCTGCTCTTTTAGGCCTATCTTGCTTTGCTGAGAAATATCCTTCCATGTATTATAGTTCTGTGTTCCCAATGCTAATTGAGATCCTTTCGTTTCCCTTATTTGCACTTGCTGCTCTTCTAAGCCTAGCTTGTGGGAAATATCCTTCCATATATGCTCTTCTAAGCCTAGCTTGTTTTTCTGGGAAAAATCCTTCCAAACATGCTCTTGTAAGCCTAGCTCGTTTTCCTGGGAAACATCCTTCCATACATGACTGTTCAGTGTTCCCAATGCTGGTTGAGATCGTTTCGTTTCCATTATTTTCACTTGCTGCTCATCCAAGCATAGCTTGTTTTTCTGGAAAACATAATTCTGTGTTCCCAATGATTGTTGTGATGGTTTCGTTTCAATTATTTTCAATGATTTCGTCCTTGATTGTTGCCTGGATTGCTCATCAGCTAAATGTTTTCGTCCTTGATTATCTGATGAAGCATTCTTTGGGAAAAAACTAGTTTGTATAAAATCTTCTACTACATCTAGAACGTTCTTGATATCAGTGGTTATCTCCCATTTCTTCACCCTGAAGAGTTCCAAAACAAATTTTGTTTTTTTCACTTTCTTGCTCAGTTTTTCAAAAAGAACTGTATTTGATCGTTGAGGAGAAGACCGAAGCTGTAGAAATTAACATAAATGTAAAAGATTAGCGGTAACAAGAAAAACAATGTGAAAATCTAGGATCATAGGGCTTGAATGAATCACCAACCTGTTGAAGTGCCGTATTCATCTGTTTGTAAGCGACATAAACCTTCGAAAAGTAGGCTGTACTCATCTTTTGAATCTGCAATTAAAAGTACCACAACGTTCAGTTACTATTTATCCGCGGGAATAGATAAATTTCTAATGCTCATACTTATTAATGAACTTATAGGTATTACGTGCTTGACTATCAGTACCTCTTCTGACATAGTCTTAGTTTTTGTAGTTTTTTATTGTGAACCACTCATGTAACTTCAGAATGTGTTAAAGAGATAAGGAGAAGTTCATGCGCAATTTCCAAAATTAAGCAATTTAAGACACTTAATGATATTATTCAATTCAAGCAAAAAATAGATGTAAAAAGTATTATCATTAAGTGTCTTAAATTTTCACGGGAAGAACAGAATGTGAATACATCCTCCACTACACTAGGCAATTATTGACCACATAATATCAATTTTGTTGTAAATGTACTATTTTTATATTATTTTACATGCTCCAAAAAATATCATGGGTAGAGGTAACAGTTTTACTTTTACTGCAACTAGACTTTGTTGTAAAATGTGCTAAGTCAAGAGTGGTGGTTTAGTCTCACGTCAATTAGAAATGTCATTTAAATAAAGGTTATAAACTCCCGAAGAGCCCACAGCCAAAACAAGTTTAAGGGCAACCCCAATTACGATGACTTTCCAGCAGAATGAATGCTTCTAGTTTACTTGTAGTCATTGGAGTGGGAGCATAGAATAACCAATATACAATTACACAAGTGAGTGCACTTTATTAAAATTTCAAAAATTATGTAATAGGCGTTGAATATGAAAGCAGAAGGAAAAGAAAGTGAAGAGAAACAACTTCTTCATTACCTCTTGGTAAACCTGCTCCTTCCAATCTATATTTTCTGATTTTCCAGCATCTAGAAATAGAATAGGTACACATTAACATTCATTCCAGATATAGGTGCAAGTATATTTGGCGTTGGCTGGAGTAGTTCATGGAATTTTGAAACAGTTGAGAATATAATAGAAAAACAGAGGTGCACGAGGATTAGAAAACGGTTTTTTCAATTTCCATTCAAATCCAAAACCACTGAATACCACCAAAAGGTTGAAACAAGCCTGTAAAACAAACAGTTAACTTAAAGCTGAGGACAAACTATGGGGATTTAAATATCATTAAAAAAGCTACACAAGAATAGTTAATAAATCAGGTGGGAAAAAAATGATGATACCAACAATACAGACACAAGGGAAAAAAACAAATGATTGGTCTATCAAACATCACAATATTATTGACCTCCCACTTTCTTACTGCTCAATTCCACTAGTGTTCAGACTAGATATATTTATGACATCTTATCGTCCAATTCTACTGAAATTATCTCCCACCAAAACTAGGATTATTTTATTTTACATCCTCAATCATATTTTAAGACAAATTTAGAGATTCTTTCTTTCCTTTGTTTCAGACATGTTTTTATTATTGAAATTTCCATTATTTAGACTTGGTTTCAGTACCTAATAACTACATTGAATGGCCGAGGAAATATGCTTTACATGAATCTCAAAAGCATAGTTTAAATTAATTAAGTATGCAGGTTAGAAAATTTTCCGTGGGGGCATTAAAGAAAACAAGATTAACACATCTCAATACCTTGAGCAGATAAGATTTCCTCTGAGGCAGTAGAGTTTGGAAGACAAGGTTTGGATTCAGCATTCATTAGTTGTGAAAATAATTCTTTTGTCTTTTTGGATAAATGATGACAGTACTCAGCCTGAAAATAGACGTAGATGGTAAGACTATTATTGCTTTCAAAACAAATTCTTCCCATGGAATTAGAATACATAATTTATTGAGAAAGAGATGTAATGATATTAGAACCTAAAACTCAGAATAAATATTACAACATGTTGACCTCGGTCAATCTTCTAGTGGGACAAGCCTATTGATTTTACTGTTCAAAAGTGAAATGATGCAGGAAACAGAAAAATAAACCAAGTCAAGGTCGTTTGGAAGTTTAAATGAAGCAAAACAAGGCCATCTATAATATCAGTTTGAAAGTGAATTCTTGTAATATGAATAACAAAAACAAGCAAAGTCCCATCTTAAAATCTACAAGGGAGCTAAAGTGTCTCACAAGAAAATTGTAACCTTGTTCACACAATCCTAAAATAGATACCTCAGTGTCGGCAGCATCGTTCAGTTTCACCTCATAGTTTCTTAGCAGTTGAACAAGCCCAGAGTAATGTATTGAAGGTAAACCACTCTGCTTCACTAGATCGTCTAAGCTACAACAATTAACATTACATTTATACCAAACCAGCTCGAAGTTCTTGATAGAAGTTACAAACAATATACAAGTTACAAAGAAAAATATTTTATCTCTGTTTTTCTTTTGAATAATCAGATATACATGATAAAAATACAAGAAAAAAAAGAAAAAAATTTGCTTACCATTTCTTCATAAAAGTTTTACGAAACGCTTGCGATTTCCAGGTTTCTTTCATTTTGTTTTGTTTGTCTCCAAGCAATATATGCCTAAAAAACCATAAAATAAAATTTATTAGAGGTTTCTTTCATCAATGCAGTATCACTGCTAAAAAAAAAATTAGGGGTAAAAAGACTAGCAGGTCACATTTAATCAAATCAAATACTCTTCAAATCCACTTGGCTAAGTCTATCAAACCCAATACTCACATACTAACACCAGATAAAATTCTTGGTCAATAAGATTTCACAGTCACAGATAAAATTGCAGTGATTTTCAAAATCCTGTTACTGCATCAATCACATTTATCCACAATTTCCAAGAATGTCAACCATTGCAAAGAAAATATCACTGCAATTTGAAACCTAAAGCCTAAACAGTAATTATCACTTAGCAAAATCTTGAAAAATCAAGAACTAACATTCCGTCAAATTCAGTAAAAAAATTAAATTAAGAAAACACCATACCTTTGTTAATGGATTATTAACACTAAGTGGGAATCAATAAAGGTCAACGAAAGAGAATAGTGTGTCACGTTTCTCTCCCTCTTGCAACCTTGCCACCAAGAATGTAGTCACTGAGTTTTTTCCAAAAGAGGTATATGATTTAATATATAATCAGATTTTTATTCAGTGCAGATAATTTTTTTCCAAGATTACTTTTTGAGTGTAATTATTTTATTTATATAAGGCATCTAATTACATAATTCCTAATTTTACGGGCCTGTATTTCATATATAGAATAAAAAGATAAAATACAAACAAAAGAAATATTTTTATAACTTTTTAATTATAATCTGATAAAATTTTCACTTTTCACGAATTTATCCTATTCGTTAAATCTTGTAACAAAGTGATCAGGTGTTATTAAATAAATAAATAAATAAGATCAAAACTGTCATTTTATTTCAATCAAGATTAAGAAGATTTGTAAATAGTAACATTAGACAAACCCTAAAATGACGTGAATAATATTTCTTTTGTTGTAAACTTATTTGATTATAATAAAAGCCTTTAGAAATTTATCAGAGAAGGTTAACTTATTTTTGAAATTTAGGTAAACTTATACACAATTAAATTATATTTTTATTGTATTTACAGATGATGTATCTTGACAAACTTTTAAATTCATTTTTTATGAAAATTATTTTATCAAAAATATTTTAAAAAAATAAACGATGGTCTATTAGATTGTCTATTATTGATATTTATTTTCCAAATTATTTATAAAAAAATTGTAAACTCCATTTAACTTATTTTAAAAGTTAACATGCTATTTCAAATTTCAGATTGAATAAAGAAAAAGTGAATTACAAATACACGGCTAAAAAGTTTCATATTTTATTTTGCAAACATTTTAATTTAAAAAACTTTTTTTTAATATTGGATTGTCATATAGAATGCCATTCAAATCACATATAAAAGAAATTGAAGAGGACGTGAAAGAAAATACTTTTTCATTATCTATATAAAATAATATGTCCCTTAATTGAATTACATGTCTAAAAGTAATGTAAGCATTCTCATTTAAGTTTTTTTATTACTTTGATTTTTCTTACTTTTATTTTTAAACCATTTAATGAATATTAAAAACTAAAAGCCGCTTATAGAAGTATAAAAAAATTGTAAATAGGAGTGTCAGGGAGATAGTCATATTTTACGTTAAATATAATCCAATTTAACTAACTTTTTAAAGGAATGGATTAAATTGAGTTAAGTTAAAATTTTGAATTTTTTTTTCTTTTACTAAATTATAATTTTCAAGTATTAATTTTGATTAGAAAATAAGACTATCTTTATAAAAATTTAAGTCATAAAGTTAAATTAAATCATAAGATAACACAATTTTAGAGTGTAGGGTTTAATTCAATGAACACGAATAATTGCAAAGACTAAAATATTTGTAAAAGCTTAAACTATATTTAACTTCTTTAATTAAAATAAATCAAAATTTATGGATTTTAAATATATTTTTAATTACAATTTTATAAAATTATCTTTGTAAAAAATTTCATATACATATACATAGAAATAGAAATTGATCCTATTTGTGAAGAAAATGAAGTTCAATTGGTGAGTGTTACTTGATTTGTCCAATGTGATTAGTTTTCTTTTTTTTTTTTTCTTTTGCACATTCAAAAGAAGCAAAATAAATATCCCAACAATTATCTCTCAACACCTCACCGTTTTGACTCTTTCCTTTTAACATTCTCACCTTCTTCTGCCCACATGCTCTGCATCTATTGGACGGTGACGCGATTCCCGTCACTGACGTATCACATAACGAGACTTCTTTGAGGCATATCTATTTTTCCACTTTACTAATACTTTTATTTTTTATTTTTTATCAATAAACCTTTTTCCTAATTTCTAAAATAACATTTTCTATTTTTTTTAATTTTTTACTAGAAGTACATTAATTGTTATTATTAATAAATTTTTTTACGCGTTGTTATTTTTAACAGTTAATAAAAATTATGATTTTAGTTGATTAAAATTAAGATAAAAATAATATAAAAATAATTAAATTAAAACTAAAAAAATAATGCAAAGAGAGTAAAATAAAATAT
>Ga0123340_1003405_pt1 | contig 14897 bp, 11 predicted proteins | sample SirMexnodulemix_FD_89961 | JGI IMG/M metagenome (GOLD analysis project Ga0123340, IMG submission 89961) | Root nodule microbial communities of legume samples collected from Mexico - Siratro Mexico nodule mix | ecosystem: Host-associated > Plants > Roots > Nodule | place: Mexico: Nepantla... | reverse complement strand
CCACGTGGGTGGCGGCGAGCCTCTGGTTGTCGCCCAGAAGGCCCTGAATGTCCTGGTGTTGGGCCGCGAGACGCTCCTCGATGATCGCCGCTGGGTGCAGCGGGATGGGCCCGCGCGGGCCCAGCCCTAGCTGCGAGTCCCGGAAGTCCTCTAGAAGCGCGGGGTGGGGATGGGGCGGGACTACGGATCCCACTAGATGGTGATGGGCTCGAGCGCCGAACACCGGGTGATCGTGAATCGGCGGCGATAGCCCCACTGCATGCGGCGGAGGAATGGGCTGCCCACGGTTTCTGCCCGACATCGTTTAACTAATTACACTGGAACAAAAGGGAAAATAAGGAAATTTGAGTCAAATCGTGAGTTCAATGTTAGAAGAGTGCAAACACCACCGTTTGCAGAAGGAATAACATTTTTGTGAGTTTACAACAAATTTTGAAATTTGTTTAAGGATAATTTTGTCATTTTTTAGATTTTTACATTGCAAAATTAATTTTTAGTTTTTTCATTTAAATTTTTTCTTCCTTCTGTTTTTTCTACTTTTTGTCGAAGCAAAGAGCTCAAATACATTTAAAATTTTCGTTTGTATTTACTCTCCATAACAAGAATGTATGAAATTTCAAAAGGCTTTTCCCCATTAAAAAAAATAGCAGCTTTTTAAAAGATTTTTATAGGGATGTAATGAATTAGAAATTTATCATTTAAATTTTAAAGGATTCATAAAATATAAAACAATAAAGCTTAAAAAAGTTTGTAGGATTTACTAGAATAACTATTATAAAGCATTTTATAGGATTTCATATATTAAAAAAACATAACTATTATATTTACAGTAAAAAAATATTTTTGTCTACTATCATATTCTTGCTGAATTAAGCTATAATGGCACAGTCATGTTTATAAAAATGAGAGAATTTATAAAAAGATTGTTATAGAAAACAATAATATCAATATATACTCTTTTTTTCCATAACAAATCCACATGATATACCAAATTGAAACTGAGCTGTTATTAATTTTTGTTTCCCCTTTTTCTTCCTTTCTCAGCAGACAATAATTAACAATTTTCCTTTCCCTCCCTTTTTCCTCTCTCCAAATAAAACCCCAAACTAACGCCACAATCAAAACAACTTCTCAGCTTCCTTTTTCACTCTTCAAAGATCACCGCCGCCACCGCCGCCACCACCACCACTACCACCATGCCTCTCGACCCCGCCGCTGCTACAAACACTTCATCGCGGCCTGTGTCGCCTCTCGCTCAGCCGCACCACCATTACCCTCCACATCAACAAACCCTTCCAATTCGCGCCCCAGCGAACACTCTCTTGGCCAAACCCCACGACCCTCACTTTGCCTACCCGTTTGCGCCCAAAGGCGTCAGAGGCCTCGCCGTCGTCGACCACGGCGTCTCTGGTGGCGCGTTCGCCCCTCCGGCTATGGTCTACGGCGGCGTTGATCGCGGCATGCACTTGGATTACCTCAGTCACGCCTTGCACATGACCAGGCCGCTGCATCACGTGTCGCTCGGCCAAGTGGGTAGCGCTGCTGCCACACCCACTGCATCGCCTCCCGTTAAAAAGGTTCCCAATCTGAAGCTTCCTTTGCGTTCTTTTTGAATTTTGTGAATGAGTGATATGTATTAGAGTGAATAAATGATGATTATGTTTTTTCCTTTTCTTTCTGAGCTCCTAGATCTTGTTCTGGTTAAATGATAGTAACAACTGGATTTAAATGATGATTATGTTTTTTCCTTTTCTTTCTGAGCTCCTAGATCTTGTTCTGGTTAAATGATAGTAACAACTGGATTCAAAATTGGTTTGGAATTGAAGTATATCTTTGGGTGGAAATAAAATTATGCTGGATTTTAAATTGTTTCTTTTTGTTTTTTTTTTTTTTTTGGTTGCTTTTCCTTTGGCTTTAGGCTGCGTCTCGGTCTGCGGTTTCTGATATCAATGGCGCTAAAGATTCGACTACCAGGTGATTTTTTTTTTATTGACACGGGGTGTATATATTGTTGTTTTTTTTGTTGGTTATGGAGCTGGGATTGATGATATCTCTGATTGGTTTCTCAGGGAAAAAATCAGAGAGGATACCTACATTGTTGTTAGAGATCGAAAAGTGAGCGCTTTTACTCTTATTTTACATCCTTTGCAATGTAAATATCTTACATTTTTGTTTAAATGAATTCATTGATTTGTTGTAGTTAAATTAAATTCTTTTGTGTTTGTGTGTGTTTAATTACATTCTGAGAAATGTGGGTGCTTGTTAATCTTCTTTAAAGATATTTAATCTGCATAATGGGCTTATCTTTTGCCTATAAAAGTATCTTTCACAGTTTTATTACATTTCTAGCACATAATGTGCTTGTGAGTTCTAACCATATCTATACGAGTCCGACACTTGTTCTGATTTTCTTGTTTTAATTTCTTTATGAATTAAAGTCGTCTTTTGGAAATTTTTAGTGGTTGTGATCCAAGTATCCTTGGTCTTTTATCCATTTGTCCCTTTCTTTTTTTATTTCATTGTTAATTTTGTCCCTTGACTTGATATCATGGGCTGAATCTGATAGGAACCCAAGCCCCATAAGGTCCCTAGACCTTTACTGGTCTTAGAATAAATTGTCTTAAATAGAATTTATTGTAAATCTGGTATGTGTTTTGGGTTGTACCTAGTTCCTAGATATATCTTTTCATATTCTCCTCTCTTCCCTCTCGTATCTGATGTCTCAAAATTTATAAATATGAGATCCTAAGAAAGGGATATTCACTCTCTCAAATTCATTCTCTACTATTCATTGGAGAACTTTGGCTTAGAAACTTCAGATTTAAAAATATTGGCTGCTTTCTCTCACACAATATTCTTGTTTTAGCTATCTAAGAAACACATGGTTTCAGCTTTGTCTCTTTCCTAGAGTTTAACATTTAACAGAAATGGCTATTTACTTGTGTAGTTTATTGAAATTTGATAATATTACTAGCTATACAAGGATTGCTTTGATTTCATTATTTTTACTGTATTTTACCATAGTAATTAATGTTAATTAGACAAACTTTGTTGAATTGATGCATGATTATACAAAAAATGCATAACTGAAATAAAAATTGAAAAGTAGAAGACAGATTAAGGAACAACAGACAGGGAAAAGGAAGTAGGAATAAGGAGTGTATATTTATCCAAGATACCAATAATTTACCACTAAAGACTGAAATTAGAATGCAGGATAAGATTGCAATGTGGCTATGTGAGGTCTAAGAATTGTAATTGATGTAGGAAGGAATGAAGCTTTCCCAATTAACCGAAGTCAAATGAGATAAACAATTAAATCAGTTTTGGAATAAACAAAGTTTTAACTATATAATTAGAACATGAACCTAATTAATTGGTGCAAGTGCAACAAAATAAGTTTGTTATTCAACATCTAAGTTGAAAAGTCGTCCCAAAACATTTTCATATATTATAACCTACCTGGTCACTTTTTTAAGTAAATATTTAATTCCAATGTATAAAAATGTGGTGTTGGTTATGGCAACAAATTAGTACCTTGAGTTAATATCTTAGCTTTATCCCTGGAACCTTTCTTAGTTGTGGTAATATTTCATTTTTTTAGGTAAGAATAACAGAGGATGCTTCTCTATATGCACTTTGTAGATCATGGTTGCGAAATGGTGTAAATGAAGAAAGCCAGGTTTGAGTAATATATTTGTACTTCCTCTTTTTACGATTTGTAATCTGCCTCTGATTTCAAGCTTGTGATGATGACTAGAAAGATTCTCTTGTAATTCTGTTTTGATGTTAAAGAAATGATACTAATTGCATTTTATGTGTACTTTGATAATTTACATATTCCACTTCAACTATTGCTGTACTTTTACTTTAATTCAACTTCCATTTTAAATGAGTTTGAGTTGAGGATGAATATTTTTGGTTGTAGCTTATCACATATATAGCAAATATTTAATTTGCAACTAGATATAAGTGATTCTCACTGAGGTTATGTTTTTTTTGTCGAATTTGAATGAAATATATTGATTTTTAAAAGCTGTACAAAATAATTAATTGATCTTAATTCTATGTTGATGCATCATATCTTCTATCATTTAGCATCTTTGGAATGATAAATGGTTGAATCTGTTTGTGGGTCCTGAATACATTACAAAATGATTATTTATGCTACAGTTATAAGTAGTTAGTTAACAGCCCACTAACTACTTAAGTAAAAGGCAACTTGAATTATCTACAACACTCCCCCTTAACTAAAAATAGCAATAGTTTGCATTTATATTATCTCTCTTATCAATTTGACTCCGTCAAGCTTTATAGGGTTTGTTAGCCACTATTAGTGTTGCAATAGTTTAACTCTAGCTTCCTTTACTTGATCTTGGGAAGGGAAATATTGTTTTAATGTGCTTGCTCTTCCAATGAACATGATATTTAACCAAGCTTATATATTATTAGGTTGTGAGTTTAAGCCTAACTCATCTTTATAAATTTGGCATATAAGGTGAGGTTTGCCCCCACTTATATATTCAAATTGGTCTTATCTCTATTGATATGGGATTTCCAACACACCTTCCTCACATTGGGGACTGAACATCTCAAGCATGGGACTAGATGTTTGTGGATAGTTTGACAACGGCCCGATAGCAGGTGACACACGATAGGTCCAACAAACCTTGTTAGGATAGGCTTTGATAACATATTAGTAAGTGGGTTTATGTCTAACTCAATCTTACAAAACTGACTTTTAAAGTGAGGTTTTTTTCCATTTATATTATATAAATTGGTCTTATCTCTACTTGATGTGGAATCTCTAATATCCATGACTTGATGTCTACCAATTCTTCGCAGAATCGTACCTTTAATCTACATTTTTGAGGCTTGACAAGCTCCATTTAGGTTGAAATGTGTTTAGCCTCACATGAAGACAATGTCATTGCCGACTCCTTACAATGTCATGAAATAAGTGCTCCACCCATTAGAAATACATACCCTATTGTACTATTTTTGTCACTTTTACCTTCACACCAATCTAAGTCACAATAGTAGCCAAATACTTCGGTCATGTTTTAAAAGCAACCCATATCACAAAATGCCCTTCACGTATCACAATATTCCCTTAGCTGCAAATAGATAAAAAAGCCTTGGATGATCCATAAATCTACTAATAAAGCCCATTCTAAGTTATGTTAGGTTTGCAGAAAATTCTCAATGAACTAAAAGACAATCCATTTTGCCAATAATCAATCAATAGTTCATCTAGATAAAGGCAAACTAGCTTATAAGGTGAGAATTGTTTCACTTATATACTGTATTTTAATAGTATCTTTAGTTGATGTAAGATTTGGTTTTTCTCAATACACCACTTCACGTGCAACACTATTGGGCTTGCTATGTGTATAACATGGTGAGTGACCCTTTTAATGAATATAGGATAAGTTCCAGTATCATATTTTAAAGTGGTTTAGACCAACTCAACTTTATAAAACCAACTTATAAGAGAAGATTGCTTCCACTTATATCCTATATTTTGACACTATTTCGGGTTGATGTGAGACTTGACTTTTTCCTCCTAAAACCCAATTGTAAAACATGCAATTGATTCTTTTATTCCAAATTCGATGGGCTTGTTTTAGCCCATATAAAGCCTAGTTCGATTTATGTACATGGTCTTCATATCTTGTTACTTCAAAATTTGGAGGTTGACACACATAAACCTCCTCTAGTGCCCTATTTAAAAAGGCTGAATTTATTAGACTCAGGAAAGATGCAGATCAAAATTGTGTGTAGTTGTTAGGTGCCTATCATAGAAACTACAAGAATCTAACACAATGGATACACTGAGTTGAATGAGACAGATTGTTTCTATTCTTAGATCAAATGTTACTGAAATGAACAAGTGTTACAAAGGAAATAATCCTTTGACACAGAAAATGCTCCTGTCTACAAAGTACAATCCAAAAAACTAATTATGCTGCTACAAATTGGTCTATATATAGATCACTCGTTGACATTGTTAACTACCATAAATGTGCCAACTGTCCTCCCTCCAACTACCTTAACAACTTTGTCTCTGCCTTAACTTTTAAACCTCCTCCTAGAATACACCTTCTAGGTTTTCTCCTGTTCCTTATCATGGGACCTAACAATACTCCTCCTATTGGAAACAACCTTGTCCTCAAGGTTGAAATATGAGAATTGGTCTTTTTACTCTGCTCTTCCTCCCAAGTTGCGCCTTCTCTTCCCCCTGACTGCCATTGTACCAAAATTATTTGTTGTACGGTTTCTCCTTCCTTTTCAACTTCCCTTCTGTCCAAGATCTACAGTGCTAAACTACTTTGTCCCTGCACTTGCAGCTCGGAGAGTAGTTCCAAATCAACTTGTTGTGTTCCCACTACAACTTCAACTGGGATACATGAAAAACTGGTTGAATAAATGATCCCACTGGAAGCTGTAAGGCTCATAATATCTTGAGGATAGCTTAAGATGTATTTTCGTGGGCATGGATTGTAGTCTATGGGGATGAATCTTCAAGTAAACCATATCACCTACTTGAACATTAGATGCCTTCCTTTTCTTATTTGAAATTTCTTCATTTGGTCCCGAGCACGATTCAAATGATATCTCCATTGCTTCAACACCTCTCTCTGTTCATTAAATCTTGAGCTACCGGCTCCACCAATGTCTCTCTTGGAATGAATCTAGCTAATGACGGGGTGATCTCCCATAGACCACTTCGAAGGGGGAACATTTGGCTGATGACTGGTAACTGGTGTTGTACCAATACTCAACCAGGGTATGAAAGTCACCCAAGTTTTGGGTTGTTCCGAACTGAAGCAGCTCAAATACCTCTCCAATATTCTATTCAAAACCTCCGTTTGGCCGTCGGATTCGGGGTGGTATGCGGTGATCATCTGCAGCAGTACCTTGCAAGCGAAATAACCTCTTGCCAAAAGAGACTGAGAAATATCAAATCTTAATCACTCACAATGGAGTTTGGGATCCCATGCAACTTGACCACCTCCCTTGTGAATACTTCTGCCAGGGAACGAGCGGAGTAGAGGTGTTTAGGGGTACAAAATGCCCATACTTGCTCAACCTGTCTACAACTACAAAAATTGCGTCGTACCCATTCGAATTGGATAGTCTAACAATGAAATCCATTCTGATTTATTCCCATATTACTTCTGGAATTGGTAAAGGTTGTAATAAACCTTGTGGGGAACATGCCTGATTCTTATTTCTCTGACAAATCACACAGCCAAACACAAAACTGGTGATCATTTTTTTTGTTCCCCTCCAATACAATGATTGAGCTATCCTCTTGTATGTTATGAACATTCCCGAGTGTCCCTCCATAGGTGTAGTATGAATGCATCAACTTGGGTATCCAGTGGGAAGTGACTGATAGTACTAATCGTCCTTTGTAATGTAATTTATTGTTTTACAGTGTATAATTGCCACGTGCTTCAGGATCAACTTTTAGTTCCTCCACGATTTTCCTTAATTCTTCATCCTTGTGAATCTCTTCTTCAATCCTAATCTTGCCATATTGATCTAGTCAGTACTTTTAGATCCACTGATTCGTCTTCCTTTCCTTCATATTTTCGAGACAGGGCATCAGCGACCCTGTTGGAGGCTCCCTTTTTGTATACTATATCAAAATCATATCCCATCAACTTGGCTAACCAATTTTGCTGGTTCTGGGTTGTTATTCTTTGTTCAAGCAGGTGTCTCAAACTCTTGATCTGTATAAACTGTGAATCTCCTCCCCAGTAAGTATGGCCTCCAGTGTTGTATGGCTAAGACAAAAGCCATCAATTCCTTCTCATAAATTGACTTGTTTAATGTTGATTCCTTAACAACTCTGTCTCTGCCTTAACTTTTAAACCTCCTCCTGGAATACACCTTCCAGGCTTTCTCCTGTTCCTTATCATGGGACCTAACAGTAGTCCTCTGGATAATTCTCCATTAAAGACATGTTCTTATAATCTATTCTTTTCTGTTGTTAGACAAGGTTCTACAACCTTCATCATATCACCATCAACCTCCTACCCTTCCATTTGTTTCAAAGTGGTGCTAACTTGTAGCCGGTGGGTGGGCCAGGTCTTGGGGCTTTGGAGTGTTTTATTGTCTCATTTGCTTTAATTTCTTGGGTTTCATTTTGAACCCAATAGTCTTTTCTTTCTGATGTAAAACTTAGCATTTGTTATCGGTAAAATTGGCTTATGAACACATGCAATATGACTAATTAAGTAATAATACTAATAAAAATAATAGTATTAAAAAATAAACTGAATAAAGCATAAAATATGATGTAATAATTAAATAGCCATTGAAATAAAACTAAGAAAACATAATTTATATTAAATTAAATTAAATTAAATAATAATATGAACATTGTAAATAATATGATTATAAGAAATGTATACATATATACAATAAGTAAAAGGAAATCTTATTAAATAATTTCATATATTATATAATATATGTAAATCTAAAAAAATATAAAATTAAATTTTGAAAATAAGTAACAAAGAAAAACCAGTTCGGGAATGTCCGCACTGCACTACTGATCTATTATTGACTACTTTGTTAGAAGCATACACCAACCATTAACGTCTGGACTTCCAGTCCTATCGCAATCACTGTAGGCTTGAACTTGTTATGATGCATCAATAAAGAAGAAAAGACCACGACTCTAGGTACCCAATAGATAATAATATAGTGTAGTGCAGAAAGATGCAAATGTCGATCGAAGTGATTACGTGAATTTGCTAATTGTGTGTGGACAACAACTGAGATGTCAGATATGGTGATGGCTAGGTAAATAGGATTTCCAACCTACTTAATAAACTGATCTTGTTTTGTAGTTTAATGACCACAATTTGACCTGTGATAAAATATTCTTGAAATGAGAATAGAATTCAGGAATTGAGACTATCCTGTTGAAATATGACAATTTCATGTTCTAGTTGGAACCTTCTAGCAATATTATTTTGGGTATAAATCTTGTTTGGATAGGCCCACATTCTGCCTATAGAGTTGAATGGTCAAAGATTGAGAACAGTATTAGGATCAATGGAGCCTACGATCCATGTCATAACTTGGGCGTTTATGATGGATGTGTTGGGGAACGGTAACTACGTTCTTGTAGACGACGATACTGAGCCTATCCCTAGAATGCTATGGCTGATGAGCAAAAGCAAAGATATTTGCTAAACTCCAAAGCACAAAATGCTTTGATGTACGCGCTCTTTGAAGAAGAATACTCAAAGATCCACACCTTCAATGGAGCCAAAGAAATGTGAGATACTCTTGCTATGACGTATGAGGGTTCTTTTATAAACTCAACCTACTTGCTACTATGAACTATTCAGTATGGAGGAAAGCAAGGATATGCAAAGCATGTTCACTAGATTCCAAACCATCTTAAATGAGATTTGTTCTTTAGGGAAACATTCTGATAACTATGACCACAAAGACAAAATTTCAATAAGTTTTGCTTGGCAATGAAGACCATAAGTAATAGCGTTGAAGACATATAAGAACCTTGATAGCTTGTCACTTGAAGAGCTCATGGGCATCCCCAAAGTGCATGAGCTAGAACTTCAGCGAGACAGGCTGCTCTTAAAGGAGAAGTTGCTTGCATAAGACTAACTGCTAAGTAGGTGGTTGCTTTAGCGGGAATGCAAAGCAAAGAGGACTAAGTAGTAGTCATAGTAGGGACAAAAGGAGATTTTGAAATTTGGTTCCAAATGTGGGAGTGCTTTGCAGGTTAGCCGTACAAAGCTAGTAACATGAAAAAGGTCTGACGATTCCCTAATTCCTTGGCTAGGGGGAAGAAAAGTTCATTAAAATCATGAAGAAAACCACTTATACTACCCAAGCAGGCTGACATGGTTCCATTAAGTGTTCGTGCTGCCATGAGATGCTGACATACTCTATAGAGATTTTGTATGTCATTAGTGTAAATCAACTTGGCCTATGCCCAAACCAGTTGACACGTTTCATGGCAGCATCAATTTGTTTGATAGAGGATGAATACCCAAAGCTGAGCATCAATTTTACTCCACTTATGGTGGTAAATTTCAGCTGCAATTTCTTTAGTATTGAGATGGTTTGAGGCACTACCATCAAACTTGTAAATAGTGGTGCGCCAAAGTTGCTGAAAAATAGCAAAACATAGAATAACTAGCCAAATACAAAATAGCCAGCCAAACAAGGTTGGTGGAATGGAAGAAGGACCGCAGATCCAAAGCCAACACTATAGGGTCAGTTTGATCGCAAAATTATCTACAGGAAAACTCAGGTGGGAATGAAAAATCAGGAGCAGGGTTTGGGCGTGTGAGTTGTCAAATGGAGTAGTGATTATCGGGGTTGGTTGTTGCATGTCAGGGTGATGTTCGAGCTGGTGGTTGTCGACAGGAAAAAGCTCGCTAGAAAGTTGTTGCAGTGAACAATGACATTAACAATAGTGAAGAATTACACTATTGGTGGTGAACAATGAAACAAGACAAGGAGAAAACAAAAATTGAAAAATAGTACATGGTTTCTCTAAATTTAACTATGAGCAATGGGCCAATTGGCAAAACACAAATTAGGCTTCGTTTCTTGTTGGGCTCTTGATACCATATTGAGAAGAGAGAAACCGAGAAGGCATATCCATATGTTTAGAGTACAATAGTGCTATCAATTTACAGGGGGGCAAACATAATTACGAAGTATTCAGTTACCCTAGTTTAGGCTAATAACATAAATATTGAATCAGTATACTTGATCCGAATATCATCTATTGATCCTAATATCATCAATCACTATATCTATAAGATTTTAATATACTTACAAGATTCTAACAGTGGGGATGACTTATATGCTTACCCTGTGGTCTTAAAATTGGTTACAAATAGTGTGACAAATATGCAGGAATTTACTGGATTTTACTATCAATGAGTTACTTTTGGAGGATGAATATTTTATGCTTCTATTTATTTCAATGTGTTATTTATTTATCATATGTTTCATTGTATTGGCAGCCGCAACAAAAAGATGTAATTAAGGCACTTCCTAAACCATTGCCTGCATATATGGTGGCTGGTTATATGTCAAACAAGAAAGAAGATGATAAAAATGAAGATGAGCAGGAAGAGGTTAGCTTTTCTTTCATTAACTTCCTATTTTAAAGCAATCAAATTTTTTAAACTGAAATCCTTATTTTCATCCAAAATAGTTATTTTGTTGACACAAGTTGTGTTGTAGAATAAGCTTTGCAGAATAGTTGTTCTCAAGCACATGTTTCTATTGACATTTTTGTTCTTTCACTTCAATTCTAGGTCAAGATTTCAATCCCATTAATCATATCATATGTTTTGCTCATTGTTGCTTTCAGAATGAACTATCTGTTGAGAACTTGACACCAAAAGATTTATTAAAGAGACATATTAAACGGGCCAAAAGGGTTAAATTACGGTATGTTTAACTTTTAGCCCTCCCTTTCACATTTTGGTTTATGTATTCATCATCTATCTGTGAGTTGTGGCAAGAACATTACATGTCTAGTTGATAATGCATTATAAACTGTATAGCATACAACCCAATATAGTAGATTTGTGGTCGTACACTGAATTTGTGAGTCTGTATGATTTGTGGTCAGAACATTGGAAGACTAAGTTGACCACAAGGTTGTAAAATTGTGATATTACTCGTAAGATTGCTGGATCCTACGAGTTGGGGTGGCTAAGTGGCTTCCAATGCTTTATTTAGCATAGGATAGCTGTATCGGACCATAGGAAAATGTGCTAGCCTTTGAGATTGTCATGTTCTAACAAGTTGAAGACCCAGAATTTTGCAGGCAGGTTGCACATCCCGTACAAAAAATCTATTTCATTAGTTTTTTCCATTAACTCTTATTTTCAAGAGAAGCCTCTCTTTTGTCCCACTCGGTTGACTTGTGACACCTTTCCTCTCCCATACTTAACAAACCCTTCTCTGTTGTTTGTATGGCACCTGTCGTTCAATGTTTCATTTTTCCCCATTTTCGACATTTCTGTCTTGATTCTTTTTCTTTTCTGTATTTTGTAGGTTTCTAATCGTGTCTCTTTGATCACTCTGTTTGTGTGGAATTGTGGATCATATTAACTTTGTTTTGGTTGTTTTTGAAATTCACAATAGCTTGTTCTGGGCATTTTGAAATAATCTCTGATTTTGGTTTCTTTTTTAGCCCCCTCTTCTATAGTTTTTCTATCCATAATCTTTATCAAATATGAAAGAGTTAAGATATTAACAACACAATGACTACAAGATAAATATCTAAATTATTGATATTACATACTCGAGTTATTCTATTTTCAAATAAACTTTCACATTATACTTGAGGGCAAGCCATGGTTTAATGGTAAAGTTACACACCTTGGTAACTTATTTCTCATGGGTTCAAATAACGAAACCACTATTTCGCATATGCAACGGTAAGGTTGGGTATAATGACCCTTATACCTTGCATGACTTTGGTACCAAGGTATGCTAGTCTTTATATATACGTATGTGTGTATTGTAAATAGTGAATTATTAGTGTTAAACTTTAGAAAAGAGAGAAACATATAAGACAATGCAAGTGCTTTATATCAAGAAAAAAGATTTAATATTATAAATATAGGAAATTTGATAGTTTCTAATAACAAAGATGTAATATGCAAATAAATAAAAATATTCATAATAACAGCGAGCTGTGACGATTGCAGTGAATAGTGATGGCAGGAAATAAACAAAAATCGAAAAACGTACATGGGTTTCTAGAAAGTTTACTCTTGTGAGTAGTGAGTATAGCCGAGACATTTGGGTTTCGTCTCGTTAGATTCTAATAGCATGTTGAAGGGATTAAGGTTAAAACAAGTCCCGGTAGATGATACGACTCAAGAACCATGTTGAGAAGAGAGAAACCGAGAATGATTATAATAAATTTCGTGTGTTGGATAAACACAAGTATTCATATTTTTATAAATTATAATGAAGAAGAAATCCAGTAATAAGAAATAAAATCAATATTTAATAATGAGAAATATTGGTGAGGTATTTTCCATCCAAATGATATCATGTCTCCTTATTTAATGCAGTTCAATCATGTCTTTTACAATTTGTGGATAGCATGGAACTATTTTCTTTTCTTTTTCTTTTTTGTGATATACCTATGATGAAATAAATATTAACAATGTTATTACTTTCCTTTTGCTGCACATAGATTAAGGGAAGAACGGTTACACCGTATCACAAAGTACAGAAGTAGGCTTAGGCTTTTGCTTCCTGCCACTGAACAGTGTAGAAATGATACGCCTGCTGGGAACTGACCTTGCTGACTATACAGACATCAAGGTGTTGCAGGACTCTAACAGGTCGAACTTGATTCAAATATTGTATTTGTAGTTCATTGAAAACGTATGCCTTATAGTAGCAAATGTATAAAACTAACTGAAAATGGACAGATTTTTCAGCTTTTCTACACAATTTCTACTTTGGCTGGTCTTTGACCAGGAAATTTGCTATAGTTAGAGGTTGAATGAATAGGGCTGACTCAGAAGTCACTGTCTGCTTAAACCACTGTGTATACTTGTGGGCTGATAGGTTGACCAACCTATGAAGAGTAGGTATGACTTATCCGTATCTCCTAGGAAGATTATGAGTTTTGTTTTGGAGGATCATGCATTTGGATTGACTTGTTTTTGAAGAAAAATAGTTCTAATAGCCGACTTCTTGATATTCTTTTAATTCGAAAAACAGTCGTCTTGAAATTAATCGGTTGCCAAATATGTAATATAAGCATTTAATGCCTGGCTCGAGTCTCAAATGATTTAAGGGATTAAATTTCCATCAGATATTTGCGTTTTATGATTTGGGCAAAAGCATAATGTTTTTCTTCTTTTTTATTGAAACGGCACAAAACGAAAATGAGCTTCCCAGTGTTGGGCAGTGTTATGGGGGCAAAAACTTCCTGCATAACGCAAAATGACTAAAATACTCCGTTAGTTTTCAAAAAATTTCTGGAAAACACTTTTTTGAAATGTAAATTTATATTTTGAAATGTACTTTTCGCAAATAGGTTCTGAAAAATAATTTTTAGAATATAAAAATTATATTTCTGAAAATATTTTTTAAAAATAAATTTCAAAAAAATGTATTCTGAATCATAAAATTTGTATTTCAGAAAATATGTTTTGAAACCTATTTTTGAAAAGTATAATCTTAAATTTATTTTCTAGGTGCATCACTTAGAAAGTATTTTTGGATTTTTTTGATATTCATGGAAGGTATGGGGTACAGGAAGTTGTTGCCGTGTTTTGGTTACTTAACATTGAATGTGCCGGATTCATTATTGACAAATTCTTCCTGCATCCCCATAGAAAATTTTAATTCCACAACTTTCTTTGTATCCGGATGAGGCCATTCGATTCGGTTCTCATTTTTTGAAATTTGAGAACTGGACAGTCTGACGTCTGGTTTATAAATTGTTAATCGGATGGACTGGATAGGGGATGGGTGGTGTCATCCGGTTCACATTTTTTTAATTTTTTTTAAACTCCACTGTGACAGATTGGTGAGGAGCAGAGGAGTTGGTTAGCAGAATCTCTTCTTTTGCTGTGTTTACTTCTCATTCCAATTTCCAACCCCAACCCCATCTTAAATGAAGAGTCTCTCCTCGAATTCATTTATTCATTAGGTTTCATAAAGGCATTGGGCGTGCTATTTGTTTGGCGATCAAATGGCTGTTCATGTGCCTTTATCTTTAAAAGCTCAAGCAGAAGCTCGTTTACTTATGTTTTCTCATACGAACCTCTTATCTCCAGCTATTGCGGATCCAATTTCCGTACCAACTCAAGATATGCTTATTGGACTTTACATATTAACGAGTG
>Ga0123340_1003394_pt1 | contig 14916 bp, 9 predicted proteins | sample SirMexnodulemix_FD_89961 | JGI IMG/M metagenome (GOLD analysis project Ga0123340, IMG submission 89961) | Root nodule microbial communities of legume samples collected from Mexico - Siratro Mexico nodule mix | ecosystem: Host-associated > Plants > Roots > Nodule | place: Mexico: Nepantla... | reverse complement strand
ATATATATATATATATATATATGTGTGTGTGTGGGTGTGTGTATTAATTACAAGTTTTAGTCATATTAATTTTCTAATAAAAAATTTTGAGAATAATTTATTTTTCAAAATAAAAATGATCACTTTAATGATTCAAATCTATGAAAGCATGCCTTCATTGGATGGGTATGATTAATTCATGATGAAAAAAAGAAAGAAAAAAAGGGGGAGGGTGAATATGGGAATGCATTGTTTATGTTATCAAGCCTTCCATATAAAAAGTGAGGAAGAGAAAAAAAGAAAAACACTATATTACATTAATTCCATTGTCATAATCACCACTTTTAAACCTACAAAGTAGTCAAATGAAGTTGGATTGGATGGTGAATGGTATCCCAAATAAGACAGAACCACGTGATGGGGTTAACAGTAAGATGCATATAGTCATTATCACTAGAGACAATGGGTTACCACTTCAAAATCTATACAAGAAAATACTAAGGCCACTGAAATTATTAATAAATACTACGATTTGAAATCAGTGTTTGACAAATCATCCAAAACGATTCCCTTTTCATCATCACTTGCATTTTCTTTTGAACCTCTTTCTTATATAAAAATATATCATTCATTGTGAATAGACGTGACAATAAACAAATTGTGTTCTGCCTTTTTGGATCCGCCACGATCCTAAGGAAATAAAAAATAAGGATCCAACTCCTCCTTTAAGAGAAGAAAAAAGAAAAAGAAAATACGTCCCACACCTTTTCCTATTTTTGATTATACATAGCAACGCATTATTTTGATGTCTCTCAAATTCAGACATTATTTGATATTTTTCAATTTCAGGATCGTTAGATGTAAGATATTCTTAAAAATGAATATTAAAATATTATTAATGGTGACATCAAATATCAAAATTATTAACATTTACTAGTGTAAAATATATTTTTCTTTATATCAATTTGCAATCCGACATAAATTTGATAGTGTAAAGAAGGATTTAACGTGAATTTTATGTGACGTAAATTGATATTTGTTACATTATAGGATAACCTGACATAAATATTTATGTAATTTAAAATTTAAGACGCACTTAGTTTGTTTTATATGCCATAGCCAACTTCTTAAACTTTTTGTATCAATTTATTACAAAACTAGAATGGAAAAAAACGAGGACATACAAGCGATTTGTTCCTTGAATTCTTAATCTAGAAATTATGCTTAATTTATACCATAACACGAACGAGAGAGTACACCTAAATAAATAAAGATGGAATCTATGCATGCTAACCACCTGCTTTTCTGTTTGTTTTGTTCAGTGTCGGCTGGCTGTTGTGGAGGTTAAAAGTTTTGCTAGGTTAGTCATTGAAGTTAGTTTAGGTGTTGTTTTACAACAACCTATTGTTTTTCCTTATGTTGGATATGTAATGAAAATACATGTACTAAAGGAATTTTCATTGTGCATAGCATTGCGTTTAGGTTATTGAATTGGGAGAAGCTTTGAGTGTTTAGCTGGTTTTTAAGACTTACATTTGTATGCTATTTTTGTATAAAGGATTGAAGTATCTTTTTGTGATTTCAATTTATATATTTTTTATTATCCAAAAATATATATACGTTCTCAATTGTGGCACTAAACAATAAAGGATGGTTCGAGAGAACTTGAATCTTAATCACACAATATAACCTAATAAAGAGTGGGGTAATTGCAACTAGACAAAGGATAACCAGCATGACATGTAATGGAAGCATCTTCTACGTTAGTGAAAAGTTTAAAAAATTATTCAAAATTTTTCTCAAATTCTTTTTTTAGGAGAATGGAAGATGAAATTGATAATGAACATTTATGAACGAATACGAACTATAGTGTCTTAAGGTTCGAATAACCAATATAACCCTTAATGAAAATTCAGCAACAAGGTCTTTTTCTACGACTTTAAAAAAATTAGTGAATTCGGTGAAAACAACAAGAGATATATTTTCACTCTCATATCCTTTGTTCTTTTTTGTTCTTTTTCTATTCATTTCTTTATTTTCATAACATGTGGTTAGTATGATATCTCTGTTACATGCTATTGTAGGCCTATTTTATAAAAACTCACTTTCTATTTTATAAAAACTCAGAAAGTGAGTTTTAGGAGATTTATGTCTAATTGTTGCATTCCCAACCCACCTGTCGCACTAATCCCAAACTTTTTGTGTCACTTTAGATGTACCAAAAGAGATGTTGACTAGTTTCCACACCTTCATGACATAATAGACACAACATATTCGTTAGTTGGATGTCTCTATTAACTAGGTTGGCCCTGGTTGGAAGGCTATCCAACAATAATCTCTATACATGCACCAATGCCGATGGAGCTATCTTTAAATTCCATAACAACTTAAAAACCTTGTAAGTATGCATTTGATCCTCTTTGTTCAACATTACATTTTAAATTATTTAAAACTTTTTATCATATATTTTCCTTTTTTTAACACTTGAAAAACGTTTGATGTAAAAAAAATTATCAATGTTAAGAAACATGTGGTTCCTATTTGATTATTAAGATATATCTGGTTGACCATAAATATTTTTTTAGAATATTTATTTAAATGTTTCTGGAAAATAAGAGAAGCATGATGTGTTTAGCAGAAAAAATTACTATTTTTTTAAAAAAAGAAAAACTTATTTTTTCTAAAAGAAAGACGAAACTGATTTTTCTGAATTAGAACAAGTTTTATGAAATAAAAAAAAATAGTTATCAAAATACTCAAAAGAATTGAGCCAATCCAAATCGGCTTTATTTATTTGAGCTTAGAAATAGTACCGAAGCCCCATTATGGGTTATTGGATTGTCTAACATAAACCAATTAAAAATAAAACTCTTTAATTTACAAAATTTGTTGAAAGTGACATATATTCTTTCTACTTTTTGACAGCTATATTCTTTATACCGTTATCTTTATTTTACTTTTCTATTATTTTATAATAGTAGTACATGAAATATGTGTAGTAATTAAGGAAAGTGGGTTACTATTTTCTAAATCCAACTTAGATAAACTGGGTCTTAAGTGGACTTGGTCCAAATTTACACAATTGAGGTGGGTTAATGTTAATCAAATTTAACCAACTTTAAAAACTTTAGTAATAAAGTTATATTACTTTTATTGGATTATTTAAAATATTATTTTTAATAATTTTATTTGATTAAAAAAATAAAGATGAAAAAAAGTAACCTTTTTAACTTCGACTTCCTTAGTTTTCTTTTTTTTTTACGAAAAGTTCCCTTGCACTAAACCCTAGCAATAATATATACTTTTTGAATGATATAAATACATAACATAATCTGTATCAAACAATTGAAGAAATGATCTTAGGGTTTCAATAATCAGAAAGGAAGAGTTTTAGGGTTTCAATAATCAGAAAAAAATGACCAGAATTTATTTTTAGTGTTGATAATGACCTTAGTCCACGCGATCATTTCAACCATGGATATTTTTCCATACTCTTTACCAAATAAAAGTCCAATCCTATATGAAGGAACTGTGACGTCAGCTCATGAATTTAGTAACCATCCTAAACAGAATGGCTTTTCCTTGACACTTGCTTTCTACACCATATATTTTTTAACCTGCACCATATCACTGAATTAAATGATTAAGACCTTATCTTATAATTCAATGGCTTCTAGATTTAAAATTTAGAACTTATTTTTGGAAAATTCTAGAAAATGTATTTAAAAAGTATATTTCAAAATGTAAAATTTATATTCCAAAATCTATTTTCCAGAAATCATATTCCAGAAAATACCTCTTTTACGGATTTGAAATTAAATGTTAAGGACATTTTTGAAATTTCAAAAACTAATACGGTGCAGGTTGGAATTCGTAAGATCCAGGAATCAATTGTCCTTTTCTTTTTTGACGAATTGAAAACACATTTAGGCCTAGGAGTTCACACAAAAAAAAAGGCAACACATTTGGGCCTTTTCAACTCTTTCTTTCTGCACTCCCATGGTTTAATCCTCCACATCTATAAGGTGTGGGAAATGTGAAAAGTACCCTCTCATGCAATTTTGTTGGAAAAACTTCCGATTAAATGATTTGAAAAGTTTTTGGATTACAAAATATAAAATTAAAAATTCCAATATTATATTTCAAATTACATAATTCTAAATTTTATTTAATATTTAAACTAAATTAAAATGTTAAAATGTCAAAATATTAAATAATATCGAAAATAAATAATACTGAATTGTAAATTAGAATTAAATTTTTTACTCAAAATTACCTAATCAATAACTTTACTTTTTATAAAATATTTTTCATAGAAAAAGTTAATCCAAAAGTATTTTATAATCCCGAAAGTATATAATTGATATCTACAGAGGGCACATGGCATTGAATTCAGTATAATTAGGATATATTTACTGAGGGGTTTCAAAATCCTTGGGTAGTCCTGAAAAAAGCTTGGCTCCTCATAATGCAGATATCATGATACTCTATGAGCATAGCCATCTACACATGGAGAAAATAAATCAGCAAATTATTACCAACTGAAAATCTCTATTCCTAATTACAAAACACTTTCAAATTATTTTTTTTTATAGAAAAATCTCTATTCCTAATTACAAAACACTTTCAAATTATTTTTTTTTATAGAAAACGAAGTTCGAGTTTGATTAATCCAGCATGAAAAATACTTAATTTTAAATTTTATAATCTAGAAGTTAAAAATCTTGGAGTTATAATTTGAATTTCACAATTTAATATTATTATTTTTAATAATATTTATATTTGAAAATGCATCATAATTTTCAATCCAAAATGTTAAATAATCTTAAATTATGTAATTCAGAATGTAAAGACCAGAATTTTCAACTTTAAAATTGTATAATCTCAAAACTTTTAGAATCATTTAATCCAGAATTTTTCCAACGACATTGCATGGAAAGATATTTTTTATATTTCCCAAACCTTATGTTATGTTGCAGGAGAAAGTCATGGGGTGGAGGAAGAAGGAATCTTTTCCTTTTCCTTGATCATACTCGAAATATATGCGTTCATTTTCTTCGAAACCTTGATCCATTCTTAACCTAAAAAGGGTCTTCGTCTTTTGGAGATATCTAACAACAATGCATGATTTTGCCGACAAAGCAAAAGTTACTGGCTGAAAATATTTTAATCAAATACTTTATAATATACGTAACTGTATAAGCTTTTGAATATGGTTTCGATCGAATACATTACTTAGATTTATCCCTATGTATTCCGAGCTGTGTCTTCACAACTTTCCCTCATTTCAACAACTTTACTTGTATTCTTGACTTTAGCTTTTTTAAAGATATATTATCTACTATACACCAAATTATAAAGATTGATTCACTTGTTACGATAAAATATCTATAACATATTATATACCGTATGCGTAGTGTAGCTTCGGAAAACTTGAATTTAGGAAATAGATTTTCAATTACCATATTGTTACATATGCTGGATAAATTATTATCGTTAACTTCTTTAACATTTTTTTTTCATAGAAAGTGTTTGTTTTAACATAAACAGACTGAGAAAATAATTGAAGGAAAATGTATAAGAAACAACACTTCTTATTCTTCTTTTAAGATTTGGGATGTTATGCAAGTGAGTGACTTTTCAGGAGAAATCATATAAAGAAATACTTTATCAAAGTGAGTGAATCACTTCTTATTGATCAAATGATATACTTTTTGAATTTTGTTTTTGATCTGGGAACTTTATGAACGTTATACAGAGCAGATCATAGCGGAAACACTTTTGATCATAAAGCAACAAGATTCATGAGATAAAAATTAGAGGGGCTTCTTGATTACTTGTTGTATCATAAAAATAACCATTTAATTAATTAATGTGCGAAAAAATTAATTTGTAGTTCATATAGTTTCGTGTAATGACTCTTTAAGATAGATTTTTCAATTTAAATAAATTTTAGGAGTTTGCTTTTCGGAGGAAAGTGGTAGGAGAATGTACGAATTGAGAGATTAATTTTGATCAAAATAATAATTTTATTTCTCATTGTTTCAATACGTGGGATTTTAATTACTTAAATTTAGGATTCATTATTAAAAATAACCATATGACTTTAGTACACTAGATATAGGAAAAGTATGAGATGAGATTCAAATATATTTTTCATCTCTTTTACACATCAATTTTCGTAACTTTTTCTCCATTTGAGACAAGCTGTGTAGTATTAATATGAGAATATGCATATGATACCTACTGATATACAAATTAAACGTATGGACTAATGTAATTGTTTACGTCTATTTAAGCTAACCAGATTGAGACTGCTTAATTTAGAAGTCTTTAAGCTTATACATATAAGTCTTGGCATGCAGGAAAGCATACACATTGGGCATAGAAATCAGACTGTGTGAAGATGTCAAGACTAAATTAAATATTATTATAGAGTAGCATGTGACACTTGTTGGAGATCCAACATCAGTTAGACGTAAAGTCTTTCAATAATTTATAAGTGGGTGCAAACCTTATCTTACAAGTCAGTTTTGTAAGGTTGAGTTAGGCTTAAAGTCCATTTCTTAAAATGGTATCAGAGTCCATCCTAGCAATATTCTTGGATTATCAGGCCACCTGCTATCGGGCCACTATCAGACAACCGATAAATATATAGTTCCACGCACGAGTTGAAGAGTCTCGGTGTGAGGGGGTGTTGAAGATTCCACATCGACTAGAGATAAGATTTTTTAATAGTTTATAACTGGGTGCAAATCTCACCTTACAAGCCGATTTTATAAGGTTGAATTAGGCTTAAAATCCACTACTTCAGAACAGTAGCAATGGACGAGTCAAAGTTAGCCAAATGACCTATGGCAACTGATCACGTCAATGATAAGTGGTGGTGCTATAGTTCAACCAATATGTGGAATTGCTATAGCTGAACTCATTATGCAACAATTTACAGAAATTAAACAAAAAGGCTAAGCATATGCAAAAAATAACAGCTGGTTCATTCTCTATATTTTGCAGAATTGATAAGAGGGTAAAGACTTTTGTATAGAAAAAGATTTTGAATGAGGAGAAAATTTGGAAAACTGAGACAATGTAAAATTATCAATAGTTGTAGGTAGTATACTTTATATTTTGTTATCTTTGATGAGAACCAACCTCTGATTCAATTGAGGTCTTTTTTAAAAAGATTGAAGCACCCAAATGCCTCGTTTTATTTTATTTTATTTATTTATTGTCAAAAAACAACATGAGAATCAACGCTTAAAAGAAAAAACATTGAACATATGCCAAAAACAAAATACTCAGAAAAATAAAATACAGGAAATTTGTACAATGATTAAGAGTGGTATCATCCGCTAACTAATTAGTTTTGTATATAAGTTATTTGATTTAGTTGGTTTTTTTTTTTGTTGTAATCATAAGTAATGCACAAAACATTTCATTAATTTCTATCTTTGTATTTGTTTTTGGTTTTTTATTACAATATTTGTGATTTGTTTTATAATTTGGTAGTTTCTTTATTGTTCTTGGACACTTTTATTTAGCACTCAATGCACAATAAACTGGTATCAAAACTACTATCAATTTCAAGATCAAAGAGAGAAAGAACATTTCCAACCTCTCTAGAGAATCAACGAGAGCTTTGCTCAAAGATCAAGGTGTGTGGGCACCACTTTTAGGGAATACATCATACATAGAGAGACATGTTTTAGAATAGTAGGAAGAATTTGATGGTCCTTCTAATTATGTTAGGTAAAGGTCTTTATGACGTTATACATGAGAAGACATTAACAACTTTGTGGTTGAGGGTGGAGAAGATATTCATGATTAAGTTCATATATAGTAAGTTGTTGTTAAAGAGGGGGCTCTTTGGACTAGTATAAAGGAAAGTGTGTAACTCAAGATTCACCTTTCCGAATTATATTTTGATGGAACTCCAAGACATAGACATCAAGTAGACGAAGATGAAGATATGATGATGATTTTGCTAGCCTCTCTTTTTATTGTCTTACGAAAACTTGGTAAATTCTTTGCGTATAGGAAAGGATTATGTCATACTTGAAGAGGTTAAGTTAAGCTTCTATACAAGACAACTACACCTTAAAGCATTTTTGAATGATGAAGATGCATCACCTTCTAGGTTGGTAGTCTTTAAGAAAGATAAGAAGGTCAAGAAGCAAAGGAAGACGAAGGTTGGTCTAAAATATCTCTATAAATATTGACAACAATTAGGACATAGGAGAAAATATTATCCAAGATAGTGGAAACAAAATCAACTAGCAATTACTCTGCAAAAAGACATTTAGTATAATGAAGACAAATGTTAGTTATGGCATCTAGGAAACAGTCGTCTGACCAATAAGTACTAGACTCTTATTGTTCCTTTCATATGAGTCCTCATAGGGTTGGTTTACCACATTTGAAGAGTTCAAAGGTGGTAACGTGTTTATAGGAAATCATACTTTATGCATGGTTGGTACATGCTTTCGAATAAGGATGCATGGTTATATAGTTAGACCACTAACTAGTGTTAGATAGATCCTAGAGTTTAAGAACAACTTTATATCCATTGGGGCCTTAAATATCAAGGACTACTTGTGTCATGTTGAGGGTGCAATGGCAAAGAAAAAAATGGAGGAATGATGTTGTTGTGATACAGGGAGTTAGAGACGGGAATGTGTATTTCCTTCAAGGGTCATCTATAGTCGTGCTTGAGGCTGCAACCATCATGTTGTATGACACCTGTTCTGATTTTTCTTTTATTAGCATGGTATCTCATTTGATACTCTATGACATATGCGTCTAAATCACATAAGTAGTTGTAGTTTGGAAATCTAGTCCAAATAAAGTTTACTGGGTAACTAGAAGGTGGAAACATTCCTTTTTGTGAGTGCATGTTTGGAAAGAAAAATGAGCAAAACTTGTTGCATGATGCATTAATTGTCCTATGGCAGAAGTCAAGTAAGCCAAGTCATAATCTAATCTTTGTATTTGGACTGCTACACTCTTAAGTAGAAATATTTATGACTTAACTATCAATTATAACTTTTGACCTATTAGTAAGAACTAAATCCCATAATGGGTATCAAAACCAAGGTCACTAATTTATTCTCAGTGGGTTTTAGGGGATTGTAACAGGTTGTATAATTGTCTTATTGTAGAAGTTGAGTGGGTCAAGTCACAATTGACGAGTCTGATTCGTAGCAAGGGCAATCATTGAGGGACAAATTGTTGTAGGGTACATCAGTTGTCTCGTACTTGAGGTCAGGTGGTTCAAGTCGCAACAATCATGGAGCTTGGGCTAATACACTCTTAGTAGAAAGAGTTTCACCCTAGCTATCACATATAACTTTTGGCCACATTAGGTTCTCAATCCAACAAAAATTTTCAATAGTTGTACAGAGCAAGGTCATGTTGGATTATGTCTATGCAAATTGTTGGGGTTCATTCAAAGTCCCATCATTGGAAGGTTCCAAGTTTTTGATAAATTTAAGCATTGGACACTCTTAATGCTTAACTAGACCAAAAACATGGTCAAACGTCTAAGGAAGAAAAACAAAACACAAGAAGGGAGGGTTGAAGTGTGTTTTTTGTTTATTTTTAAAGTTTTTCGTAAGGTATAATTTGGTACATAAGAATAAGAGATGATTTTTTTTACATGAGATCTATCAACAATTTTCTAAATAAGGATTGTGTCCAATGATGTGTGTCACACATAACTTTAGTTTAACATATTCACTTGTTTAAAAAAAATCTAAATTAGTTTTTATAGCGACTCTCCCTTTTAGATTAGTACAAATAATCATATAGAAAGTAAAAGAGATAAAGGGAAATAGAACTACACATTATATTTTTATACGAGTTCATTTGACATAACTACATCTAGTTCTTAATAAACAAATTAAGTTCCATTAAGCACACTAATGAATGAAGTACAACATGAGTATTGTTTGGGAACGTAACCACTCCAATATAATCCCTTGAGTATTGTTTGGGCTTGCAACCACACTCGACTAACCTTTTGAGTATTTTTGGACATGTGGCCAATCCTGGTTAACCCCTTGAGTATTGTTTGCAACCACTCCTGATTAAAAGTGAGTATTCTTTGGACCTTGTCATTCCTAGCTAAAACAGAATATTCTTGAAACCCAATCACTCTTGGCTAAAACCAAGTATCTTTTGAACCCATCCAACATAACAATTTAAAATTTTCTATTGCAGATTGATGATTTAATTTTTGCATTAAATCTGAAAATCAAAGAGTTTAACTAGACCAAAATCAACTAATGGTTCAATGTTTCACTTGGCTGCAATTTATGGAAACTATTTTCAAATTCAAATTATTGATGATTCTGTTAAATATAATTGTTGTATGTTATGTTGAATTATTTCCTATACAAAATTAATCAAGTTTAATGTAGAATCAAAATTAAAAAAATACTTCCAAGCATAACCACCAAATGATCCGTCAATCTAGATTAATCTTTGGAAGAATCAAAAGTTTTCTTTTCAAGCATCAAACCACTAGTTTCTACAAAGTTCCATATAGAGGAACAATTTTAAGTTGAAGAACAAGAAGCCAAAAAGAGAAATGCAATGTCTAATATATTGAATAATTAGAGTATCTACTGAGTATTTGAGTGACTACTGTTAATCTGTTATTGAGAGCATCTAGAGTTTTGGGTTGTGCAAAAGTATTGTGTAATTCTTCATCATTGCGAAGTAACCCTTGTGAACTTTGATTGTTCTCTCTTTTGAGAGTGTTTCTTTCAATCTTGAGTGGTCTTAATCTTAGAGGGAGATTGGGAATGGTATAACCTACAGAGTTTTGTGTACTCGTGATGATCTAAGAGGTTTGTGTATTCGTGATAACCTGGAGAGGTTTGTGTACTCGTGACAACCTGGAGAAGTTTGTGTAATCGTGATAACCTACAAAGGTTTTTGTATTTGTGATAACCTACAGAGGTTTGTGTATTTGTGATAACCTACAGAGATTTGTGGACTCGTTGTAACTTGGAGAAGTTTATACTCATTGTAAATGTTCACAGAATAGTTGAACCTCTTAAACGATTTGTTCAAGGGAGAACTGAACATAGCCCAAGAGATTAGGGTGAACCAATATAAAATTGATTTATCTGTGCTTACCTATTATTGGTGGACGATTTTACTTTCTGTTTTTGTTTGCAAGAAATTTATTTCAAGCTCCATTCAACCCCTCATTATAGAGCTAGTTGTTCCGACATACATGAGGTTATGTTCTTTCTTCTAATTAGCTAAGTGAACACGAATAATGTTTTATTTGAAGATTTTTAGGTGCATAGAAGATCTGGACAGAGTTTCAACACTATGCAACGTGGTCTCTCTTCTTTTTCTTAATGAATGACTTTAAATAGACTAAAACTCTGTCCAGATTTTCTATGCCCTTGAAAGTTTGATATTTGTTGCAAATCCATTTTTGGTCATTGAGTATCTTTAACTACTTGAATTTTGTCATTTCATTTGATGAGCTTGATTGTGAAGGATGCATTAAATGTACTCCATGTAACATTAACTTCTTTTCTCTTCTTTACGTAACATCTTAGTAGTTGGATGTACTTATCTCTTCTTAGATTGTGTGTCTTTCCTTGATTTTGTCTAAAACATAAATATTCTTTCTAGAGTTGACAATTGTAGCATCAAGGAGTTGTTGAAGAAAAACAAATTTAGCTCTTTATCCAAGAGATTATTGATGTGACTTGAGCTTGAATGGATCTTCTTGGTAGACGAAAGTAACGAACATTCCGTACAACATAGAATAAGTATCTATATATATATGTGTGTGTGTGTGTGTGTGTGTAGTACGATGTTAGCTTATATCCATGCACGTATCATCTAAACATATTCGTTCTTTATCAAACATAGAAAGAAGACATCGATATTGTGTCGTGATAGAAGAAACACTTACATCTTATGTGATCTTTTTATTGAATTGAAGTCATCGTCTTACAAATGAAGCATAACCATGTTTTATAATTAGTTGTTTTTAACACTTAATAAAAATCATGGGTGTTGGTCTTTTCCCTAACAATCTTCTCCTTCTTTATAATGCTTAAAACAAAAAAGTTTAGAGATGATTATTATAAAAAAATGAGGTTCAACAAATCACGTTCTCACAAAATAGTTTCAATGCCAAGAAACATTCAAAATATATAATAATAACTAAGTTTCGTGGGTTGTAAGACTTTCAAACTAAGTGCAAAATTTTCATTAGTTCGGATTATATATAGTCGTTATATCCTTTTTAAATTTACATTACAAGCATTACACCATTTTTGACTTTAGGCAACAATTTTATCGCAACAGCCGAAAAAATGTTTCCTAAAACTAATATAGACAACGGTTTTTACATGTTACCTAAAACGTAGGTTTTATTTCATAAATAATCACGGTATAGGTGAAAAGCATTGTCTATTTATTTTAGACAACGCGTACAAAACGTAGATAAGTAAAAGTTACTTTAGCCCATACTTTTAAAAATGTAGATATTTTAAACAACGTTTTACAAAATCTGGTTTAAAGTACCTTTAATATAATTCTAAAAATTAATACTACTAAAGACACAATAAAAATAATACTAAAATAAAAGTGCGCTCAATCTCTTTACGAAATCTCAAAATTTGCCAAAATCGTGCTCTCTTCTATACGGGTTCTCCACCATTTCGAACCCATTTTCTAAACCTCCACCATTTATTCCTATTTCATTATTGTGTCTTCACCCACTCATTTTCTACCACAATCGATTCACCCACTCAGCTCCACCGTTTGCTTCATTCTCCTCCGTTCACACTTTTTTCTGGTCAACTCCTCCACGATCGAAGAACGTTTTAGCACAATTAGAGGTGAAGGAGTGTGAAACATCAGATTTAGGTATTTTATGACATTTATTTTCACTGTTTTCATTATGAAAATGAGATGGAAAACAATTTTAGGGTTCAAGTGACAATAATCGAAAAGGAAAAAAATTTTAATATGTATTTCAGGGTTTCAGCTTTCAGAACTGAAATGCATGGTTAGGTTTCTGTCTCCATGTTGTGATATTTTTGTGTGCAGATTCCAGTTAGAGTTGCTTCAGCCATTCCACATCATAACTATCCTATTAATTTGTTGCTCCAACGCTTATTGTTAGAAACTTCATTGTGCTTAAACCCCCCACTCAAGGGTGCAACTATTTATAGAGCATATGCATTGTGATATTCATCTTCATCAATTAATGCATTTCATATCTGCCTTGATCTTGGTTTGAAGTAAACCCCCTTTTTGGATCTTTTGATTTGTTTGGGAATAAAACAATGACTGGTTGGAAGAGATGATGTTGTTTATGATTGTCACTGTGTTTAAAGGAGTGAAAATAAAGCAATTGGGTTTCCATGCTCTTTTGGTTGTCCCTTCCTGGAATCGATCATTTGTCTGCTCTTCCATTCTTGGTTTTATGCCATTCTTATCAACTCTCCAACTCCTGTATTTTCACGTTATTACTTTACTCTTTACTATGCTGCTCGTACTATTAGCTTTTTTCCATTGTTCACAACACAATACTTTTAGACCATGTTTAATTGGAATTTTTTTCAACAATTTTGTATCAACAAAAGTACTATTTTATTATAATACGAATTTGTGTATAAAATCAACTCTAATACAAAGTGTTTATTTCGACATACATGATAAATAGAAACTCCTGTAAAAAATTTGCTATTGGAGAAAGACTTGGTGAGACCCAATTTGAATGATTTGTTCGAGGTAGCAAGTACTTCTTTTGTAAGAAAACAGTAATCTGAAAAATATATAAACTAGCTAAGAAAATCTTTTGGTTTGACTCATCTTGGTTTCACTTTTTGGCCCTTTTAATAAGCATATAATAAGCATTTTGGAATTCAACATTTGCGTTTTTTTTGGCTTTGTTGCAGTAGCCTTGGGATGCTCAGCATATCTTGTATCTCACACTCCAATTTGGCTTTTATCTCCTCTAGACGCAAGATGGTTTCCAAGGGAGGGAAAAATAAGTGATCTTCTCTTCATGGTAACCTTTACTTTTCCAATTTCAGTTGGTGTAATATGCAAAATCAAACACTTTACTGCCAGGACTTTGAAAATTTTTTGTTATGAATATTGTTTTCACTTCATGACCATGCTTTGTAAGTTATGATATGTTGAAATCTAAATTCTAAAGTTTATTGATATTGTCTTTTGTGAAGAGTTACATAAGTATAATTTTACTCTGTGAAGTTAAATAGTATTAATTCACTTTTCGCCATCAGATAATGCTATGTTTAGTAGGTGAGTTCAGCTAATTATTCAAAGTTCTAAATGTTCCATATGAGTTCCAGTAGTTGATAGAGAGATACAGATAGAGATTAAATTTCAAACTTTAAAATCAACATTTATTAAATTTCTGTGACAGAAGTGTAACAAACGTGGTACCGTATTGTCCACGTTCTTGACTATTAAAGGAGTTTTCTTTCACTTTTTTATGGTATGAACATTTATTATGAATTGATGTTCTTGGCAAATGATCTTGAAAAGCTTACAAGTAGCCTTATAATATTAATTGAAATGTGTTTCATATTTATATGAGTCCTCCCATAGTTTGCAAACCCTATCGTTGAACTTTTCCTCCTAGCTGGAATGATAAAAGTGCTAAACTTTTCAATCTTCTTCATCTTTTAGGTATGGGTCATGTCTCCATTTATACAACAAATTATATCTTGATAGGGGAAGTAAAATATTTCTTGGTCAATTATATTAATATTTTAATTATGTTTTTATTTTCTAACTAAAGATACTAATATATATAATTATATTATTAAAAAAAAATTGTTAAGGGAATATTTAAATTTTTTAATATACAAAATGGTTGTTTTCTATATAGATCGGTGTCGGCAATGGATATAACATTTACTATTT
>Ga0123340_1003391_pt1 | contig 14919 bp, 7 predicted proteins | sample SirMexnodulemix_FD_89961 | JGI IMG/M metagenome (GOLD analysis project Ga0123340, IMG submission 89961) | Root nodule microbial communities of legume samples collected from Mexico - Siratro Mexico nodule mix | ecosystem: Host-associated > Plants > Roots > Nodule | place: Mexico: Nepantla... | reverse complement strand
ATATAAAATCATGATAGACATTACTTTGAAATTTGTAGCGTTACCATTAAGTTGACACTTTAATAATTCAATCATCAATTATCATTATATAAGAGTCCATAAAACAACAAGAATTAAAAAACATAAACCGGAAATAGTACCAAACACATGTCAAAAGAACGACACTCACCCAAAAGACTAATAAGACTTAAGTTTTGAGAAGTTATAAATTCCTAACAAAACCAACTCTACAATTTAGGTAAGAAGTTAAATCAAAATAAATCTAATTTATTAAAACCCTCCAATGTAGCCAGAAATAAACACAATTATGACATGATATGAGACTTGCAAACTTCAAAATAAAATAAATTTTGGTCACTTATTTCAACAAAAACTTTAAAAATCAAAGCAGTAGTAGATGAATTTTGGAAAGTTTCACACAAAGAAAGGGTGAATCACATTCCAACAAAACTTTATTTATTTTTTTCTAAAATTTTTCACACATAAATTAGCTTAAATTAGCTGATTTAACTCAACATATAACACATTATGAATTACTATATAAACAACAAATTACCTATATACTCTCTTTTAATACTCCTAAAATAAATCTATTGGTAACATGTCTTTAACGATATTTAGCAGCACTATCAATATTAATCTCAATTCATTTAAGATAAGGTATAACCCAATCAACCTTTATAATCCGAAAAACTTGTACTATTATATTAATATAAAACAAATTTGCAGTCAACAATATAATTATTTATACTTGTAAAACTATTATCTATTTTAAATATATCATTTAATCAAACATAAAATAAATAAAAAATAATAATTTTTTCATATTTCGAGACTTTTAAAATAATTTAATCATTAAGACACAAGTAAATTATCAATTTTTTATATTTTATCATTTTATTTTAATTTTATTTTACATATCTTTTCTCTCATTAGTGTCCATAAATGTCACATAAATTATAAGACTAATATGTAATGTGTGTTTACATCCAAATCATAATCTTATGTTAACTGACTACCAATAAAAATTAAGATGACTGAGTAAAATAAGTGAAAATAAAAAAAAATTGAAATTCCATAAATTAGTTTTTTCCATCTCTTCTTTCCCCATCCTCCACACCACTAAACACAAATCCATGATATTAATTAAAAAATAAAAAAAAAAAAAAATTGTATGGCTCATCTTCCATAATACCACGTGTTTCCTTCCTCTCCACCCCTTTCCCTCCTTTGTTGTGTTTCACTCCACTCTTCTGTCTCCTACTTCCGTTTTCCGCTGTCGCATTGCTTCTTCATTCTCCAAGCCATGAAAATCACCCTCCAACTATGATCCTTACCAATTCTCTATCTACAAACATCCCATTCATGGCTATGTCTTCTCCTCTTCGTTTACCCGAACTCCATTTTCTCTCTCCACAAATCACCCTCAAACGCCGTATTTCCCTCTCCAAACTCCCCTCCTCACCTTATTCCTTTTCCCGCCATGCCGCCTCCAACGTCACTCGCCGCGCAGCGCGAATTCGCGCTTCCAGAGATGATTCAGCGTTGGCCGAGCGAGTGGATGACGTCAAATGGAGCGGAAACGGCGTTCCTGCCGCTAATGGAAGGGGTCGAGATGTTGCCGACGGCAATGGTGCCGTCGAGGGATTCGCTAACGGCGCCAGTAATGGGAGCTTAGTGACGTACGGTTACGAAAACGGAAACGGAGCTGCTGCGGAGGTGGTGGTGGAGGTTGAAGCGTCCAAGCTGAATGAGGATGGGAGGAAGAAAAGGTTGGAGGAGATTGGGAAAGAAGATGCGTGGTTTAAACAAAACGGCAACGAACAAGTCGAGGTTTGTCGTTTTGATTATTTTGATTGCGTGTGAGTAGGTTCTTTGTGTTGAAATGGAATGAAGTGTGGGCGTTTGGATTTCGCAGGTGGCAGTTGCGCCTGGGGGTCGTTGGAGCAGGTTCAAGACTTACTCTACAATACAAAGAACTTTTGAAATTTGGGGATTTTTTGCCACGTTCATCTTTAAGGCTTGGCTGAACAGCCAGAAGTTCTCTTACAAAGGTTTGTCCCCCCGAAGTGTTCAGCAATTGTTTCGATTCACTGGATTTTGTTGTTATCATTGGTTATGGCCTTTTTGTATTTTATGTGTAACTTGATTGGACTAAGCTTGTAGAAGCATTGGTTCTTCTCTAAACAAATTTCCTCATACAATAATGTATGAAGCGCTTACAAATCTGTTGGGTCATGTCTGGAATTTAGGTTACTTATTAGACGGATACAATCAACAATGACTTCTTGCTGGCTGAATTTCTAATAATACGTTAATCAAGTAGCTATTGCAATGTTGGGGTGTTACATGTTATGGTATAGAAACATTTTTAGTCACGTGGAAACTAATTCAATGACTTGAGTACAGAATATGCGAGGTGTGTGATTTGCTATGTTATTTTTCACCACTAACACCTTAGTTTTTTTTTTTAATGTTGTAGTGGTACTATATGCCTTTGCAACTACTTTATACCTTCCTATGCAAAATTATGACATCGAAGTATAGAAATTGGAGTGCATGTCATGGTAGGTTAGGTGTTAGCAGTGTTGACTATTGCTACATTTTCAACTCTTAACTTCCAATTGCTGGCATAAGCTTCAACATTAATCACACTATTGTTATGAAGTTACATTACCATTTCTAGAAGGACACCATATAAGGTTATTGCACATATCTCTCGTTAATAAAATCTTAATACACCCAGTACGTTTTGGACCAGACATATACACTGCTGACATATGCCGACAACCCAATGAAGAAACCCCTTTACACCTAAGAATAAACATCTACCTAGAGTGTAAAATATAGGGGACCTAATAAGAAATTGTGGATAGGCTCTTATATCATCTAAGAATTTGGACTTAGGAATTCAATCATATATAAACTACTTATAAGGTGAGGATTGTCAAGCTTTATCAGAACTACATTAACCATATATCTAGAAGATGCAAAGACTCCCCCCTACAATGTTAAGTTGTTCCAAATAGGTTGTAATTAATGCGACTAAGGGTGTGCATAACCAAGGAGACTTTTCGAAACATGCCTTCATGCCCAGGGTTTTGTTCGTATTAATGTGGGTGGCTAAATAATGAGTCTAAGACTTTGATATATCTTTGAATTTGGGTTTAGGGCTTAATTCAGCTCTACTAAACTAGTTTATAAGGTGAGGATTACCTAAGGTTTATAAGAAGTACATTAGCCACATCTCTAGTCAAGATGAGATCTCAACACACTCCCCAATGCCCAAGATTGGATATCTAGATCGAGCACAAATGTGGGTGATCCAATGACCCCTCAAGCCTATAATTGGACATATAGAGTGTAGGCAAGTATGGGTGACCAATAACTGATTTATGATAGGATTTGGTATTATTTTAGAATTTGAGTCTAAGGGCCTAATTCAATCCTACAAAACTGACTTATTAGGTGATTGTTGTCCAAGCTTTGCAATGACTATTTTGGCCAATATATCTTAATTGGTGTGGGACTGAACATCCCCCCTCACACCCAACACAATGAAAGTGGTTCAAAGAGGCTGTGATTAAGTTGAACTTGGGGTGATTGGCAAGGAAACTTTTCAACACATCCTCATGCATTGGGCTATGAGCCTAAATCGTGGTAATATAGGTGCCCTATGCAACTTAAAATTTGGATTTAAGGCCTAAATAACCTCAAAATCATCTCGTAAGTTGAGAATTGCCTAAACCTTATAAGGACTACGTTAACCATCATATTTCTTGTCAATGTGAGATCTCAACATCTTTATGTCTAGGATTGAACGTTGAAGCATGGGTGGTCCAATAACCACATGCTCGCATTTTCAGGATTGGATATCTAGTGTGTATACAAATACATGTAATTTAGTTACAAGTTTAAAATAAGCTTTCATGCCATCTTAGAATTTGGGTTTAAGGCCTAACTCAACCCATAAAATCGGATTATAAGGTAAGGATTGCTCAAGCTTTATAAGAAGAGGCCCAAGTAAAGTGAGGTAGAGGTTGCCGCAGTTAAGGCGACATTCGAACAACCATCTTTTCTTATTGGTATTTACAATGTTATTTTATGGTATTTACGATCAACATGTGTTTTATATCTTACTCCTAACTACAACTGAAAGATCTGTTAATCTATGTAGTGTTTCTGTGTTGAATTTGCTGGATATCAGTTTCTGTTTTTATTTGATCTGAAGGTATTATTTGCAGGAGGAATGACTGAGGAAAAACAAACCTTAAGGCGGAAGGCCCTTGCCAAATGGCTGAAGGAAAGCATCCTTAGATTAGGTCCTACATTCATCAAAATTGGTCAGCAGTTCTCTACAAGGGTGGACATTCTTCCTCAAGAATATGTTGACCAGTTGTCCGAGCTTCAGGTAAATTGGAGTGTCGAATGCAATTTACAGGATTATTTCCCTACATTGAGATCTTTGAACTAATTTTTTGTTTCCAGTCATATTTATCGTTTAAAAAAAAAAGAGATGAAAAGTCTCGCATAAAAATTTGTTTTTCACCTGTCTCTGTACGCAAGGGACATGACTTTCTAATTATATTTGAGCATTCTGTTGACTGTTCCTTATTTTACTATATGGTCTCTTTTTGCGTCTCACAAAGTATAAGATTATCAATCAAGTTGGGGGTGATTCAGTGACTTCCTTTAAGGATAACAATACTTAGACTTACACCTTTTCTGATTGAAGAATTATACCTCCACTGCTCATCCCTTGCTTTTGTTATTTTTAAAGATACCATGATACAAATACATAAAAGGGGAATGTGTACTTTAAAAAAGAAGGGTAAGCAAGACTTTAATATGATATAAAGGACGAGAGTGGTGTAATTTTTCAATCAAGAAAGATACTATATTATGATTTGTACATGAAATCAGGGAAATCATTTTAGTTTTTTTTTTAATAAAAAGTGTACAGGAACAAGCAAGACTTTGATAATAAGGGAGGTCAGGGCAATTTTTGAATCAAGAAGGATGTAAATGTAATTAGTGCTAGCCAGTTAACTTAAGGAAGTTCAATGTTTTACTTTTGTTAATCTTGTAATGAACTTCCAATCTAGTCAAGAGTAATCCTAAATTGAAGTTACATCTACACTTTATTATGCTAAAATACATTTTCATTTCTCTGTCTTAAGTTGTGCCTGACCAACCTATGTCCATAAAGGGAATGACAAATGACCTAGACACATTTTGATGTAAGATTGAATGGTCTGTTTGTAATTCATGTATTCCTTTGGTCTAAGATTTTCATGTTGCTTATATACTTCAGCAGCAAGTGATAAAAGGGTTGTTGAAATTGTTTCCCTTTGAGTTCGGAAGCTGATGACAAGATGATTTTGACATAAATCTACATGTAAAAAAAGCATAAATTAAAGTAGAAAAGAAAAAAAACAAAGATTGCATTTCTTTGGGGCCTTAGTTGCTTCATATTTTGGGTTCAGGATCAAGTTCCTCCATTTCCTTCAGAGACCTCTGTAGCTATTGTTGAAGAAGAGCTTGGATCTCCTTTAGGTGATATATTTGATCAGTTTGACTATGAACCAATAGCTGCTGCAAGTCTTGGTAATCAATGTTCACTTTACCCATCCTTGTATTCCATGTGTCATATTTGATGAGAAGACGGGAATAGTCAACTCTTCTATTTTTTCTAATACTACAGGTCAGGTTCATCGTGCAAGATTAAAGGGGCAGGAGGTTGTTATTAAAGTGCAAAGGCCTGGTCTCAAGGATCTTTTTGACATTGATCTTAAAAATTTGAGGGTTAGTGTCATAACTTAAGGCTTTCCTGTTATGCTTATGGTGTCTTGCAAAGATCTGATTTAAGTTTTTGATAATTCTGTTATTTTCTCTCAAGTTTATCTTCTAATAATTTTGTTTAACATTCCAAACCTAACAATTGCTCTTAAAAGTTTGTACTATATTAATTTTTTCCCTATTCCTTGCATAGTGACTTTCTTGTCTGCATGGATATGAATCTAAATATTTTATTTGAATTCTTTATGGAAAATTGCACTTAACTCTCCTGAGGTTATGCTCAATGACACTTACATCCCCTCTAGTTTTAAAATAAACCTTCATCTCTCTTATGTTTTAATAAAATATCATTAATTTCTCCTCCAAATAGACATTCACCTCGCTTATGTATTTAGTACCTGATACTCATCTCCCTTATATTTTTTAGAAATATCATATTGAGTAAAGCTTAAATAAAAATTTAACGAAATTAAAAATTGAAGTTCTAAAATATAAAAATTAAAGAGTTTTATTTTTTATAAATAGAATAAGGGAGGTGAGTGTCACTTTTTTAGAAAACTTAAGAGAGGTGGGTGTCATTATTGAAATCATAAAGGAGGTAAATGTCTAATTAAAAGTTATAAGGAGTATGAGTGTCATTTTATTAAAAACATAAGGGAGATAAGTGTCTATTTCAAAACTAGAGGGGATGTGAGTGTCATTTACTTTAACCTCAAAAATGGTAAGTGCAATTTTCCCTATACTTTACGAATGTTTCTTGTAGCAGCACTTCCATCCTCGGGTTTTTTTACCACTGCATAGAACACTGGTACCAATGTCTTTTTTTTAATCCCAGGTTATTGCTGAATATCTTCAAAAGCTTGATCCAAAATCAGATGGTGCAAAGAGGGATTGGGTTGCTATTTATGATGAGTGTGCCTCTGTCTTATATCAGGTGATGATTTCTGGAATTCTTATGTTACTTGGGTTTACTGAACTAAATAACTAATTTGTCTAGTTCTCCATCTTCTTGGTCTAATACTGTTACAAAGTGAGGTCCAATAATGAGGTTGTAGAGAAACACGTCTTGTTTAGAGTTTGAGAGTTGGCCAAACCTTGTAAGTTTTTATGGTCTGTGGAATTGCATGTGAGAAAGCTGAAGAAGTTCCTCTGTTTCATGGGAGGCTTTCATGATAAAGATAATAGAATTCTGCAGGGTGTACGTTCTCAAAGACAAAGGATATAACTATATTTGAGTTGTTTGTAGAGAAGGGATTAGGTGGCTTGCAATGGTAATTTGTTACAACCTGCAGCTGTAGTCCTTCAAAGAAGAGGCATACTTTTTGGGTGTGCCAGATTTCGTATTTCGTTAGATGTTTTAAAAATTGCAAACAGTAATATATTAATTTGCTAGCTTTACTGTGCTACATTCTATTGATGTATGCTAACGAGTTTCTTGTGTCATTGATGCCAAGATTGCGAAGACAGAGAGAAGTTTTAGAGAATTTAATGCTTGCATGCATTACCAGAAGCTCGATCATAGTTTTACATTATCATAGATTGTTTACGTATGAAAAATGCTTATGTAAGTAAGAACTAAGAAAACCATCTAAATAATACAAACTGGACTTAGATCATACTTAAGAGTGGTCATTCCAGTCACTTGAGTTGCGAATGTGTTCTTGTTTTGGTATGATGTATGCATGTACTCTCAGCGAATTGCATTCTCTGACCCTGTTTCTGCAACATGAATTAATAATTTTCAGGAGATTGATTACACTAAGGAGGCTGCTAATGCAGAATTGTTTGCTAGTAACTTTAAGAACATGGATTATGTGAAAGTTCCTACAATATACTGGGATTATACAACACCACAGGTTTAACCTTCATTACCCTTGTAATGTAATGATATACATTTCCCATTTTATGTCTGATAACTTATTTCTTTGCAATCTATGTTGCCAATGCAGATTCTGACAATGGAGTATGTTCCAGGAATTAAAATAAACAAAATACAAGCTTTAGATCAATTGGGTGTTGATCGCAAAAGTTTAGTACAATCTTTATTTATATGCTGGCAAAATCACTATGAATCTGTTACAGTGTTACCTTTTACTTTTGTGCTTCTCTGTTGAGGATGGTACCTAACTTGATTCAAATTATTATTTGTTATGTTCTACAGGTTAGGAAGATATGCCGTTGAGTCATACTTGGAACAAATTTTATCACATGGTTTCTTCCATGCTGACCCTGTGAGTTTCTATTTTTAGAATTGATATCAGAAATCTTTATATATTGTTATATATGGATCATATCTGGTAAATTGTATAGTAAAGCCAAATTGTTAACTGTCTTTGAACTTGCTCTTGTTCTGCAACATTAGCATCTATTGCCGAAGGAATGAGATGCAGGCTACCTGTTTTATGATTAATATTCATAGCTATGAGATGGACCCAAAAGGATTGTATTCCTCTCAGATGATCTTTTTTGTAACCCATGCATGTTTACATTGTTCCTGCAGCATCCTGGAAATATTGCAGTTGATGATGTAAATGGTGGAAGATTGATCTTCTATGATTTTGGAATGATGGGGAGGTATGTTCTTTGTCCTTTGTGTCTATTTTATTTATAAATTCACCCGCAGCACATACTTAAAGCTTTGTGAGATGGTTTGCCTTTACAAATATGTCCAGTATTGTTTGTGCCTTACAGTATCAGTCCAAATATTCGAGAAGGTTTGCTTGAAGCATTTTATGGGGTTTATGAGAAAGATCCAGACAAGGTAGATTCTTTTCATGATCAGTGTATATGAATACGTACCGTATCACATTATTTACTCAAATACTTACCAAATGAAGCTTGTGTTCTGGTCTATTAGGTTCTACAAGCAATGATTCAAATGGGAGTTCTTGTCCCTACTGGAGATATGACTGCTGTTAGAAGAACAGCACAATTCTTCCTTAACAGGTATTTATAGACCAATTTAGGGGGGATTACCATAAATGGAAACACCTCCAGTACTTAAACAATGATATTACCTCAAGTTAATATCATTATATGGAAAAGTACCAGGGCTGTACTATAACTTATAAATTGTTGATTGTAATACACATTACAATTCAAAAAACACTTAAACATGTCCTAAATTGGAGAATCTGAGTCAACTTTTCATGTTGAAGAAGACTGGTATTGCAGATTCAATATATTTTCTTTAGATAGTTCTTTGGTTTGTTTCATTTGTGACAGTCATGTCAGAAGCTGAAATGCGTTGCTTGTCGAATGGGGTTTCTGCAGAAACACCTGGCTGTCCCGATTTATTATGATGTTAGAAATAAACCAATTTCTATCTGAACCTGTTTTGGATTTATTAGGTTATCTTTTTGTTCCTTACTAATAATCTTACTGGGGCATAGAGGAAGGAAAGTTTGTAAGGAACAGTCAGAGTAGTTAGTTGGGGGACAGTTTGAGCAACTAAAGGGGTTTTATTTAGATAAATAAATAAGAGGATGTATGAGAAGTGTGTCTATTCTGTTTTGTCATCTTTTGGGAAACTGCGCATTAGCTCTAGTGCAGAAAGGGAAAACCCTTTGGCAAGAGGAAAAACGCTTTAAAAAACTTTCATTTTCTTTTTCCCTGTTTTTCTCTCCATTAAAACTCAACCAATTTCTGGATTCCTAGCAATTTTTATCTCAAGAACAACTTACAGTATTGATTAGTTATGTTTAACCTTGAATTTGATTGTCTTCTACAGTTTTGAAGAGCGCCTGGCTGCACAAAGGCGTGAGAGAGAAGCAGCAACAACTGAACTTGGATTCAAAAAACCATTAAGCAAGGAGGAAAAAATTAAGAAGAAGAAACAACGTCTGGCTGCTATTGGTAATGCATCTGGTGTAACTGAATGCATATCTAAGTTTAGGCTATATAAATGTGCATGCAAGTATTGTTTTTCATTTATCCGCCATATGTGTAGATAAAAAATGAGAGTTTGGTCAGAATATATAATATGCTAGCTATCTCCTACCCAGCTACGATATTTTTATTTGTGATTAAAACTTTATGACTGTTGGATCAATAATTCTTGAGGATTATTAGATTGTATGCACTAGCATACAATTTGGTGAAAATTGAAAAGTCCTGCTGTATTGCATATACCTTGATTTTATTTATGCATTTTTATCTTTTGTTTGTTTTAAATTTGGTTGGTTTTTTCCTTGTTGGTTATAATGATTTTGTTTTTAAAGTTTGGCTTTCACTTGTCTCAACTAAAAGAATTATGCATCCAAACATCCAGTACTTCAAATTATTGAATATAATTTTCCCTTAGTTTAATAACATTATGCAATCCATGGGCTTATTGCTTGCTTACTTTGACAAAGGGATGTATTATGATACCTGCTGTCTTGCTTTAAACAGGTGAAGATTTATTATCTATTGCAGGAGACCAGCCGTTCCGATTTCCTGCTACATTCACATTTGTTGTTAGAGCCTTCTCAGGTAAATGTAATTAATGCATAGGGGTATTCATTGGGTTAGGTTATCCAATGACCCAATCCAACCCAATTAGTTTTGGTTGGGTTTCATTTATGATTGGGTCAAACTTGACTCAACCCAAACTAATCCACTCTTATACAGGTTGGGTGATGAGTTTAGTATGAGTAACTCAAGACCCACTCTTATAAAGTTATGGACCAATTGTGTTATGTTTTGTTTTCATGTCTTGAATTAGTTTGGATAAACTTGTTATGACTTGACTTATTTGCTTACTTGAAACCTTGAATTAACCTTTGTAAAGATTGTGTTATCTTTTAATTAGTTTGATATTTGAAAATTTTCAACTTTTAATAGAAAAGGAAAATTTTTCCAAATATTGACCCAACTCAGTCCAACCCGTTCAAGAGTGGGTTGGATTGAATTAGGTTTTGACTTAAAAAATGCAAAAGAGCAGCTTAACTCAACCAATAATTTTTTAGTGGGTTGGGTAATGGATTTGCCCAAATCCTACCCAACTTTCGAATACCCCTATTAATGCATGAATTTGGATATCTGATGGGTGTGGTTGTAAGGCAATAAGTAAATTTTTGTCTGTGCAGTGTTGGATGGCATTGGAAAGGGGCTCGATCCACGTTTTGATATTACCGAGATTGCCAAACCGTAAATATTGTCTTCATAATTTTTAACTTCTGAATTATTTTCAATTGTTTATATCAAATTTATGTTTTATGTATCTGATGCAACTAAGCGTCCTGACAATGTAGTTATGCCCTGGAGTTGCTAAGGTTTCGTGAAGCTGGGGTTGAAGTTGTCCTAAAGGTAGTCACAAACAAGTTCTATTGTGAGTTCATTAAATATGATAATTTCTTTCTCTCATATCTATCTTATGACTTACAGGACTTCAGGAAGAGATGGGATAGACAATCTCAAGCATTTTACAACTTGTTCAGGCAGGCTGATAGGATTGACAAGCTTGCTGAAGTTATCCAAAGACTGGTATTCCCAGATTTTCAGAAATATAATTCAAAGTTAACATGACTCATACCTGTTGTTTATTTTGAACTTTTGCTATTCTAAATCACTGCTTATTGAACTTAATTTTTCCACAGGAGCAAGGTGATCTAAAGCTCCGAGTTAGAACTTTGGAATCTGAGAGGGCATTCCAACGTGTTGCTTCAGTTCAGAAGACTATAGGGAATGTGAGTCAAGCTAACTTGTGACTTATTTGAACTATAAAGTTTACATGTTTCATCCCTTTCGTTAAAGTTTGTTTTACTGCGGTAGAACATTGTCATTCTTTGTGGGTTGGGTAGGACCTCAATATCTACTGTAAGCACCTGTAGGCTTCCCTGTTTTTTGGTCACTCTTGCAAAATCTAAGTCTTGTGGAAATGAGAATAGCTATTTTCATGTGGTGGCAATACAGTACTATATTAAATAAACTTGTATATGCGCTTGTAGATGAATCTAACTCTCATTTATCTGTCTTTTGTACTTTTTATGCCAACATTTCAATTGCCTAACTGCCCATGCATCCAGTTATATTTCAAATACTGCAAAGGTGTAACTGTACGATGTCTACCTTATAACAGACTTGTAATCAAAATCTCAATATTTTTCTATTTCCCCGATGGCTTTTAAATGATTGATGGATGTTTATAAATAGTAGTTGACTCTTGGACACAATTTCATGCTTTTGTATCCGAACCTATTGAAAGCAAGATGTGTGTTTTCGAATCCTTGTTCTCATTAATGGATAATATTACTGGAGTAGACACTTGGAAAACCTGTTGGGGTGTTATGAGTTCTGTTTGTTTCTTGGTTCTGAAAACTTTTTTCTGTTTTTTGTTTAAATAACCTGTTTTGTCGAGTAGGTTTTGAAAGTTGCTTTCAAATTTATTATCTCTTTTTTAGTTTATGAAATTTAAAACTAAAAAATCAGAACATGTTGAAATTGCTTTGATTTTCAACTTTCAGTTTTCTATTATTCATATTCTTCGTTTCACTTTTAAAAATTGATTTTTAAAACCTGTTTTAAAAATAAGTTTTAAATGTTAAAATTACTATGAAACACATTCTTGAATTCATGTTACCTTTTTGTCAATTAACAGGCAGTTGCTGCTGGGAGCCTAATCAATCTTGCAACAATTTTGTATCTCAATTCAATTCGTGTAAGTTGTTCTCATCTTGCATCTCTTTTTTATGTGGTGTGCTCTCATTGCACAGTCACGGATTATCTTTTTCAGGTGCCTGCCATTGTAGCATATATCTTCTGTGCAATCTTTGGTTTTCAAGTGCTCTTGGGCATTGTAAAGGTCAAGAAGCTAGATGAACGGGAACGATTGATAACAGGGACTGCATAAGCAGCTACATGGTGAATCTTGCTTTATTTTTTCTTAAAACATTTCTATACTTAGTATGTTCTGTTTATGATGTCATGCAAGAATGTTTACAAGATGGTGAAATAGATCATTTAGCAATTTTATGGCATGAAAGTTTTTTCCCATAAATTGCTGTGCAGTTTTACAATAAGCATGCACGTTAACCTTTTAGAGCTGAGAAATGTGACACGATGGCATCACCCAAGTACTATAGTATTAAGTCCGTCTTCCACCAGGGCCTAGTCTTTTGCTGACGTGATCAATTTCTTGTGTGTAATATTTTGGCATTTTTTAAAATAAAACAATGAAAAAGATGTAACTAGTTATAAATAACACTTTATACCCGGTCTTCTCTACCTTTTCTTTTTGATTAAATTTTAGTGTCTTGAAATTCCTTGACACTATTGTTATCATGGAATACAGGTTCTCTATGTCATGCTGGAGGTAAATGAAATGATGTTTAATTAAGCGAATGTTGGATATAAATGCAAATTCTAATGTATATCCCTTTTAAGGTTTAGGATTGTTGTTCCATCCATTCTAGTGTTGTACATAGTACATTAGGAGGCTTTTGGTATGTTGGTGAACTTTCTCCTTGGTATCTAAGAAACCTCGTGTTCAGTATGATAATTAACTTGCATTCCTAACTGTCATACATTTTTTCATGTCCTATGATAATTTCATGCAAATATCTGGTATGCTAGCATCCCAGCTAGGGACCAATGTTAAATGCTAACATGAAGGTACTGATGTGTAGAGTTAGTTATATATATAACTGAGATGCGAGATAGAGTATTCAAGATACTTAAGCGATGGATGGTTTGGTATTTTAAAATGATACTATGCTGTGCCTTTAGGTCTTTGCCATGTCCTTTATTTATCGGTTTTGTTTGGGCTTATCATTGCAGATTTAGGTCCGAGAAATGACACATGTTCGGTCATGGTTACAACTCAACCACCGGATCATGAAAAGAGTAAATGATCCGGGAAGATGATAGAAAGCAATACCCAATATTTCGGAAGACTCTCAGTAAGTACAAAAATTTGAATTAGCATGTGATGGGGTGTAACTGCACCTAAATTGATAAGGTTCTTAACCAGAAAGTACTTTAAGGAAGAAGAGCACCTTGGTGATTGACAGCGAGTGCGTGAAAGTAGAGAAATTTCAGAAGTACTTAGAGCCACATTTTTGTCATTACACCCAACCTCACTCCCAAAAAAAAAAAAAAAAAAAAAATTAAAAAAAAAAAAAAAACCAATTTTTTGTTATAACACCAAACCACCTCCCAAAAAAAAAAAAAAAAAAAATAATTTAATGTAATAGCCGTATAGTAACTTGTATAGGCATGATATAGAGTTTACATATATTCACAATTACATTCCACTCCCGAATTGAACCGAAATTTGTCAAACTTTAGCTATTTCCTATATATAGCATGACTGTTGTAATAACTATAGTGTATGATGCAGCTTCCAACAAAAATTGAAGAGGAAGGTTTGCCCTAAATTGACTTCCATGGATTTGTTCAATGAAAAATGTCTGCATGTGTCATCGTTGTGCATGTTAGATTTAAATTGCAGATAAAACGATAAGCTTTTCTAGGTGTTTATACAAGTAATTTACGAGTTTCATATCCTGAGCACCTCACTGCAGGTTATCATTGTGTGCAGAGTCTATTGAAGTCACGTTGTCTGTTTCACCGCTTCTAATGTCTTATTTTCTGTTGCTATTTTGGCATTTCTGATTCTTGTCCGTGGGAAGAAATTAATTATTTTCTTTTGTCTACACTCGTGCTTTTCATCTACGCCCTTCTCCAGAATATCAACATGGTAATATGCATATGAAGTGAGGACCTAATATGCCAAAATTATATACTGCATACAATAAAAGTGATAAGGATATGGCGGAATATGTCAAGGAATCCCATTTTGCAACCTTCCATAAAGGACGGCAATTTATTATGGCATACCACATGGGCATGTTCTGTTATCTCCATGTCTCTCTCTAAACGAGGAACTTCAATGTCCTAATAAATAAACTCTTTTGACTCTGGTCTCTGGAACTTGGGTAATTGGGTTGCACTAGTCTATTCTTCATTAGACTGCTTCTTCCTGCACCTCCATATCATCTTCCTGCACCTCCATACTTTTCAAAATTCCAATAATAGACATGAGGAAATTACAAATTTAACCCTGCTGCTATAAAAGAAGGTTTTCCATGGAAGGGGTGCGGTGCATTTCTGAACATTGGTGGAAGGTATCGCAGTGGT
>Ga0123340_1003389_pt1 | contig 14920 bp, 17 predicted proteins | sample SirMexnodulemix_FD_89961 | JGI IMG/M metagenome (GOLD analysis project Ga0123340, IMG submission 89961) | Root nodule microbial communities of legume samples collected from Mexico - Siratro Mexico nodule mix | ecosystem: Host-associated > Plants > Roots > Nodule | place: Mexico: Nepantla... | reverse complement strand
TAATAGTTTTATATATTTTAGGAGTCAAAATAAATGTTAATTTAAATACATGACTGATGTTAATAATATCATCTCAATAATTTTAAAGGTGAAACAATAATTAAATTTGTAATAAACATACAATTTTTTTATATTAATATACTTCTCTTACTTTATTCAATATTTTATTTTTTTATTTATTGATTTAAACATAAAATCTCCTTCATTTTCTTAGAAAAAATTATAAAAAAATTAACTAATATTATAGTTACAACTTTTTAATAAAGAAGACCATTCCAGTTAAAAAATGAAAATATAATTATAATTTGTAAAAATATAAAAAAAGTGTTATTGTAATTTACATAATTTTTTAAAGAACAAAAGTTTCACCCCCATTTTTTAACAGACTGGGCCTCGAGTAGTTGGGCCTCATATCAATGGCGGGAAATCTCCCGTTTCCCTTGCATGCGGTAACCGCACATCTACTCTTAATCGAACGGCTACAAACCCAGCAACCACCTACTTTCCCCAATATTGCAACTACACTGGGACTTCAAACTTGGAATCCCTCTTTCAATTTATCTATCTATCTATCAAACCCTTGTTCTCGATTTCGAATCCATGGCGAGACCTTCCAAGCCTCACTCATCTTCGGACGAAGCTCTCTCCAATGCTTCAAGTTCGTCCGAGGAAAAGGAGCTGGTCAACGAACAGATCAACGAAGAGGAAGACGAGGAGGAGCTCGAGGCGGTGGCACGCTCTGCAAGTTCCGACGAGGATGACGATGAAGGTGCCGCTGATAATCCTCCCGATTCTGATGAAGATGTAGCCGGGGATGATGACCAGGTCAAACTCCACTTACTATGTTGTTGTTCGTAGATTATAGTTCTTATTGCTGCTTCATTATTCTTTGTTCACACTCTAATTGCTTTCTAAACTGTTATTTGTATTTGAAGTTGCGTGTTTACTTGTCTTGTGTGTCCGTGAATGCGGTGCATGCTGAAGGCCTAGAGTGAGAGGAACATGCTCGCGAATTTAACTTGCTTTTGCTTGGCTTATATGCGAGTTTTTGGTGAACTAAGACTTTGAGGGTATGCCTAAGCATTTTTTGTCTGACTTCAGGGTGAGGATAATGTTGATCCGGCAATTAGCAAGCGAGAGAAGGCTAGATTAAAGGAAATGCAGAAAATGAAGAAACAGAAAATCCAGGAGATACTGGATGCACAAAACGCGGCCATAGATGCTGACATGGTAAGTCTAGTTCTGTCATAATTGAACTTGTGTTTGTATTATGGTGTTTTGATATGATTGTTAATTAAATGAACTTATAATGCAGAACAATAGAGGAAAGGGGCGTCTGAAGTATCTCTTGCAGCAGACTGAGCTGTTTGCTCATTTTGCCAAAGGTGATCAAACTTCTTCTCAGAAGTCAAGGGGAAGGTACCTTCTAGAATTCATGTGAACTCCATGACAATTACTCCCCCTTTTACATTTGCACTTTTCTGGATTTGATTATATCTGGTTTCTTGGTGACTCTTGGTGACACCATAAATTATATCTTCAAAGTAAGGTAGTCAAAATGGAGAGGGAGAGACTCATAAGTTGTGGGTGGAATCTTAACACAGGTAGTAAGATCTTACTGGACTTATAAATATCACATAAATTCATATGCATGCATATAAAACAGCATAAATAATAAAAGAATAAATCCACTTTAAATAGTTAATCAAACTAAAATCCATTATAAGCATAAGAAAGAAAGCATCTCAAACAAGTCATAAAATAACTAATAAGTCATAACTCATGAGTCATGAAGTCATAAATAACAAAACAAAACAACTTAAATGCCTAATTACTTCAGTAGCCTAAAAAGAATACCGACCATGAAGACAACTGGATGGCTAGAGCCTACATCTCCAACTCTAATATAAATCTTTCAAATTAAAATCAAAAGTCAAGGGATCTTCATCTGCTCCATCTCCTTCATGAAGATCCTCAATAAAATCAACAAGTTTGTTGGAGATCCCACATTGACTATAGATTATCATCTTGGTCTCCAAGCTTGAGCTTGATCAAGTCTTCATCATCATTTGAATTTGGAGTATCATTTTAGCCTTCATTGTCATCCCCTGGATCACCATTTTCCATAATTCACTCCTCATTGAATGGAAAGTCTTCTCACCCAATTTGGAATTAACCATGACAAATGCATCATTAATCTATTCTCTTTGTGTGGACTTAATTAATTCAAATGGAAACATATAAGCAAATACCAGTAAAACAAGTAACTTTTTTAGTTTCAAATGTCAAAATTTTAAAATCGTACCATCTCAAATTCACTCCAATTATGCTCACATTTAGAGGAGCTGCATGTTAAACTGAGCACGTGTATGACAAAAAGTTGAAGTTCTTTATTTTCATCTCCATATGACTGCCACCAAACTGCTAGAGTCTTCTTCCCAATTGCCTCAACAGCCAAGGGATTACCAAACAACTTGTTTTGGTTCTTAAAATCTTCAAGCTGCTTATCAATTGAAAGTTGTTCCTTTGGATCAACCGCCATCTTTTGTATACATTGTAATAGACCAATTTTAACTTCGGTATCAACTTTAAAGTTAGGAACATAGTGCAATTCAGCATTGAGAAAATAGCCTACAGTGTGCAGAGGCCCATGAAACTGGCTGTCCCACCTTTCATCAATAATATTCCATTCACCTTCATAACTCAAAGTAGAACAATAATAAACTAGGTTCAGTGATTCACCTAGCTCTATTAAATTAGAATAATATGCGTAGAAGAATGTGCGTGCTGTTTTCATAATAGAAGAATGTGCGAGAGCAGAGAGGACAAGAGAGGACAAGTACCTGAGGAGGCTGAGGCGAGCCCAAACCATTTTTGTGGATGTTGAGGTCTCAAGGTGTCGAAGGGAGAGCGATTGAAGAAGATACGGGAATTGTTTCGTGCGTTTATGAGTAGTTTATGTAGATGAAAATAGATGACAAAAATAGAACCATTTTCATGCTCACTCAACTTGCACGATCTCACCGTTTTTGTGAGCTAGTATGTCGATCTCACCATTCTGCCATTTCATGATTATGTGTGTTACGGTTTTAGACCGTGAAATCATGTAATTGTGCAATTCCACGAGTAATCTCACAAGTCTGTCTCCATGGCTTCAAAGTTTGATGTTCTTTGAAGGGTATTTATAATATATAATTCTTGTATAGTAGTAGGCTGTCTAGGAATTGTAGAGATAAACTAGCATAAACTAATCAAATAATTGATACCTAGTTAGTTCCAACATTCTCTCTAGGGACTTTTGGTTCGAGGCAGGGTAGGGATTTTGATTAGGGATTATATTTGGCTAAGAGGAGGTGAAGGTTACTTTTATATTCTTGGAATTTCAAATTTCAAAACATATTTAGGGTATTTTAGTCATTATAGTCGAAAGGTTTTAGTCCAAATCCCAGAGAAAAAATTGGATGAGGAAGGGACTGATTTCAGATACGAGCACTAAAGTGTTTAGACTGACTGTGCTGCTTAAAAGGGTTTATCCTAACATTTGATTTGTCTAATAAGGGGTCGCCATGCATCGAAAGTCACCGAGGAAGAGGAAGACGAAGAATACCTTAAAGAAGAAGAAGATGGTGTAGCCAGCACACGTTTGGTGACACAACCATCATGTAAGTGTTCTTTCTTTTTAAATTGTGCTTGCTTGCATGGATTGAAGGCTCTACTTTTTAAATTCTGCTTTTCTACCACAAAATTTTTTCTTTTTGTGTATTCAGTATGCATATTATATAGGGATGTCTCTATAATGGCCTGGTTTGACATATTATTTTTCCCTCTTTTCCTCTATATTATATAGAAATGTAGTTATCATAGTCAGATGGTGGTGCCTAGTGGCTATCATTGATGCTGCAATATCAAGATAGTGGGATGACTGCTATTTTAGAAGCATTTGATTACAAACTTAATAATTTATAGTAGACATATAATCAACACGAAACACGGAACCTAAAGTTAAAGAAATTCACGATAAATAAGTCTCAGTTTACACACACAATCACCATTGATATAGGAGCTATAAGAACGTAGTGATGATTCTAAAAAATGATGAAAAAATTATATAAAATTTAGCAGAACGTGAAGTTGGTGGGAAATCTAAAGATAGAAGAAAAAATAGAACGTGAGAGAAAATCGTCTGATAATGTGTGAAAGAATAGATGTTAAAGCCTAGTTCTTGTGTGGAATATTTTACCCAAAAAAACACTAAAATGTTTCAGGAGGGTAAAACTGTTTTTGAAGCCTATATCATTGCAGCAACTCACACAGGGTCACTCGACACTGCTGTCGTGCTATAGTATTGACCCTATAGGTTAGATATGTGCATTTGTATCATAGTGCTGGATAAGGATGCATTGATTGAATAAACCTCTACAGAAGATATGCCATACATTATACTTTATCTGTGTTCTGGTGCTAGACAACCTCCATTTGTGTCTCTGAATTTCTCATTGGCCTATATGTGCTATATAAATTCATCATGGAATCTTTTTCTTGTGCACCCTTCGTGTTAGATGCTTACGAATTTGTTGCTGACATATTAAATCAACATGTTTTTTGGTTGAGGGAGGTTGCTCGTGTGTCATGAACGTTTATTGCTTGCTTTAATTTATTACAGGCATCCAAGGGAAGATGAGGGATTACCAACTGGCTGGACTAAACTGGCTCATACGATTATATGAGAATGGGATAAATGGAATTCTGGCTGATGAAATGGTATGTGTTTGGTGGGCTTGCAGTTGTGCCAAACTGAATTAACTGATATGCAGTTGCTTTGTCATAAATGATTTGATATCGGATCTTACCCAGAGGAGTAAGACTTGAATGTTGCTGATGAGTTGATTTAAACAAGTCATGACAAATAATTTGATTTGTAGGGGCTTGGTAAAACATTGCAAACCATATCTTTATTGGGTTATTTGCACGAGTTCAGAGGAATAAAAGGCCCTCATATGGTGGTTGCTCCAAAATCTACTCTTGGAAATTGGATGAATGAAATTCGGCGCTTTTGTCCTGTTCTTCGTGCAATTAAGTTTCTTGGCAACCCTGATGAAAGGGTAAGACCATTTTTTCAGGGTTGATTATTTTGGCAAGGGATACAGTTTAGACGTAAATTTACCTGTTTTTCATGGTTTTGTCTTTGCTGCAGAGACATATAAGAGAGGAACTTCTGGTTGCTGGGAAGTTTGATGTCTGTGTCACAAGTTTTGAAATGGCAATCAAGGAGAAGTCTGTGTTGCGTCGATTTAGTTGGCGCTACATAATTATTGATGAAGCTCATCGAATCAAGAATGAGAATTCCTTACTTTCGAAAACAATGAGACTCTACAGTACAAACTATCGCCTCCTTATTACTGGCACACCACTTCAGGTATTACTTGTATTATCTGCAACATTCTAGTCATTTGAAGAACTGTTTTTTGTTGTTGTCATTTTTGTTTAATTTTTGGTCTGTAGAGACTCTTGACATGGAGGTGGTGTGATGCTAGTTTTTTCAAAATAATTGTAATTAGTATGATCTCATTTGTATCCTGTTGTAATTTCAGTAAGCTTCAAGTAAAGAAACTGTTAGTTGTGATGGAAGGTTGGGCTGCATTGTTGAAATTCTAAATTTGTGTTTTTGTAGTTGTGGAGGGGAGTGAATGACATCAGTCGTGGAAATTGCTAGTAGAGTAACGAAAGAATATTTAAAATATAATTTGCTATTCATCTGGGAAACCTTTAATGCATGATATGTAGCAAAATTTCATTAGAGATGGTGCATTGGGCATTATGTGTTCTGATAAGAGTTTTTGTTAACAGTCAATTAAGATTGATTTAAACTGATTGAAGAGTTAGATGGTTCACAACTTTGAATTGGTTAAAACTTTAGTGCTGTTCTTTGGTGTTGTTGGTTTTCAACTGTCTAGAAGCTTAGATTTCTTAAGTATATACTTATTTTTGCTTTGTTTTGAAATTTGTCTCTTCTTTTTGCTTGTATGTTTCGTCAAATATTTGTTGGTGCTTATTATCTCTTTTAATGGTACAGAATAATCTTCATGAACTCTGGTCTCTTCTCAACTTTCTTCTGCCCGAAATTTTTAGTTCTGCTGAAACTTTTGATGAATGGTTTCAAATCTCTGGTGAGAATGACCAACAGGAGGTTGTTCAACAATTACACAAGGTTAATTACAGAACCTTCTGTTTATTGTTGAAAGTCCTTAATGTTAATCTGGTAAATAATTGACATTTTCATTTCCTATGTATATTAAGGTCCTTCGGCCATTTCTCCTTCGAAGGTTGAAATCAGATGTTGAGAAAGGGTTGCCACCTAAAAAGGAAACTATTCTTAAAGTAGGCATGTCCCAGATGCAGAAACAGTATTATAGAGCATTACTTCAGAAGGATCTGGAGGTTGTAAATGCTGGTGGTGAACGGAAACGCCTCCTGAACATAGCTATGCAACTACGCAAATGTTGTAATCATCCATATCTTTTCCAAGGTGCTGAACCGGGCCCTCCCTACACAACAGGAGATCATCTCATTACAAATGCTGGTAATCCCCTACTTGTATTAAGAGAGTGCTGAAGTTCTTTTTTAGGTTGATCAATAAAATTTGATGTTGTAAAAAATTGTTGCCAGGTAAAATGGTTCTTTTGGATAAGTTACTTCCTAAATTGAAAGAGCGTGATTCCAGGGTCCTTATATTTTCTCAGGTCCGTTCTTTTTTCTATCGGAATGGGATTCTTGTTGCTGATGGTTGTGAATGTTTTACATTCTGCAATCTGTTTTTCCTTGCTCTCACGTATTCCCCACCTTTCAAATTTTTGACTGTCCCTAATTTTTTGCTTTTCTCCTCAGATGACAAGGCTGCTAGACATACTTGAAGATTATTTAATGTTTCGTGGATATCAATATTGTCGCATTGATGGAAATACTGGTGGGGATGATCGAGATGCTTCCATTGATGCTTTCAACAAGCCAGGAAGTGAGAAATTTGTCTTCCTATTATCTACTCGCGCTGGAGGTCTTGGTATTAATCTTGCTACTGCTGATGTTGTCATTCTGTATGACAGTGACTGGTCAGTATTTCAAATAGTCATGGACACAGCCATCTGATTTGTGTCTGTACCTAAAATTCCTTTTTACACGGCTGGTGGTTTACAACAGGAACCCACAAGTTGACTTGCAGGCTCAGGATCGTGCCCATAGGATTGGTCAAAAGAAGGAAGTTCAAGTTTTCCGTTTTTGTACTGAGGTTAGCAATTTTAAACTTTATTTTACTTTTTCAATTCGTTATTCACTCTATTTGTTAGCATCTCATCTCCTCATGATAATGGTACAGTATACAATTGAAGAAAAAGTCATTGAAAGAGCCTACAAAAAGCTGGCACTGGATGCTTTGGTGATTCAGCAAGGGAGATTAGCTGAGCAGAAGAGTAAGGATTTGATGGATGGTTTTTCTTGTTTCTTTGCTTCAAGATGTATGGATTGTCTAATATGATTTCACTGGCTTTCGTGTGCAGCGGTAAATAAAGATGAGTTGCTTCAAATGGTTAGATTTGGGGCTGAAATGGTTTTCAGTTCCAAGGATAGTACAATTACAGATGAGGATATTGATAGAATCATTGCTAAAGGAGAGGAGGCAACTGCTGAGCTTGATGCCAAGATGAAGAAATTTACTGAAGATGCCATCAAATTTAAGATGGATGACAGTACGTACCTACAACTACCTGATCTATAAGCTTAAAATACAATATTCACACAATCTTTCTGCTGTTTGTAGTTGAGTTACTAATACTGATGCTTTCTTTTTATAGCTGCTGAGTTATATGATTTTGATGATGAGAAGGTAAAGATCACACCTTTTTTTAACTTCGACAACTTTTTATTGCTCTGTATCAACCTTCTCTCCCCTTCCCCCTTATCTATTCAACTGACATTGGCGTATCAATTTCCTTTTGTGTAAAGGATGAGAACAGATTTGATATTAAAAAAATTGTTAGTGAGAACTGGATTGAACCACCAAAAAGGGAGCGGAAGCGCAAGTAAGCATTTCACTTTACATTCTGTACATCCTTGGTGATTTGATATTTTGTTTTTATGACATGGTGTGCTGGTTCTCTTTTTATGGGGTTTCTTTCTCAAAGCTACTCAGAGTCTGAATACTTCAAGCAAACAATGCGTCAAGGTGGTCCTACGAAACCAAAAGAGCCCCGTATTCCTAGGATGCCGCAGTTGTAAGCTTCTACACTTTCATTTTTTTTTCCTAACATAACACTTATGTTATGTGCTTACAGATATTTTTCTTCTTTGACCTTCAGGCATGATTTCCAGTTTTTCAACACACAGAGGTTGAGTGAGCTGTATGAAAAGGAAGTTCGCTATCTCATGGTAGGTTTTAGGCAAAATGAATTTTCTTGTTCACATTTTTTGGTTTCAAGTTTAGCTCAATGAGTTGGTATTTTTTGTTCCATTATTATTTTAATAATTTCAGCAAGCACACCAGAAGAATCAGATAAAGGACTCAATAGATGTTGATGAACCTGAAGGTACGTGGTCACTCTCCAGACTAATACTTCGACTCCTCCTTTCTACATTTGTGTCATTAATTTTAATTGTGATGAAATGAATGTTTAGAGGTGGGAGATCCATTGACCGCCGAAGAGTTGGAGGAAAAGGAGCGGTTGCTAGAAGAGGTGAAAAATTTCCCCCTTTTTGCAAACTAAGCTTTCATGGGTACTCTTTCTCTAACATTGGTATTTTGTTTATATAGGGATTTTCATCTTGGAGCCGGAGGGATTTTAATACTTTCATTAGGGCCTGTGAAAAATATGGCAGAAATGATATAAAAAGTATTGCTTCTGAGATGGAAGGAAAAACTGAGGAGGAAGTTGAGAGATATGCAAAGGTCTTCAAAGAAAGATACAAGGAATTAAATGGTATGTTACATTACAGCCAATGTTGCTATGGAAAAATCTTTGTTAAATATTTTAGTGTGGAAATCAGTTTTGCTTGTTTCATATACCAGCTATTTGAGTGATTGATATTTTTATTTTGACTTATTTTATGCCTTGTGGTAAAATGTAGCACATTTCTGTATTGATATTCACATAGGGAGATAACACTTTGTTGTTGTGTGTAGTCATTGATGTATCAATTTTAGCTGGAAATTTGTTTCTGTGTAGAATGTAAACTAATTTGTGCATTTTGAATAACTGCAGACTATGACAGAATTATTAAAAACATTGAAAGGGGGGAGGCAAGGATTTCTCGGAAAGATGAGATCATGAAAGCTATTGGGAAAAAGTTGGACCGCTACAAGAATCCTTGGCTAGAGTTAAAGATACAGTATGGGCAAAACAAAGGGAAGTTGTACAATGAAGAGTGTGACAGATTTATGGTACACATTTTTTGTCTTTCAATTTTCTTTCTAGGTCTAACTCCACCATCCTTCTATGGGTTTCTAAGAAAGTTATTTTGCTGTAAATTTACAGATATGCATGGTTCACAAACTTGGATATGGGAATTGGGATGAGTTAAAGGCGGCATTTCGAACTTCACCCTTGTTTCGATTTGATTGGTTTGTTAAGTCTCGCACAACTCAGGAACTGGCAAGAAGGTGTGACACCCTCATTCGTCTGGTAGAAAAGGAAAATCAAGAATATGATGAGAGGGAGAGACAAGCTCGCAAAGAGAAGAAACTTGCTAAAGTTAGTTTTCTTCATAGTGTGTGTAAATAGTATAGAATTCAATATTAATTTTTGTCATACTCAAATTTAACAAATCTTGCAGAACATGACCCCATCAAAACGTGCTTTGGCAAGACAGACAGAGAGTCCTTCTTTGAAGAAGCGGAAGCAGTTAACCATGGATGACTACGCAAGCACGGTATGCATTCTTTCTAAGAGTTATGTTCCTTCTTGGATTACATAGAAGGTTTTTGCATTGCTTTTATTGAAGCAGATCATACTGTTGTGGCAGGGGAAGAGAAGAAAATAAATGGACTTGTGCTCTCTATATTGAATGGGATAAGTAAAGGGTTGTTGGGTTTTGAAGGATGTGACCCATACATGACAATTGGCGGCTTGCCTTCCATAGGTCGTGCTACAGCCTCTTTTTGATTTATGTAGGCTCCAAATATCACTTGTATGGCTAGTTAGATAATACCATGTAGAAATCGAATGTTGTAAGAATGTAAGTATGTAAAATCTACAATCAAATCCTTAGATTTGAACAACTAGTTCAATGAAATATATGTAAATCTGTATTTGGAAATCTGTATTTTCAACCGGAAAGCTTCGATTTGATTTCAAAATTTTATCTTTAGATGTAGTAGACAACCAAGCAACAATACGATACAAAATCAAAATTTCTACACATGATTAATTTTATGATTTGGTTCGTAAGAGTTAAACACGGGGAAACGTAATGTTCTTGAAAAGCCCTAGAAATGTTCACGGACCTTTCAGCTTCAGGTGATAATGCCGATGCTTCAACGGTGGCCAAAGCTTTGCAATGACGAGACTCATTATCGGCAAGAAATTCGCTGCATACATATTGAAATCCAGAGGCAAGGATAAAGTAAATCATTTCTTATCATTAGAATATCGTATTTAAAAGGATATAATTTGTTTCCTCTTGATCTATTTTGTTTGATCGAGATTGTCATTCTCTCAATAGCTTAACATTTACCCTTTTTGTTTATTTGAGTATAGGTGGGTGGGAATTTTTTTTTCACGAGTTATCGCAACCACACTGTTAGCTGTGAATTTGCTTGAATAAGAAGTTAATTGTATTTTTCGGTCGAAAATATGTCTAGATGAAATTAATATTCTGCATAAAACATAATTTGTCATGAAAATTACTTGTTTTGTAATTAGTTTTTCACCCAAGTCTTTTTACTTTGACTATGATAGTTTACAATAGTAATATTCAATTTTTTATTATATTTGCGACGATTACTTTTAGCCCAGAAAACGTTATTATAAAACTTATATAATAATAGATGATACCATTCTTTTAATTATACACATAATTTTAAAGCATGTTAAAAAATCAACATAATATTTACAATAATGGCAGGAGTTCCATGCTACCATGTTACTAATTACTAGAATTCTATTAAAAACCGGTATAGCTTTTCCTTAAAGGAAAAAAAAAACGTATATTAACAGCTCTTTAGACAGCCTGCAAAATCTGACAACAGTTGATTAATTGCATGTGGATAAGAATAATGGTTTAACCAGTTTATATTGGGTTGTTTACAAGTCTGGAGGTTTGCAAGAGATGGAGATAATAAAGAGTGAAGTGGAAAACAATTTTTTTTGTGGTATAAGCCGAAAACATAGACTCAGACATACAACAGACAGTGTAGGAGAACATCATGTGACAGCAATCCACTAAGCTCCCCCCATCATACAATACAAGCAAATAAGGGGCCAAAAATTAGAAGCTCCTTTGCTGCCCTAGGCAACATGAACCTAGAAATCGTTAGTACATAGACATGGCTGTTGAATTCACATTCTGCACCATCATCATTACATTAAATACCCCAATCCACACTAACTTCTCCCCCAACCCCTATTTTTGTACTTTTTTTTTTTTTTCTTTTTTTTCAACTGTGTACTGTTTTCCTTCACATGATAATGACTAACAAACTACCAGAATGACGTGGGAGAACAGTCCAAGTTGGATCCAAGACAACCAACACAGTCTATCTTCTGACTCAACCATACATGATGAACAGCAAGTTGGTTGGTGTTCAGGTGTCTGTTCAGTCATTTGTAGCATCAAAGCTACCCATAGCATTTGCTTTCTTCTTCTCTCTCCAATTCTCGCCCCAGACCTTTGCTTCCGCCACTGCACGCTCTCGGTCCAGGTCGCGGTTCCATGGAGTCTCTCTAGCTCTTGCAGTATTTACAGGGCTGTCTCTCTGAGACTCCTGCCTCTCATAATCATCCAATCCCCATTTCCTCCCTGAGCCACCACTGGTGTCCACCCTGCCTAACTCAGTCCCGCTGCTCGGATCCCTGCTGTCTCTCTTCCTGAAGTCCGGAGAGTTTCGGTGCGTGGAAGGGGAGCCGAGGCGACGATCCGGGCTGTCCACGCCGTCTGCCAGGCTCCTTCTGTCATCCCTCATCCTAGGTGTTGAGGGGCCAACCCTGTTGGATTGATTGGCTGCATTTGGATCATATGTCTGTGAAGCCAGATATGTGAGAGCAGTCACCACATCCCCAATCAGAGGCCTTGTAGCAGCTTGCTCCTGCAGACACATTGCAGCAACTGCAAGTGCTTGATACAGTCCTCGCATCGGGTAACGGCCTTGAAGTAGAGGGTCAGCCATTTTGGGGAACTTCCTACGGTCCTTGAAGAGAGGCCGCGCCTACAAAGTTCCATTTCCCAAGAATATGAAGACAAATGATTGTAAATTTGTTGTGTTAATTTAGGAGTGAATAAAATGTGAACATACAAACTGAATTGCATCATGTAAGACTTGGAAGAAATGATAACAGCACACTACTTATTATTCACTGATATTTATTGGAAATTAAAAAAATTGGTGGGTCTTCTCATTTAGTGATCTCCATTCATGATTTTTGTAGTTTTCAATAAACTTTTACCAACAGCAGAGTTCATCAAAAAGAAGGGTGGTAGAGAGTGTTGTTGGCATTTCTTATGGCCTAAAATCACAAGGATGGTAAGATGTGAATACTTACCCATGCAACAAGATTGTGCTCTCCATGTGCACGCGTGTTGTCAATAGCCTTGCGCCCAGTAATAAGTTCAAGGAAGACAACTCCAAAACTGTAGACATCAGATTTCAGAGTTAGTTGACCAGTCATAGCATATTCTGGGGCACAATAGCCGTATGTTCCCATTACTCGTGTGGATACATGAGTCTTGTCACCAACTGGACCCAGTTTTGCCAGCCCAAAATCTGATAACTTGGGATGGTAACCCTCGTCTAGGAGAATGTTGGATGATTTTAAGTCTCTATATATCACTGGCGGATTTGCCTTGTCATGCAAGTATTCCAATCCCTTTGCAGCTCCAGCTGCTATTTTCATTCTGGTGTTCCAATCCAGAGGCTCCTTGTCAGGAGGAAGATCTGAAAAGGGAGTCAGAGTAAGAAATTTCTCCACTGCATAGGTTTAGGATGAAAACTTATTTGGATTAATTTCTAATAACGACATACAACTTAAAGCAGTATCTATTGATGATGCAAACCAACAATGTAATGGGATTCTGAAGAACTTATCAAATGGTCTGTTCATCACGGACGACAGTGTTTGTAATAGATTAAGAGGATTATAGCATATTGGCACCTATCCAGCTAGCCAGTTCAGATTTAAATCATCGCATTTGCAGTTGCAACATAACCAGTAAGAATTAAGTCAAACGAGTAGCAACATCTAAAAAGCAATACAGGAGAAAAAGACAGTTTTATTTTAAATTCAAATAGAAAGCTCAATTGTTACTTTTAAGATTGTAATTAAATAGATGAAATGAAAAGTCTCAAGCGACATAAAACTTTCAGATCTGGAATCAAATTTTACTAGAAAACAGCTAATATCAACAAAATCATTGAAGACAAATGGATTCATAGCAGGTCTTATCTTAAATCACATTTACAAGCTTAGCTGATCCCGAAGTGCCACTAACATGGGTGTTGAAGTTTTTGGCAGAGTTTATTTGAAGATCTCAAACGAGCCCCCTCCCCCTCTCTACATATATACAAACCTGTTAACTTACCATTACTTAATGCCAGTTTTACTTCAAGTCAATTTTTCACGGATAAAGTTGCCACTTTAGATTATGCTGATAAAAAAATCCAACTATTTACGCCAAAGTGTTATAAAAACCTTCTGCACACATTACTCTTCGAGCATTGTAGAGAGTTGACATGTATTTACTTGAGTAGTTGTGAATGATCTGAATGACATTATTACATCTCAATGTTCATCAGTTAGGTCAACGAGAAGCATCCTTTATAATGTTATTTGATATGCTAAATTTTCGTCGGTGGCATTCATCCCAAACCATAATTGCCAAATCTAAACTTTTCACAAAATAGATTTTATATCAAATCCTTTTCCTAAGATTCGTTAGATTCAGCTTCCTAATGTCAGCTTGTTACTGTTAGCTTATATCAATTAGTGTGATCCACTGTAGTAGAGAATCCTAATCATGCTAACTGTACCTCAGTTACAAGTGTTTTGTTAGCTTCTTACATTCTCTGAATATCGGATTGTATTAGTTACACAGTACTTAATTTAGTAGTATAAAACAGAAGATGCTGATAAAGCTGCAGAAATTTGCATGTGGTACTCCGCACTAACAGTGTAGACGTGACCTAATTCTAATCTTTTATGGAGTATACATGAACATTTCATGAACCTTTCCTTGCCTGCCGAAAATGCTTAGCCATTTTTAGAGGTAAAGGAGAAGTTAAGATTCCTATGTGAATATATTTAGGTGGACGGTCTTAAAATCAAGTTCAGGAGCTTTAAGCAGTAAACATTTACAGGGAGTGGTCCATGGAATAACCTACTGAACGAGGTTCCAAGCAACAGTCCAGATAGCCAGATCATAGTAGTTAGAATCATATGAATCGTACGATACGTATCGCGATTCGTTTCAAAAATTACTTTGTACGATACATATCGGTTTATGTATCGCTTTATGTCTTGAATCGCACCATGAATCGTTTGAATCGCTTTTGAATCGTGTGATTCGCGATTCATGTTATAAGAAATTCATGGTGATTGAAGGTGATTGAAGGTGATTGAAGGGTCACTGAAAAATGAAAAGTCTCCAAAACCAACAAACCCTAAAGTAAAGGAAAAGTCACATTAGAAAATGAAAAGTCTCCAAAACCAACAAAAGTTACATT
>Ga0123340_1003388_pt1 | contig 14921 bp, 13 predicted proteins | sample SirMexnodulemix_FD_89961 | JGI IMG/M metagenome (GOLD analysis project Ga0123340, IMG submission 89961) | Root nodule microbial communities of legume samples collected from Mexico - Siratro Mexico nodule mix | ecosystem: Host-associated > Plants > Roots > Nodule | place: Mexico: Nepantla... | reverse complement strand
TATATATACTGTATCGTATCTAAAATAAGTAAATTTCATCAGATACGTAACTAGTTTTCATTTAGATTAAAATTACAATATTAAAAAAATTAGAATATTGCAATGATCTAATACTATTTACAATTATTTATTAATATTGTATTGTCTCAATGATTTAAAATATTACATTTTTTTTTGTTTTTTGGTAAAACCATTAATGTTATGTCTAATAATATTTGAGAATATTTCTTGCTTCTATCATTTCTATGAAAAAAAAAACTAACCACGATTTTCAAACGTATCTATACCTTAATTTGTCTAAAAAAAATATTGTTTATTGTGTATTATACATAATTTGAAGAGGAAAAAAAAATCATCTTTACTCTCTCAATTAAATATTTCTATTCTTCCATTAAAACGAAACATTATGGACGTAATTTTCGTAATTAACTAAAAATCTCTCTCCATCATTTTAAACTGTCATTCTTTTTCCTTTTTTTTTTTTCTACACACTTAATCTTCTTAACTTCTTCTCCATCTTTTTCAATGCACATTCTTTTAGTTTATCTATAAATTAATTCTCAATCAATTTTAAAAGCACAAACAGTTAAAAACAGTATTATATGATAAATTAAATTATTCATCATAAATATAAAATATATTTTGAACATGATGTCAGTTAAAGTAAACTTTAAGTGTTATAAAGAAAAACTCTAGTAAATGCCTTCAATAAATTTTTATCTTAAATATTAAAATTTTATAGAAATTCCAACTCATTCGACAGGGTAAAAAAGATCTAAAATACATTTAGCAACATGGATTATAATATAGATATTTTGCAAATATTAACATAGATGTTAAGACACTAATTAATTAATTAACATCTTCAAAATACTGTTAGTACTTAACAGAATAATTAAGACATAAAAAGCGAGGGATATAAAGGCGTGAAGTATCTGAACCTCGCGTGCGAAGCACAGCCTAATAGAAAAGCAGCGTTTGAAGCACGCGCGAGGGAAGCAAAGCCGCCAGAATTTTACCCTACACGGCCCTCCACTGTGGTTCCGGTAACAGCCACAAAAACGCACATCAACACGGCGTTTTGCCCCCAAACGCCAACCATTTTTTTTGCCTCTTAGATCACACATCACACATCCATCCAGCACAGAGAGAGAGAGAAAGAGAGATCGATCAACACAAAAATATTTGTTCCAACAACAATCCCAACCCTTTGCGCCAATCAACGACCCCACACTCAAATCTTTCCCACACTTTTCTCTCTCTCTCTCTCTCTTAAACCCCTCACTCCTCTTGCCATGCCAGCTTCTCCTTCAGGTGTTCATTCACTTCTCTAAAACCCTCACTCTTCCAATGCCAACCCTGCGCTTCCAATTCCCGCAATTTTCTCTTCTCTGCTCAATTCCCTAACCGCTGTTTTCAATTTTGTTTCCATTTGAGTTTTTTGTTTTCGCAGAGAACCGAACCAGATGGAGGAAGCGGAAGAGAGATTCGCAAATCGCCCGGCGCCAACCCAAGCACGAGGAGGAGGAGGAGGAAGACGAAGAAAACCCCAATGCGGAGGACGACCATGCGGAACGCGAGTACGATTCCGAGGAACAAACGCATCACCACCAAAACCACCCTAATTCGCAACCGCACGTGGAGACGGAGGTTCTCTCCGACCATGGCGTGCCCATTTCGCAGTTCCCGGTGGTGATAAAGCGCTCCGTGAACCGCCCGCACTCCTCCGTCACCGCAATCGTGGCTCTGGAGCGAGCCCTTGAGTCTGGAGACAACAAGGCTCAGAGCGCTCTCACTCCTCCTGTTCTCGAAAACGTGTCTCATGGCCAGCTTCAAGCGCTGTCGTCTGTGCCATCTGATAACTTCGCTCTTGACGGTGATTCCTCTTTTGTCATCACTCCCCCTGCCATATTGGAAGGTCGTGGCGTTGTTAAGCGCTTTGGAGCTAAGGTTCTTGTAGTTCCAATGCATTCAGGTGAATTGAATTTCGGTCTTGTGCTTGTTTGACTTTTGTTTTGTTTTCTTAGTTTTGGACGCTTTGGATTGATGTTAGGTTTGGTTTGGGTTTGTGTGAGCAGATTGGTTTTCGCCTGCCACCGTGCATAGGTTAGAGAGGCAAGCAGTGCCGCATTTCTTTTCAGGGAAATCACCGGATCATACTCCGGAGAAGTACATGGAGTGTAGGAACTGCATTGTTGCGTTGCATTTGGAGGAGCCTGGGAAGAGGTTTACGGTTTCTGATTGCCAGGGTTTGTTGACTGGGGTTGATGTTGAAGATTTGACTCGGATTGTGCGGTTCCTTGATCATTGGGGAATTATTAATTACTGTGTTCCGATGCCGAGTCTTGAGTCTCCCAATGTTATGTCTTGCCTGAGGGAGGAGCAGGGTGGAGAGGTCCGTGTGCCGGCGGAGGCTTTGAAATCTATTGATAGTTTGATCAAATTTGACAATCCCATCTGTAAGCTAAAAGCAGATGAAATTTATTCGTCATTAACTGCACATAATGCCGATTTCTTTGATCTGGAAGACAGAATAAGAGAGCATCTATCGGAGAATCATTGCAATTATTGTTCTCGTCCTCTTCCTGTTGTATACTACCAGTCTCAAAAAGAGGTACTCTGGATTTTTGTTTCACATTTAATATTATATTATGGTGATGTGGCTATTTATTGCTTTCGTCATGTGGGTAATGATGGTCTGAATGAAAGTTTGAATAGGAAGGGCTTCCGTTATGATTAACAGCACATGACCACCTTGCATGAGTATACAGTGCTACTATTGCATTACGCATTCAATGCATATAGCAGGACATGACGAACCCCCTTTTGTTGAAGATTATTTATAGCACCAAGTCTAGTTCCTCCCTTTCAAGAAATAGCTATCACCTCCATTGCCCTTTACATAGGTTATGTATGCATGACAGTGGAGTACTCTTTAGATGTTATATTTCACGTGGCACTCTGAATATTTCTCCCTTAACTCAGCTCATTACACAAACAAAGCAAGAGATAAAAATAACAAGTGAGTTTTGGTTTGGCATATGTGAATGCATCTACTGCAGTATTGGAAGGATGCCATGTACAGGGAAACATACAATGCTGATGCTTACTAGCCAAATATCAACTTGTGGGAATGTTAAAATATTAATATTATTAAATTTTAGAAGTCTTGGGGGCTGTTTGGTTTGAAAAAAATGTTTTTTGCTTTCATTTTCCTTTTTTCACTTTCAACTACTTTGTTTTCTATTTGTTTATTGTTTTCAATGGTTTGTTTAAGAAACAGAGAAAGCAATCTTCCCATACAATAATGAAAACAAGGTGATAATTTGGTACTTAAAAGTAAAAGTGGAAATAAAAATAAGAAACATTTCCTCCACATTCCCTTGTTTTGTTGTGTTTTATGCTAGGTTCATATTGGTTGTACTACAATAGTGCTTCACCCATTATTATTAAATTGGGAGTATTTGATATGTGTTTAGACCTATCATTTCATTACTACTATTTTATCCCTTCTCCATCTTTTCTCTCGTAATTTCCAATAGGAATTTTTGTATAAAAGGAACTTCTTTTGAATTGACTTTAAAAATTGTTGAATTATCAAATGGATTTAGCTTTCTGTTTAAAGCTCTTTGTTTTTAAATTCAACTTTAAAGCAGCTTTTAGGTTCTAAAAAAGTTTGGCCAAACACCACCTAAGATGAGGAAAAATCCTCAAATGTAGGAATTTCCCCCACCTATTTATAAATTGGTGGAGGAGTTTATGGAAGCATTTGAATTGCACTCATCACAAGTCAATTGTTTACCTGAAGAACAATATTTGGACAAAACAAAAAAACTTCATCTATAGCATTCTCAGGTTGAAGAACAGAGCATCAGCATAAAATTCAGCAAAGAGCAATAAAGGCCTGCATCATTTACATATCAAGAATTGATGGAAAGGAAAAGCAAGGGTTTATGTTTTAGGTGTGAAGAAAAGTTCAGTCCCCTATATCAATATGCAGAGAAACAATTGAGATTGTTAATTTTGGTAGTTAATTAAGCCCTAAACAAAGATGGAGAAGTAATTGTCATTGAAGTAGATAAAGATAATGTGGAGAACTAGTTTCTATCTTCCAGCCTTAGTGATATCGCTGATTTTTCTGCAGGCCTTAGTGATGGGAGCTGATCTATGGCAGTTAACAGTAGAAAATAACTGCTAGAATTAGTTCTGCATTATAAACTGTAGGATGGCAGTTATGTGTAGAAAATAACTGGTGGTTATGTATTATGTTTAGGAGTATACAACTGATATTAGGTTCTGTAGTTATTTTCAGTATATACTCTGTAAGATACTTCTGGCTCTGGGGACAGCAAGTGAATTGCTGTATTTGTGTAACGAGACATTTTTTGACCCTGGGACAGCAAGTGTGTTGCTGTATTGTGTTTGATTTCATTGATCAATATGATCTTTTATCACTTTTATCTACTGGTTTTCTATCAGCCTGCGCTTTGCATTTTACTTCAGTGCTCAATCCCCCCTAGAAATACCTAAAGAGAAGTTCCTTTGAGATCTCCAATACATGGCCCCACCAAAATTTCATATTCTCAGATATAGTCATCAGCGAATATGGTTTGTCGCAGTGGTTAACCTCTCATATATACTTTGCTTCATTTCTTTCTCTGAATCCTTGAATCAATGCTTGCATCAGCCTTTTCCAGGTCAAGTTTGACATTTTATTCCTCTAAACTCGGAACCAGTGTACTGCTAAACCTTCCATGCTAACTTATATGAGTAACCTTCATTTCCAATCGGATCTTCTGTACCTTGGAGGATTTATTTTCGCAATCAATCCACCACTATTGGGTTGCTGCCACTTAAATCAGGCAAGTTGGTGTTTTCTTGCCCAGGATTGGCATTCATTGACAATGTACACGAAATTGCCAATTATCATATTATTGTGTATCTGCCTTTTGCTTATTCGGCAGCAAATTCAACATCTCTTGACTGGTTGTTCCTTGTCTTCCTCCATCTCAAGGCTAATTCCCTGTTTCTTCACGCTATTATCCAATAGTTGGCAAAAAAATTTCTATACCATCCATATTCTTCCAGATTTATGCTACATATGCCGTGCATAATCACATTCCATGGCCAGTGACTCAAAACAGCACCAAATTGTCTAACAATTTTACCCATTTTTTCCATGGTAAAAGATCATGCAGGTCAAACTAAATTATTTATTACAACTTACAAAACAAAACGAGATTTAAAAGAGTACCGAGAACAGAGAACAAGAAAGCAATCAATTGTTTTTGTGAAGTATACAGTATGACAATCAGTAAAGCAGAGAATTATCCTTCCAAGCTTTCCGTGCTCGGTTCTATAATATTAACAATTCAGAATGAATCCTAAACTATTTAACCAATTTGGTAACAGTGCCACCGCTCTACTGTACCTAACTTATCTATAATCACTTTAACTTCTTTGGCTCAATGACTTTCATTCTTGTATCCTGGGTCCCATCATGCACTGCTATGATTATTGTTCCAATTACTCGTGTCTTGAATTTAAGATGTGTATCGAGACTGGAATGGAGCATCTGTCTTAGAGCCATTATAGTGACTGATCTCACAGCAGAGAAATGTTTACTATTTTGAGTGTGTGCAAGTCTGTGTTGGTTAAAGTGGACTATTTAAAGTTTTAAGAAAAACAAATGTTATATGTCAAGTGTTCCTTTACCTGATATATAGTAATAAAAAATTTGTAAACCATGGGCCCATTAGTGGACTCTTGTTACTAAGTAAGCTGCAGATTAACTTTGTTTGAACACCTCTTCTATCATATGTAATTAGAATCTCTTGTTACAGGTTGATATTTTACTCTGCACTGATTGCTTTCATGATGGGAGATTTGTCGTTGGTCATTCAAGTATAGATTTTTTAAGGGTGGATTCGACAAGGGATTATGGTGAACTAGATGGGGATAATTGGACTGATCAAGAAACTTTACTGCTTCTTGAAGCAATGGAGATTTACAATGAGAATTGGAACGAAATTGCTGAGCATGTTGGTACCAAGTCAAAAGCACAATGCATTCTTCATTTTCTCCGGCTACCTATGGAAGATGGAAAATTGGAAAATATTAATGTTCCAAGCACGTCTTTGTCATCCAATGCAATGGATAGAGATGGTAGTGGAAGACTGCATTGTTACTCAAACGGAGATACTGCAGGTCTATCTTATACTTTTAATTCAACCTGCTTGTTACATGGTTTTGATTTAGTATCTATGCTGTTACAGGACCTGTCCATCAAATTAGAGATTCTGACAGCAGACTTCCTTTTGCAAATTCTGGAAATCCTGTTATGGCTTTGGTGGGTGACTGCTAAGGATATGCTTAAGTTATTATTCAACTAAGAAAGGCAATTGAAAGCATGTTTATCAGCATAGGATGTGGTTATAGTTCTGCACTTAACATCATGTCTTTAACTAATTTATTCATGTTTATTTATAAAAAGAAGTTATAAATAAAACTTGTTCCTTCAAGTTACGTCGCTTCTCTTTGATGGAACCACCAGTTTACTGATCACCCACACTTACTAAAGCATTAAAGGGTGATGCGCTGACTAAGATATTGTATCTAGACTCTATAAGTTTCACAACAAATTAAACTGCCTTTTATATTCTGCAGTTCTTATATGTTTTGTTTTGGTTGGTGCATTCCAAAGGTTGCCTTTTTAGCCTCTGCAGTTGGACCAAGAGTAGCTGCTTCTTGTGCTCATGCAGCATTAGCAGCATTGTCAGTGGATACTTCTGGCAACACTTCACAGGTGGAAGCACCAGGACATGATAATAGGTGAGTATGCCTGTCATAGCAAGTGCAGTTTTATTGGATGAGCTGTTTTCTCCGTGATTATTACTCATTGTTCTTATACATCTTATCTTCTGCTTTTGGGCTTTTTATTTTATTAAAAAATTCTTTGAGTAGAACCGAAACTTCTGTAAAACTCCCATAAAATAAAAAAGAAAAGAAAAGACAATACTATTTTGTGTCTGTATCCTATTCCGATGGTAGAATAGTATGGAGGGTGGAGTGGAAAATTATGCTTTAGCTGTCCTGTTCTTTTTGTCAAGTTGCTAGTTTAAGAATTTTGTAATAAAAGTTAGTGTTTTTCACATATGTAGGACAAATTCCGAAAGCATACGTTGTCGAGATGGTGGGTCTCATGGAGAAACAGCGGTATCAAATAATAGTAATGGTCAGTTTTGGTTACTGTTTTTTTATGTTGCCGATAAACAACCTTACCCCAGCCCTCTAATAAAATCCAGGATGTAATTTTCTTCTTGGGAATACTTCTTTTCGTTTCAGAGGACAAGGCTAAGGTACATGGTTCATGGGGTCTAAATGATGGTAGGACAACCCCACTATCTGTTGAGAAAGTTAAAGATGCAGCTAAAGCAGGCCTCTCTGCAGCAGCGATGAAAGCAAAATTATTTGCCGATCATGAAGAGCGAGAAATTCAGAGGTTGTGTGCTAATATAGTTAATCATCAGGTATCACTGTTGTTTTCTGACTTTAATTCCAGTTGATCAAACTAAAATGTCAGATATAGTTAATTTCTATTGTTGTCCATTTCTGTTTGGATGGTATGCATCTATGTCTGCAAACAAGTTAACATTTTTCTTAGAATAAAGTAAATTAAGCAATTTGAGATTACTCAAAATCAGGTGTATTTTGATGTTTTTAACTTTTGTTAGTGGCTTGCTGTTATTGCCAGCTGAAAAGATTAGAGTTGAAGCTGAAACAGTTTGCGGAAATTGAAACATTGTTGATGAAAGAATGCGAACAACTTGAAAGAACAAAGCAAAGGTTTGCTGCTGAACGGTCTCGCGTAATATCAGCACGTCTTGGAAATGCGGGAGCTGCACCCACAATGACTGCATCGGGTGTTGGTCCTTCAATGACTAGCAACGGCAACAACAGGCAACAAATGATCTCTGTTTCTCCCTCACAACCCAGCATCTCAGGGTATGGCGGCAACCAACCAGTTCATCCGCATATGTCCTTTGCCCCACGACCTTCGATGTTTGGGCTGGGGCAAAGATTACCGCTATCTATGATACAACAATCACAATCAGCTTCTTCAACTGCCATGTTCAATGCCCCTAGTAATGTGCAGCCCACGACCAATCATCCATTGTTGAGGCCTGTATCAGGAACTAACTCTGGTTTAGGTTAAATAGGGGAGTAGATTTTGAGTTTTGGAACTTAAAAGGTGTAATTTTTCTTTGGCAGTAATCTATTTCAGAAGGGAAGGGGAGGTTAGGTGGATGTGCCAAGAAAGTTATTTAGTCTGTAGATCCTGTAATTCGTTGCAGTTGATTGTGAAACTTTTGCTTAATGGAAAAATAAGTATCATCTGATGTTCCGAAGTTCTTTCTTGTTTATTTTATTGTGGCCTTTAGGTACCTTGAAATCTTGTCAAGTGGCACAGATCTTGTTTAGTTAGATTGCATTAAAACTACTTGGATGAATGCCACGCTATGATGACTGCTGTTTTCACTGCTCATGAAATGTTATGTAGTCCACGTTACTTTTTTTTTTATTATTATTATTATTATTGTGTTGTTTGTCTTATAGAGGTCGTATTCTGGATCTAGCTAATGTTGCAAATGAATCCGAAACAGCTTGCAGTTCATGAGTATTTAAAATTTGAAAAACAGTTGCAGTTGAAATAAAAAAATTGTAGCTCCACGCAGGGGGAAGAAAATTTCGATGAAATCAACACAAATTTAGATGAAATAAACGAGTACTGGAACATAGTTTAATATTTTTATAGAAGTTGTACCTTCGATGTCAATGTAGATAAATTGGCACAATTAATTACTCATAAGGTTTTATCATTAAAACTCTAAAACTTAAAACGAATAGAAAAGTTTCAGATATTATTTTAGTTTAGATGAATTTTTGGTAAAAAAATTTCTATCATTCAAAAAATTGATGACCAGTTGTCATTTGACAGTGTGGAGTAAACTAGATTTCTTCCCGACGCTTACACGGAAACACAAATGGTTACACCCTTTATCAACAATAACTGAAACCATCATCCATCAAATATGACAGTTTAAGGTTTGTGGATGGAACAAGCTCTTAGCATGGTGGATGTGCTAGTCCGTTTGGCCAAAATCTTTTATTTATTTATTTATTTTAATTTAGGTAAAAAAATTTAAAAAAATGGTATAAAATTTCAAATTTTTGTTTCATTCCGATACATTTTTTTATCCATAAAAGTATATATTTCTAAAGTAGATTTTATCTCTTTTAATTAAGTATTTTTTTTATTCAATCATATTAAATTTCTTAACCATGTTTAAAGAACTCAGTAATCTAACTAATATGTTGAATGTTGTTAGTGATATGAAAGTATTGTTATATCCTAAATTAACAATACTGAAGTTAGAAGATAATCAACAAAAGTACTTTGTTTTTAGGACTTTTTTTTATTCTATTTGTAGTAGAAAACAAAAGAAAGAAAAAGAATTAGAATGACAAATGAAGAGTAGAAAAAAAAGGTAAAACCTCAAATGATTTTATTTGTTAATAATTTAATGTATTATTTCTAATACTATTTTTAATTATTTATGATTAATATTATTATTATTATTATTATAAAATAACGAAAAAACACTCATAACTAATTATCACATAATTGATTATGAATTAAATAATACTTTAAAAATATTTATTGTTTCTAGTAATACGTTGCACTAAAAGAAAATAGTAGAGACAATGAAAAGCAAGTCATGGATTCAGATAGGGAACTAATATTTGCTTGAAGTTTGAACGAGGAGAAAGAAAGACGATAATATTCTTATTTTTATTTAATTTAGGTTTATTAATCACAAGTTTATCCATAAGAAAACACAATTTTACCGTAACTCGCTAACTATGAAAATAGATTTAGTTGAGTTTAGAAATTTTGACTTTAATTTTGTTTTTAGAATAGGCCCAAATTTGGTAGCAAAGAGTAAGACAGAAGTTGCACATTTTCCATTTCTTCTCTCTCTCAACAGGAACGACGAAAACCTCGCCTCTCCGCTCCGTCGACATTACCGGCGGCGAAATCATCTTCTTCTCCTTTGAAACCGATTCTCGAAAGAAGCACTTTGAGATAACGGTAACGACTGTGAGACGCTTTGAGTAGTGTAAGTGCGACCTATCAGCGCCGATGTCAACGCATATGGAGAGCTCCACTTCACAATTTCCAGTGTCTCAACTCAATTTCTCTCGGGAGATCAATGTATGTATGCATGAGTGTCCGTTTCTTACAACTCTTAGTAGCCAAGAACTGATTTTGAACTCCTTACCATTGATTTTATAATTTTAGAAGATGCAATGAAATTTTAAACACAAATCTTCATTTCGTGTTTGTTCGAGGCTCAAATTTAGCTGTTCAATTTATACTTTTTAATGTTGATAATTAATACTAATGTTGAAATGTTGGTATTAATGTTGAGAAGTTGCTTGCTTGCTTGGGTGCAGGGAAATGAAACGAAGATTATTATTTCGAGATACGAAGATCATTTTCTGGTGAGTGCTGCTGGAGTTGTTTTTATGTTTTTATGGTGGTAGTACTTAATTTTCTGACTGCTTATCAGGTTATTGCTACTCAAATAGGAACCATGGGGACAATAGTGTATGCCAGGTCTGCATGTGACTTCTGTGCAATATCATTGATTTCATTTATATTTCTTGACCAGTAAAATTTTGAGCAACTGATACTGACAATGAATATAGTACTACTGATACTAAAGAGAATTCCACATCTAAGACCTTGTTTATATAGAGTTTTATGAGATATCATTGCCTTTGTTAGACTCAGTCACTCAGGTCACCTTTGATTAGAAAAGCTATCCCCTGATGTGCAATGGATACGTAGAGATCATTATTTAACATTTTTGTCACCTTTGGCTTCTAACCATGCCACCCCTAAAATTTGGATTCACTCCTCCCAACTTGAACAAGTCAACCTCCTTCAGGATCATTTAAAGAAACCGTCAACTTCAAATTTTGACAGCACCCTCGGGGGAAATCTTGTGTCCATCCCATAGTCTAACTCCAAATGGAGTGGTCGGGGATACATTTTATCCCAATTACTTTACTAACTCCCAAGCAGTGAAATATAACTTGCCCCGCCATCTATCATGATAACTACAAAACCAAAGGACTTGTCCACATGATGATGCTTTATAGTTCTCAGTTGTGTAATTTCTCCTACTGAAAAGAGAGAGAATTTGAGCATCTAACATGTAAATACAGTTGGTGGACCTTTCCACAGAGTTTCTCCTTCCTGAGAATCGGTCTCTTCAGTCTCGTCTTCCTCCAATTTTTCGTCGTCTGCTGAAATAGTAACCCTGATACTTTTTTTGGACATCTGTTCCTTCAGTTAAATGACTTGCCCTCACAGGACTTGGTAATTGATTGTGCTGGTGCTGTATTTTCCTCCACACAGTCTTTTTCTGAATTATTGATTGGTTGGGCCAGTAGTATTCTTGAAAAGGCGTGACAACTTCATTCCTTGAATCAGGCTTGGTAAATTCCTTGAACCCAGTGAGTTGCAATTCCTCCTTCACTTGAGTTATGCTGTAGATTTGACATCAAAACCAAGGTTGTCAAAAACCGACCAGTCACTGAACTGGTGAAGGCATGCATTTAAGGTTCAAATTCAGAGTTTCAACAAGGATTGAGTCGATTTTAATAAAATGTTATCATTTTAATATTTTAAATATAATAATACTATATAAAAAGTAGTATTAATTAAAACGGGATGTCACATAAATTTCTAAAATTTGAATTTAAAATTCACTTAAAAGTTTTCTTAAGACATAACCTATTATAAAATTAAGTTATATATGAAAGCAAACAAATTAAGTTAAAAAATAACATAGAGTTCATTAGAAACTATAAGTATCTTTAAAAAAACCAACTACAACAAGAAAACACAAGTTTTTAGAGCCAAGTGTTTGAATCTGTCAATTTGCTGGTTTTTCCTATTTTTGCAGCTCACCGGTTCAACTGGTTTTATCCTGGTTCAAATGAAATTCAGTTTTTAGGAAGCTTTGGACTGGAGACTGTGCTCGTTCCCAGCTCAACTGGTTGAACCGGCTGGTCCGGTCTGGTTCTGGCAACAATGATCAAAACTCTGTAGTGAGATTTTGTGGTACACAACTCCTCTTTGATATCTCAGGCTAGATGTATGGACTTTGTACTATTATTAAGATTGTTTTCATACTTGGCATTGCACTTCTGTACTTCATCCACCCAAGAAATATCTCAGTTTTTCCCTGGTGGCATCCAATACCTGCACCACCAAGATTTTGAAATCTTGTATACATTATTGGCTGATCTTGATTGCTGCTAAGTTGGTTGCCTTTCTTACATGCAGCCTAAATATCCTCCCCCAAATCAATGCACCACTGATCGTTGCGTCTAAATACAACCTACACCTACTCTTTTGGTTTCTGCTGTCATACCTCAAAATACTTTCACTGCACTAGCAATCCAAATCATGAGGTTGCTGCTATTGAGATTTGACAATTTGATTTCGCTCTCAGCTTTCTCCTTATTCAGCCACAAGTTTGGTGTCTCTTGTGAGTTGTTCATCAACCTTCTCCTCGTCCAATATTCTTTCTATGCCATTCACATACTTCCAAGTCTTTCAACGTTAGAATCTAGAGAATGTAATTGAAATCCATGTTCGCTGGGTTGTCCACAAGATTTTCCAAAGGCTCTGTCATCAGGTCCATGTTCTGGCAGGTCAGACCTATCAACCAAGATAAACTTCTTAGATATTAGGGAAAGAATTAAGAGACGGAGAAGAGAGAAAGAGAAGAAACTACCCTGTAATGGTTTATTGAATCACAAAGGTCAGAGGAGAGAATTATCCCCCCAGCTCCCTTGGGATTCCCCGTGGACGAAGGGCTTTCCCTTTTACGACTAAGTTACTTGTTCAGTTCCCAAACTTTACAATCTGGATGAACCCCTCTTCTAAGCCTCTACCTATTAGTCAAGAGATCCTCCTCTTTTTAACTTTTCCTGCATAACTGGTTCCTGCATAACTGCATAACTTTTCCTTGTCTTCTCTTTTCTTTTATCGGTACCCCTTTCATTTAATTCTTCTGAATCCATCAAGCCCACCATTTGTGGGTTTGGTGGGGCCCCAAACCCTCATGCTCGTGTGTTGACTCAATTCATTGGAAACCCCTGTTGACAACTAACAAACTAAAGTTGTTAAAGTAACTAGGACTTTAGACAAATCCTTGTTTTTTTGTCAGCTTAAAATTATGTATCATCATGCACTTTCAAATTGGTTATATGTTTCAAAAAGAAAGAGTTGCTCACACAGTTCCACATGTGACTTTTCAACGCCAGAAAGGAAGAAGGGGTGTCCATCAATCCAACATTCAACGTTTCTGTTATATTTGGCAAACGGGATGAGGTATGCTTGCCTATTTCTGAAAGTATTTGTTATCCTTTATCTTTTCTGTCATATTCTGCTTCTTTTTCACTGAATACATTGATGCAGCCAATGTTAGTAGCATGTGCACGCCAGCTGATTGAGCGCATGAGGTAGGCATTCTTTTGTTCCTTAAGAGAAAATCTCCAACTTTTTCAGATTTTATTATGCATCTGGAGTGTTCCACTTTTCCTAAAAATTTAATTTGGGTTTCAAATATCCCTTAAAAAGAAATATTTCAAATTGTTAACATATGACCCTTTTTGTTCGTATATAATTTAATAATTCGTTTTCGGAAATCATGTTAACTCTCCAATTCTTGATTTGCAGTTTGCCTGGCTCCTCCAGGCCATTGGTGCTCTCGCTTGGTCTTAAAGACCATTCTGTGGTATGTTTTACTGCTTTGCTCTTCCTCACTCAAAAGAAAAGAATCAACAAACAAATAACCATACATATTTCAATCAATATGCAGGAGACATTGAAAGGCATTGTTTCTGCTGTGATGGACAATAGCATGTGGTAAGAAATTGCTGATGAAATATCAAGTGATTGGATTTCTACCAAGTGGGCGTTCAGCAAAACAGTGATTGGATTTTAATATCGACTTTTCAAATTTATAATATTTTTTAATATGGATGTTGCATATACTGTGAGTGTAGAGAGACAATGTTGAATTAATGATCGGAGTAGGAAACAGAAGAGCAGAAGTTGAATCTTAAGATCACAATTTTCATGTTGTTGTCATAATGTTTTTCAAATTAGAAACATTTAATAGCCTATTAGCCTCCCCATAAAACATGTCATTAATTTACATGTCATTGTTCAAATAGGAAAAATAAAAGGATTTTGATTTAAGTTGTTTTTTTGTTGAATTAAGAAGTAGGAAGCACCGGGATATTGAGACAAATTCAAATATTTATTCTTCTATTAAATTTGACATTATTTGAATTAAATATCTTACAAATTTGAATTAGATTTTTAATGATATTTGTTATTAATAATAAGTTTTATATGCAGAATACAAGGAAAATAACAAATATTTTAGACTTGTTTTTTATATTTTTTTTATGATTTTTTAAATGCTTTATTATTAAATATTTGTAATTAAACTAGCTTCGATCGGTTTTTGGCAGATTTTTCAGCTTGTTGATCAATTTTTTTAATTATTGTTGTGATTTTTTTTTAATTGTGATCTGACTGTTAACTAATTTTATGAGACATAATCAATTATATATTATGGACCTTTTCAATAAAAGATTAATACATGCAATTATATATATAAAAGAGCTTTCTGATAGAAAGCTCTTTACCATTGTTTCATGAATAAAGTCAATAAGTTAAAACTTTGTGATTTATAAATTTATTTTAAGAAATAAATGATTTAAATTTAAAATACTAAACAATGTTTTTTATATATAGTTTATATTTA
>Ga0123340_1003386_pt1 | contig 14922 bp, 9 predicted proteins | sample SirMexnodulemix_FD_89961 | JGI IMG/M metagenome (GOLD analysis project Ga0123340, IMG submission 89961) | Root nodule microbial communities of legume samples collected from Mexico - Siratro Mexico nodule mix | ecosystem: Host-associated > Plants > Roots > Nodule | place: Mexico: Nepantla... | reverse complement strand
TATATATATATATATAATGGGAAAACAAATAAAGAAAATCTTACCAATATTTCATTAAAATTAGAAATGTTTTTTTTTTATCTTTATTGACTTTTTAAATAAATACTAAATTACTGTTAAAAATAAATGAATGAAGTACTAGTATCTCATTTAAAAAAATGTTTTTTTATTTTATAATTTTATAAAAAAAAATTGTCCTAAAGGAATAAAAAAACTGCATAAGTTTATACATAGATATATCTTTTATTTGATTTGTTGTCTTGATCACTATTCTCGTAATATATTGACAAAAAAAAAAACAAGTTCCAAATATGTGAAACTATATATTTAGTAAATTTGAAAAGTAATATTCTACCTCTTTTATTTGAAAATCTAACGTAACGGTACCTGTGACATCCTTATTTAATAAATGCAGTTGAAGCAACTAGCATTGTGTTAAAGTTGAAGCAACTATTACTATATTTTGCTTTTCTTAAACGAAATTAACATGAAATTTGACTTTAAACATCAAATATTAGACATATATTCAAACTTAAATTGGTTTGCATTCAAAGTTGGAATTAAACAATTCCCTCAACCTCAAGGCACATCCTACTACAAATAAGAAAGTTTCGTCTGTTGTACTTAAAATTTTGTTTTAAAGAAACAGTTTGAATTTTTCTTCGCTTAAATTAGGGAGCTTCATGCCATAAAAAGAATAGGAGGCAAACTAACAAAACACTTTAGATATCATATTTTTTTTTTTGGCAAAAATCATGAAATGTTGAGTTTTCAATAATTAAGGCATATAAAAAGGATTAATTAAGGTAATACGATGATTGAAGCAGGAATCTACCTTTGACATGTGAATCTCCTGCTTTTACGATTAGTGGCTGCTGTAGTCTTGTATATAAAAATCTTTCCATTTTTTTGGCTACTTTTTCATTGGCCAAGAATCAAATACTAATTATCAATGGCATGAAGTAAGATTGAAAGCTTTTCCAATTGAGTTTTGAAGACTTGGGAAGAAAGGAACAGTGAACCTTAAAAAGTTGGAGGAGGGGTTGGAATGATTATTGCATTGAAATATTAATTGATGAGGAAAAATCTAAAGCAATGATAGAACAACAATTGATCTTTGCAAACAAGAATTCACTCAACTTCAAACTTCAAACTTGTTTATACAAAAACTTGAGTTCATTTAGTAGGTCATTAAGAAACAAGCTTTGTTAGTTTTAGCCAAGAACATCCCATCGATTTTAAAAGAAAACATTATCATAATAATAATAATAATAAAAATAAAAAAGTAACGTTTTATTTTAAATTTAAATTTTTTGTACTTAGTTTTGAAGCATTTGGGCATAGAGAATCATGGTATTTCACATTTCATAAATGACCTTTATAGTGTCTTGCAGGACCAAGCATCCACAAAGAATCTCAAAAAGGGTCTATACAATAATATTTAAATATTCCACAATTAAAGAAATTAAAACCTGAACAATGTATACAAGTTCATATACCTTTCTCTGCACAGAAAATGTAAATTGTTCTTGAAAAGGTTAAATCCTCCTCACATGGACCCCAACTTTTTCTGAGATCAGTTGCTTTACCAATTCACCCTCCCACCATAAAAAAATACTAATATTTTTCACTCAACATTTATCCTCAAATTTACTTCAACCATGACAGCCAAAAAGAAAACTCAACATTTGGGTGGGATCTGAACACTCACTGAATATTGGGCCCAAGTTTTCTAATCTCGAGGAATTTCACAGATTAGGATAAAACCAACGGTATAGATCGTTTTATGGTAAATTTATTATTTTTATAATAATTATATACTAGTAACATTTTAATAATTAATAACATGAAAATTTCAACACTAAAAATATACAGTGATTCCACTCTAATGATAGTTTAATTCAATTATCTTCTTTCTAAGGTTTCACTAAAAAAATTTACTTGATCAATCCATATCTGTGGTCGGTTTATAGAGTTTTATTCTATCTATAAAGCAATTCTCCAACATGTTATTTTCACCTGATCAGATGGCATTACAATGTGTTACTGTTATACCACTTTTTGGCATAAAAAAAAAAGAACAGTGTTTATGTATTGGAATTGAGGAACTTAATACGTGTGAGTGTGTCTGTTTGCAAAGCCTTGTTACTTATCTTTAGCTTAGTTGTTTAACCATGTCTGTCTGTGATTGACTGGTTTGGTCTATATTTGATGTCGGCTTGTTCAGTTCACATACACAGAAATAAAGCTGTCTTGCTTTTGTTTGGCCTCTGTTTTCTCTCTCTCTTTCTACTTTCATCTCTGCTGCATCACCTGTTGTGCCACCTCAATCCCCAGAAACAACAGTGCATACCCATTTCATGCTTTTCCATTCTGCTCACTTCTTCTCTATGTTCTTTTGTCCACCCTCATGAATATGCTTCCTGCAAGGTCATTCTTTACGTCATCGTCGCTCTTTTTTTTTGCCCCTTCTATTGTTTCCTTTCAAAGTGGTCATTTTTGGTGTTTTGTTTTTCTTTCTTTTGTTATTATTTGGTGGGGTTATTGAGTTAACTTCTTTCGGAGGCACAGGTGTTGGCTTCTTGGAAATCATCAGCTTCACGGGTTCTCCATTCTTTGCTGATGCTTATGGTTTCAGCTGAGAGTGCTGGTTTTAGAGTTTTGATTTGTGCAACCAGAAGGATTCCATTGCTGGACTTGGTCCTATTTATTTGAGATTTGGCACATGCGTGGCTGGAATCCTCGGATGTTAAGTTGTTGTATTTGGAGTGCTTGAGCTGTGTGGAAATTGGAGTTAGCGATTAGTGCATTTCAGAGAAAAGGGTCATTTTTTTTTTGTTAATCCTTGTTTCGCTTCTGGGGCAGTGCTGGATGAATTGAAGTTTGGATTGCCTTCTTATGAAAAAGCTGTGGAACAAGGGCAAATCTTGGTGCTAGAATAGGCCATGTGGTGAATTTGTTTGGGTCATTTTTTTTATAGGTCGCAATGAAGGCTCCATCCAATGGTTTCTTGCCTAATTCTGGCGAAGGTGGGTTTTCTCAAACCTTACCACCTCACCATTCCCCTTTCTCTCTCTTTTTCTGCTTGTGTTTTCCTATTTCATGATTCATCAAGCATAATCCTCTTCGATGACTCCTGGGACGATTCTTTTCATGAAAAATACTAATGTTGTTAAACTAAACAAATAGCATTTTAGATGAAATATGTATGGGCTTTTGAGACGTTGTGTTAAAAAATTGGGTGACTGTCAAATGGTTTTATTAGACATGCAATAAATAACTGCCATTTTTTTCTCCTGAAAAATGAAGAGAACTGTTTTTATCTTCCTGTGTAGTTGGATGATCTTCTACTTGAAATTTATTGATTTGTTTACTTAGTTTGGTTTGTTATCGGTGTCGTAGTAATATGACAAAAATTGAGCGAAAGGATCACTTGTTTCTTATGAAGTTTCATTACAAGTAGGAAAACGATGAATATGTTTGCGTGATAGTCTTCAGAGAGAATATGATTCCTATGTAATAAAATATTTAAGAAAAGAAAATTTTCACCTTAGTTTAATCACCTTCTCTGTATATTCTCTCACGAGAGGAATATGCAAGATCTGTTCCATTGCTTTTTGCTCAAAAATGCTTTTTGGCAATTGTAAATACATGTTTAAGCTACTGCCTCCTGAGAAGTATTGATCATTAAAGAATTTTGTATTTCTTTATTCTCTAATAATTTATTCTTTTCAAATTCTGCATCTCTTCTTCAATAACACGCTTGAAGAAATTGTAAGGGACATAATATAAAATAATTCATGTTTTTTCATCCAACAACTTGGGCGTCTAAGATAGTTTGTTCTTCATGTGTCTGTGCTATTTCATGGCTCAAGCTTAAAGGGCTCTTACATGAAGTGACATGTTAGAGATGTAAAGGACAGAAACTTCTCTCCTTCTGGACTTGGTTATGCTAGTACAAAGTTTGCATTGTTTTTTATTTGCGTCTGAATCATTTTCAGTTGGAATAAAGCTTACTTTCACATGGAAAGGAGTTTCTTTGTATTTATAACTCCGTGTTTGTTGTGGAATTGTACATAAATGGATTCAACAATTTCAACCTTTTTCTTTGTTTCAAACCAAAAAAGGCATTTTTAGAAAACAAAGAGTTATAATGTCTGTTAAAAGGGGTAACATTATGTTTTGTTAGCAGGGGAAAGGAAGACGATCAATTCAGAGTTATGGCATGCTTGTGCTGGACCTTTGGTGTCTTTGCCTCCTGTTGGAAGTCTTGTGGTTTACTTCCCCCAAGGACACAGTGAACAAGTATAGTTCATATACCACGATTCTGTTCTATGAGCTTGGTATACCTGTATTTTGAATGCTGATGTACTTTCTTTGTGATACTATAAAACTTGCAGGTTGCAGCTTCCATGCAAAAGGAGACTGACTTCATTCCCAGTTACCCTAACCTTCCCTCCAAGTTGATTTGCATGCTTCACAATGTTGCGTTGCATGTACGTGCACTTCCTACATGTGACTTGCTGATCCAACACAATGTTAATTTGTCTGATTTAGTACATGATGTAATATTGTTGTGTATTTTTTACCAGGCTGATCCTGAAACTGACGAGGTCTATGCACAGATGACTCTTCAACCTGTAAACAAAGTATGTTAACTGTTCAATCTGAGAATTTGTTTTTTGCATGTGGGATTTATTTCCCAACCTGTGGCTATGGTTCTCTCTAGCAAATGATGTGTAAATTACAACACATATTGTTTGAATTGCCTGGCTCTTACAGTATGAGAAAGAAGCATTACTGGCATCAGACATGGGTCTCAAACAAAGCCGTCAACCTACTGAGTTCTTTTGCAAAACACTCACAGCTAGTGACACTAGCACTCATGGTGGATTTTCTGTGCCACGTAGAGCAGCTGAGAAAATATTCCCAGCCTTGGTACGTGCATGACATTTTCATTTTCTGTTTAAACTCTGGAGCTAGAGCTAGAATTGCAAGAAGTTTGCATGCTGACAAGAAGTGTGTTTGTTTGATAGGATTATTCAATGCAACCTCCAGCTCAGGAGCTTGTAGCTAAGGATTTGCACGATAATACATGGCCATTCAGACATATTTATCGAGGTATTGTCGCTTTAACATACCTTTTATTCATTGCCATCTTTCTTAAATATATGTCACCATTGAAATCTAGTGCTTTATATTGTCGCTTTAGTGGTGCAAATCATTTTGGTTTAACTAAAAAATATGTTGTTTTAGAAAACCTTCTTGGTATGTGGTTTTTACGTTAATTGTGAACATAGAAAGTGTGTAATTGATTTTTACAGAGTTTGAATGCTAATTGCTAAACTTGGTTGCACATCGGCCACAGGACAACCAAAGAGGCATCTATTGACTACTGGTTGGAGTGTATTTGTCAGCACAAAAAGACTGTTTGCAGGAGATTCTGTTCTTTTTATCAGGTTAAATATATTGTTTTGCATGTGGAAATTTCTGGAATATTTTGACCCCTTGTGGCTGAGCAAAATTTTTTGGGTTATTTTTAGAGATGAAAAGAAGCATCTTCTTTTAGGTATAAGGCGTGCTAACAGACAGCAACCAGCACTCTCTTCATCAGTAATATCCAGTGACAGCATGCATATTGGCATTCTTGCTGCTGCTGCTCATGCTGCTGCAAACAACAGTCCATTTACTATATTTTACAATCCAAGGTACTATTTGGTATGTGCATTGTCATGTCATCAAATGGCATGGAATGCATCCGTTGAATAATGGTTCTCTGAATTTGACAGGGCTAGCCCCTCTGAATTTGTTGTTCCACTGGCCAAGTATAACAAAGCCATGTACACTCAAGTTTCTCTTGGAATGAGATTTAGAATGATGTTTGAAACTGAGGAGTCTGGAGTACGCAGATATATGGGTACAATCACTGGGATCAGTGACTTGGATCCTGTCCGATGGAAAAACTCACAATGGCGCAATATTCAGGTATTATTAAAATGTATATTTCTTATGAAGATATACACTTATTATTTGGTATCTGGATATCATTGTAGAAAAGTTTATGAATGAAAAATGTATATTGTAATGATAAATCATCATGTATGGTAAGTTGGTTGACCATTAAAATTCATAACAAAGCCGAAAATCTTTTATCTTTACTATGCATGCCTATTAAACTCAAGTTTGTATAACGTTATTATTTATTTTGTGGAATTGGTTAAGTGCCTTGTAACATCCATTATGGTCTATACAGCATGTTCCTTGCTGTAGTAATACCAAACCTCTTTATTGGTTTATTGAGATAGTTATGCTTTGAATTATTTATAGGTTGGATGGGATGAATCAACAGCTGGCGAGCGCCCCAGTAGAGTTTCAATTTGGGAAATTGAACCTGTAGTTACTCCTTTTTATATTTGTCCTCCTCCATTTTTTAGGCCCAAGTTCCCCAGGCAACCAGGAATGCCAGGTACCAATACTTCACCCCCAACTAGTTCACCTTTCTTTTAAAGATTTCCTTGTTTTCCATTTTTTTCTCTGGTTCACTCATTACCTTAGGAGAAACTTCTTTAATTTAATTATTTTCTCCTTGTAAAGAATTCACATGTCTATCTTCACTCGAGCATAAGTATCATTTTAGTAGTAATTTCCTGTAAAAGAGCTGGCAATAACTGTGTTAGTTAATTGTTGCTAAGTATCTTGATAGTTTTACTGTTCATAGTGTCAGGCTTACATCATTGAAAAGAAATCAAGTTACTTTTGTGTTGAATGTACGGTCTCGTTTGTAATATCCTTTTTTGATAGTATCACTCAAAATATTCCCATCTTTGTGCATGGTGAGTGAGTGGTGACAGATGATCATTCCAATTGATTTTACAGATGAGGAGTCAGATATGGAAAATGCTTTCAAGAGAGGTATGCCCTGGCTTGGAGATGACTATGGCATGAAGGATCCCTCAAGTTCAATCTTTCCTGGTTTTAGTTTAGTGCAGTGGATGAGCATGCAACCGAATAATCATCTCTCAGCGGCTCAATCAGGATGTTTCCCATCCATGCTTCCATCTAATACCCTTCAGGGTAACCTTGCCACCGAAGACCCATCCAAGTTATTGAGCTTTCAAGCTCCAAGTCTCCAATTAAACAAACCCAATCTACCAAATCAAATCAACCAGTTGCAACAGTCCCCAGTGTCATGGCCTCAGCAGCAACAGTTGCAGCAACAGCAGCTGCAACAGCAACAGCTGCAGCAGCAGCAGCAACAACAACAGCAGCAGCAGCAGCTACAGCAGCAACAGCAACAGCTGCAACAACAACAGCAGCAGCAATTACAGTCATTGTTGCAAATACCAATGAACCATCTTCAGCAACAGAGGCAACAGCAGCTGCCTGAGCCACAAAACCTGCCATTGCTGCAGCAACTGCCTCAACAGCTAGGACAGCAGCCCCAGAAACAGCAACAGCCAAGTCAACATGCTACTCTTATGAATAATGGGGTGGTTGCTTCTAACCAGATTACAAGTCAGTTTGTACAACCACCAATGGCATATGGTCAGCTTCAGCAACAACAATTACTCTCAGGAGGTATCCAACCCCAGCAAGCTATCCAGTCAGCTAGTAAGAATACATTCCCATTGACATCATTACCACATGACTCACAATTTCAGCAACAGATAGATCAGCAAGCTAATCTCTTACTGAGGCAACAACAACAGCAGACACAATTGCAACAATCTCCACTGCAGTTGTTGCAACAAAACCTGCCACAGATAGCATCAGAACAACAATCGCATGCCACTCAAATGTTACAGCAAAATCCCTCAGAGCAACAACTCCACCTACAGTTGCTACAGAAATTGCAGCACCAACAACAACAGCAACTTCTTTCAACCTCCACCCCACTATTGCAGTCTCAGCTTCTACCACAACAAAATACTCACCAACAAAACCAGCAATTACCACAGGCCCCACTACCTATATCACATCATCAGCCTCAACAGCTTGCCAATAATGCATTGTCAACAGAGAAGCTTCTTAACAGCAACAACTTCTCTTCTTCATCTCTTATGCAATCACAACAGATTCCTGTGAATCAATCCCAGAATACACAGAAATCACTTACCATCACCAGAGCTCCCTCTACACTAACAGAAGGCGATGCCCCATCTTGCTCAACTTCTCCATCTACTAATAACTGCCAGGTCTCTCCTCCAAACCTCCTGAAAAGAAATCAGCAACTACCAGCTACATTAGGGGGGAGTTTGATAGTTGAGCCCACTAGTAATCTGATACAGGAGCTTCACAGTAAGCCTGACATGCAGAGCAAACATGATTTGCTCAATCTAAAAGGACCTGACCAGTTGAAGTATAAAGGGACAGTCACTGATCAGCTGGAAGCTTCTTCTTCTGGAACATCTTACTGCCTTGATCCTGGAAATGTCCAACAGAATTTGCCAATTTCGAACTTCTGCATGGAAGGGGATGCCCAATCACACCCAAGAAACAGTTTACCATTTGACACTAATCTGGATGATCTAAACCCTGATACTATGCTTTTAAGGGGATATGACTCTTCAAAAGATCTTCAAAATTTGTTGTCTAACTATGGTGGTGCTCCTAGAGACATTGAAACTGAGCTGTCAACTGCTGACATCAGCTCACAGTCGTTTGGAGTGCCAAACATACCTTTCAAGCCTGGTTGCTCAAGTGATGTTGTCATCAATGAAACTGGTGTTCTGAATAATAATGGCTTGCGGGGCAACCAACCTCCACCTCCACGAATGCTGACATATTCTAAGGTCTGTCGTTTTGTAACAATGGCAATTTAGTATATTTATAGCTTGCATTGTGCTTGTGTGTGTGCCTTAGTTAAAACTTAAAGTATTATTAAATTAGACGATGTATTGATATTCAAATGTACAAATTTTGTAGGTTCAAAAGCGTGGCTCTGTTGGAAGATGTATTGATGTTACCCGTTACAGGGGATATGATGAACTTCGACATGATTTGGCCAAAATGTTTGGGATTGAAGGGCAGCTAGATCCTCAGAGGACTGACTGGAAATTAGTATATGTGGATCATGAAAATGACATCCTTCTTGTTGGTGATGACCCTTGGGAGTAAGTAGCTAACTCCTTAATAATTTTGTAAGCTTACTGCTACAATTCTGGTTGATATTTCTTGACCACCAACCTGTAATTCCTTGCAGTGAATTCGTAAGCTGTGTGCAGAGCATAAAGATATTGTCACATTCAGAAGTGCAACAAATGAGCTTGGATGGGGATTTGGGAGGTAATGTTCCAATCCCCAATCAAGCTTGCAGTGGGACAGACAGTGGCAATGCATGGAGGGGACAATATGAAGATAACTCAGCTGCCTCTTTTAATAGGTAAGGATGTTAAATGCTGACACTGAGAGGTCAACTTTTGCAATTTGAGTGATGGAGAACCAATAAAACACGAGACTTTGGTTGGTTTGGTGCTTCTCAAATGGAAAGTAGACATGCATTTCAAATGTAGATCCTTCCTTAAATGTAGCACCAGCAGATGTCCTTACTATTGATGCCATGGATCCTATATACCTTTGGAGTCGACTTTTCTTGTGGATGTTGGATTAGAATACTTTTTTCTTTTCAAATTTTGCGAGGTACAGCAGAATAGCCAGCTAGTGCATAATTAGTGTAACATTAATTTTTACTTATCTCTTGTAAATCTTGTTATGGTTAAAGTTGTATACAGAAGTTTGATGTCTAAGTGATGGTTCAGACAACTGGGAATGCGTGCCAATTCTAGCTCTTAGACTGGCTGATTCCATGGTGGCCATTATGTAGGTAGAAAAATTCAGTCTCACTTTGAACTCTTCAATTTCGGAATTAGTATGCTTCAATTACAGTTAGCCTTCTGCATATCCACGAGAGACAGCTTTGACAAATAGTTTCTAGGCATTTAAGAATATTTGCACCTAGACATTCTTTTAAACATCACTTTTTTTTTATAGGTGACACCAGCTACACTATACTGAACTCTGTTGATATCACTAATGTAAGCACTAATATTGACAAACCGATAAACTCATTTTAACAAAATTAAAGTCAAATATAAAATATGGGATAGACTAAATCCATGAAAAGATTAAATATTTAATCCTATAATTAGGAAACTTATTCATATTACTCCTAAACTCTGTGGAGACAAAATACATGATTATGTGAACGTGAGACTAACAAATCTGCAGAGTTGCCATCCTCTATAAATATGTTCTGACAATTTTTTTTTTCGAAAGTTCTATACATTTATATTTTAAAAAATTACGTACTCTTGAGGTGAGGAAGGATTGCATTTACTAGAAATATCCCCTGAAATATGTGCCGTCTTTTGCTCATCCGTGTTCTCAATCTTTCATGTAACACATCCCTACAGACGTATAAGCAAAACCAACTGAAATCTCAATTTATTAAAAATAATAATTTTTATACTAAATTCTGTGATTAAGTTATTTCGAGGTCACCTTTTGATTGGTTGCTCATACAGACACTATACTAATACCAAAATTGTTCATCTTGAGTGCTAGGAGAAAATCCCAGGTTTTTGCGATTTTGCCCCAAATATAATAGCCCTTACTAGTTTAATAATGCCTTCATGCACTTGAGGCCATATATTTGTGTTCATAACATAAAAGAACTCATTTATCTATCATCATTTCATGAATCTATAATAAAATTTATTCAATTCATTTATTATAAAAATATTAAAATAAATTATATCAAGTCCTTCAATTAGTTTATAGTTAGTTAATAATTTATTCATTATTTCTTCAAATCAAAACTAATTTAAAGATTTTCTCATAGAAAGTTGTTCTTATATTAATCTTTTTAAAAGGCTTTCACAAATATATGTTTAAGGTTGTTTTAAAAATTAAATTTAAACCTTTTTGAAAATTATTTTTTTAAATATTACGTTTATGGATTTCTGTAGTATATAACAAGGAAATTTCAGTTTAGGATCTGGGATATAATGCTGTTCCTATTTTAGGCTAACCTTGGTGTCTCTGCTCGCTCAACCATAAGAATCACCATCCCTGTAGAAATTGAGTTCTTTTCCTGCTTCCCTCCATTTTTTTAACAATCGCCTCTTGGCATTTTATTTAGCATGTGGGTAATGGAAGCACCGAATGTGAAAAGCCGTAGGGTATCATATCAAGCCGTGCAATTTTAATTCAAATCGTCTAAAGGAACAGAGTTGCAATCAACTACATTAGTCATAGCATAAATATCCATTTCCCTCACATTAACACAAAAAATTGAGGTTGGAAAATTTGTTACTAGGACAGGATAGCCATGACTTCTGAAGCCCTCAAGGCAATGTAGTTAGAATCATCCTTGCCCTTGAAGTCATTCCCCGCATATTTGGAGTACAGAACAGTATTCCCAGGAATGATGGACAATGGTTTTCTGTTACCTTCCTCGTCCAGAGGTCCCGGACCAGCTGCTATCACCTGTTGTAACATCAAAGCCAAAGTACAAAAAAAAGAATAAATATATACTGACAATATAAGATTGTTTCATATTGTCCGGATTTACAAATTATCACTATGGTAAATTCGTTGACTTTTATAATAACTGACTTGCAGGTCATACTACTAGTGGTTTTGCATTGGTTGACTATAAAAAAATTATACCGGGAATGCATAACTATAAAATTCTAAAAAGATCATGGACGAATATCAGAAAATAAACTAGCAAGACTAAAAAAATACTCTGGCAGAGTATTGACATACTCCATGCCAAAAACAACCATTTAGGACAAGGAAATACAACACTGGCAAGAATCACTGAAATTGTTCTCAATATATTCCTCTTACCACTCAAGCATTTTTTATCAAAAGTAATTTTTGCTGCAACTATACTAACTTTTCAACACATGAGGTCAAGAACAACATGAAAGCTCACCGTTCCAATAGACGGTTTCTCCTTGGTTGCTTCTGTGAGCAACAAACCTCCAGCAGTTTTTTCCTCAGCATCAGCAACCTGCAGTAAATATTTAAACAAATCAGCAGATAGCCTCGTTAATTTATTTTTAAAGGCACGTAAAATAAGCAGATATCATATTGCCAGTAAATGTTACACTGCCAAATATAGCAAAAATAAGTTACTAAATGGGCAGAACAGTACACCTTGAGTATTAAAAGATAAAGTAGATATTTGCAAGAGTTTAGGGAACTTATTTGAGCTTATGATTCTCTTAAGCCTTTTTAGCTTATTCCAAAAACCTACTTAGTGTAACTTATCAAAATAAAAATCTTTGGAACTTATTCAAACAAACTTCACTGTATAAATCCTAACGTGACAAAAACTCACTGAAAAAATACTTCATTAACTTGTTTAGTGAAACGCACCCTAAATATGTAATTGACAAATCATCCAATGTCATTCTCCGCCTAACATCCAACATCAGAATAAGCAAAAGCTCTAAAGAGTAACACACCTTTATCAAGACTCTATCGTTCAAGGGTTTAAGATCCTTGACCTCATCAGTTTCAAGGATACCAATGATGTCATCGTCCTTCAATATAAGATGTTTTGAACCATTGAACTCCACCTCAGTCCCTGCATACTTTGAGTACACAACTTGTGCACCAGTCTGTACAAAGAAATGCATCACATAAGTTCAAATTTCAAAATTAAGAAGAAACCAACCCTTTCCCCCAATCTCCCGCAGTCAAATTTAGAAGAGCACAGAATGAAATGTCAACGATATCCTAACATAGAAAGTAGTAACATCACCTTTACACTAATATTCACTTTGTTATTCCCAACAGACTTTCCTTCTCCAACAGCAACCACTTCACCCCCTTGAGGTTTGCTTTGAGCAGCTGCTGGCAGTAAAATCCCACCTGCAGTCTTCTCCTCAGCATCCTTAATCTTTACCAGTACTCTGTCACCCAGAGGCTTAACAGTGGTGTGCTGCATGGTGAAATACAATCAGAAACATATGGCATTGAACATAAAAACCCAATGTAAAAACCAACACAATGAAAACAATCATAGAGGCCAAAACTTATATCTATGTTAACAATCAATCACAAAGCCAACCTAAGAATGAAGCACTCAAAGATATAACTAAATGCATTAACAAGAATAACAATGGCAATGACAATAAAGACCTTGGGGGCGACTACGGTGGCGGCTTTGACAACGAGGGAGGGAAACGAGTTTTGCGTGAGATTGGCAATTCTCACGTGCCCACCAGCAGGAAATCGAAGCGTTGAGGGTTGAAACCTTTCAAATGCAGGCAAATTCCTCAATGATGCACTGATTTGAGAGGTTGCCATTGGAGCTGCTCAGAAAATCAATACTCAAATTAAACTACGGAACCTTCGACAACACAATATGTACCTCAAACAATGCTGTTAGAATCGTGCATTGCATTTTCGTGAATCACTCCCATAGCAGCATTAAATTGAGATTTTCGTTCAGGCTATCCAATTCAATTTTGTAAATTTTGGAGAGAAACAATATTTTTTTATCGGAAGAAGAATAAATAAGAGATTAGAGAGTGTACCTTATCAAAACCGTGCCACGAAGCTTGGAATGGGAAGTAAGAGGAGCAGTGAAAAGAAAGATAAATATAAACCCTAGGCAAATACTATCGTGATTCGTTTATCGGATAATAATAGAAAGTTAACAGAAGCTTCTAGAATTCTACGTGCAACTCTCCTCAATGTAACGTTCTTCTGATTTCTATCCTATCAAAATAATAATCTAACCGCCAGCTATAGCTTAGTATTTTTTTTTTTATAATTGTTATATACAGTCTTTTTTACGATTTTTTTCCACATTTAAAAAAAAACAAATAAAAAGTATTTTATATTTGAAAATTTTAATATTTATCATCTAAGGGTGTGATAAGTATTGTCATTAAAGTAATTATCACCTTATAAGTTACTCTTATTAATATAAAGTTTGGTGAGTTATTTTAAAATATATGCCTGTTCACTTCATGTACCACTGTTCACCCATTTTTTAAATGACTTTCTGAAATATAAAATGTAATTTTGAAAAGTTGATTGCAAGATCAGTGAGAAAGTGAGAACAGAAATCAGTAATAAGGAACAAGTCAAAGACAAACTTAAACGAGATTTAGCTATTCCAAATCCACATTGTACTCCAAATCTACCATAAAACTAACGAAACAAGATACTAGTAAAAATACTATATTACATGTATCTACTATGAGGATACTTACTTTTACTAGAAAATTTATCAGTTTATCATATTATCTCATTTAGAATATTGACATCTATTTATATTTTAATTTTTTATTTTTTTATTTATTCACTTTCTCTCACATCTCTCCTATGTATGTAGGGTTCCAAACTTTATCAATCTTACCTTTTTTTTTGGCACTCTTGTCCTGGTTTTTCTTATTTTTTCAGTGCGTTGAAAGGTTGAAGATAAACACCAAAACATTAAACATAAAGAGGAAAGCGCATTTTAGTTTTTTAACTTTATGAATATTTTTTTTCTTATATTTAAGGTTTGAATTTTGATTAAAATTTTTTTAATTGGACATTATTTGTGCCAGTCTACAACAAAATTTGTGGAGTACAATCTGCACTAAAAAAGATAAGAATTTAAGGATTAGGGTTTGTTGGGATTCTATCAATTATACTAACAAATTTAGAGATTAGGATTTATTTTGTTTTAAAATATATGTTAGTAATGTATTTATCTTGTTATTATTGCTTTTGGTTGAACTTTTGTGATGCGTTTATTTTAACTTATTTTTATGAATTTGAGACTTAAACAATTGTAGAAGTTTACAATATTTGTAAAAATGAATCAAAAGGTAAGAACTAAAATATTACTTATCTTTAAATACAATTTGTGATTCTTACATTTTTCTTAATTGGATAGTTTTTAATTTTTTG
>Ga0123340_1003384_pt1 | contig 14922 bp, 7 predicted proteins | sample SirMexnodulemix_FD_89961 | JGI IMG/M metagenome (GOLD analysis project Ga0123340, IMG submission 89961) | Root nodule microbial communities of legume samples collected from Mexico - Siratro Mexico nodule mix | ecosystem: Host-associated > Plants > Roots > Nodule | place: Mexico: Nepantla... | reverse complement strand
GTACCTATCTATACTTCATGGTTAATGCCTTTTAGTCTTAATTTATTTCTGTTCTTCTATTATTGGCACAGAAGGTAGATGAAAATTATTTGTTTGGCGGATGGAATTATCGATTATGTTGATTTTATTTAGTTTTAAATATTTTTAAATATAATAACATATAAATAATAAAAAATAAAATAATATTATAATAAAAATATTTTTTCTCATCTCTTTTAATTCAAAAATCCTTCATTTTCACTCAATCTTTGTTCTTTCCTTTTCTTATTTCCTTTACTATTATCTTCCTTTGCAATGTTCAAGTTAACAAACGGTTAGTTAGTGTTATATAAATTTAGTGACTAAAGGTAGCACATACTTATGGAAGGTTAATTTTATAAAATTGGGGCAATTTTATTACAAATATAAAAAAATAGGTAAATTTTTAAAAAATTACATAAATGAGTAAGACGTATTTTGAAACACTATTTTAAAGAAATTATATTTAAATGCACAATTTATTTTGAAATTTTTAAAATAGTGAAAAAATTGTGTATAAAAACATAACTTTATTTGAACAAAAAGAAAGAAATCATGATTTATTGCACGCTTTTTTTAACATATTTTTTTTAAACGGAAGCCGAATTTATTCACAAATCTCTTTTCTTTTATTTTTTTTTTCTTTGCATTTTCCTGTGACCTAGTGTTTGTGCTCATTCCTTTCTCCCACGTTACAGTGATTTGCCCTTTTACTTAGTTCTTTCCAATTACTTGTATGTGCTGTGTTATTTTTATTTTGACTCAAGAGTAAATTTGGAGAAGCTCTAGCAAAAAAGTACAAGGCCAAACAAGCCACAAAGGTTGCTCCTGATATAAATCCCAACTTAAAGTAAATCATATAAAGAGTTGTAATTAAAGAAAAATTCAATGACCACTTGAGTGATGGTAAGAAAAACCCAATTACGGGTGTAATCTTTCCAACACAATAAAAAGACTAAGAGAATGATTAAAAAAATAAAATCATGCTTTCTTATTAAATTAAAGTATTATTTCTTCCCTTTTGAAGTCATGTTTTCAAGCGTTGACTTTTTGTTATATTTTAAAAAATTATTCATTTTAATAATTTAAAACAAATTTGTACTATCTTTATGGAAAAAACCCTATGAAGATATTTTTTAGATATAAATACTAAATAGTAAAGTTTATAACCTAGATTGAAAAAATATTTGCTATACAAATATTTCAAAAAATTAAACTAAAATCAACGTGGGAAAATATACCTGGAACAGGACAAGAAGGATGAATGCTGGCAGAGCAATTTCAGCACAATGTAGCAGCTACAAGAATCAAAGGACAAACAGAAAATATGTTTGTTAAAGAAGTAATAATATGAATGAGATTGCTAATGCGCACAAGAGAGCAATGCGTGTACCCTTGGAAATATTGATAAGAAGAGTCCTAGGCCAGTGAGAGTGACAAGGGGAACCACACTAAGAGGACTCAGATACCTGAGATATCAGTAGTAAATATCAGTCATTCTTCTATTCCAAAACATAACTCATTTAATCAAAGAACCAAATTGCACTAATGATCAAAATAGATTCTCAACTTAACCATGCACATTACCTGGCAAAAATTCTCCAAAATCCTAAAAATCCAATACTCATTTGAAAAAACGATGCAGCAATAAGTGCCCCCTGTATGGCTCTCATCGAATGTATAAACCTCTACAAATTCCAGCCAAGAAAAGTTTGAAATCAGTGAGACGCACTAACACTTTTATCTCCAAAACTATTCCAACTCCTAAATGAAGCATAATATAAAACGTTCACCATTTTCACACCAAATAGTGACTAGATAAAGCTATAATACAACAATGCAGACACACTAATTAACCTGATGCGGATCTTCAAACACACACATCCTCTTGGAAACAGCAATGGACACAGCAGGAATGAGGAAAGTGTAGGACGGTCCCACGACCACAGGAAGACGTGTTCCAAACAACGTTTGAATCAGCGTGTTAATGGCCGCAACAAAAAGTTGAGTCTCTATCACTTCAGCCTTCTCCTCCTATTTTATTTTATTTCAAAAGAAGAAGAGATTCTAATGAAACAGAAAATTAAACAAATACATATATCATCATGTATTCATGAAAATGCAATCAAGAAAACTTCAGAAGTTTTATTACATTGCCACCACCCATCAGAGGGACAAGGATGGAGGAAGCCATGGCAATGGTCCCAAGCGCAACCACGCAATGCAGAAACCCAAGTAAAATCCCTTCAGCTGCAACCAAACCAAACCAAAGCAAAAAAAAAAAAAAAAAAAATATCACTGTGAAGTGTTAATTATCAAGTTTAGGCAGAAAAGAAGGGTTGGCAATGGCATATACGCCATGAGGGAAATCTTGCAACACAGTAAGCAACACCGCGAATTTCATCCTTTTCTTCTTCCATTGTTTGTCTCTCGTTTTCTTCTTGTTAATGTTTATTCTGTCTCTGATTTGATATCTTTTATAGCGCACTGCAGAGAATCAAGAAACACGGTGAGTGCTCGAAATGCCTTTTGTTTTGTTGTGATGTTACGGTTATGGCCTATGCCTATTCTAGCATTGCAATTTGGAAGTGTGAGGAGAATGCACTCTTTGCTTCTATATAATAGGCCTTTTAATTTTCCAATATTCACTTCTTTTTTCCTTACTTATCTTACTGACAAAAATGTCTTTACATGTTCCAAATTTGTCACTTGGTTCTTGCTTAAAATGTGACACACACACAAAAACTGCTATACAAATCTGCACTGTAATTCGTTATACATTAACAATGTTCATTGCTTCTTTCTCATATTCAAACATTGGACTCAACATCCTACGATTTATGTTGTTGTCTTTTGTCGTGAAACATTTTCTTAATTTGTCATTTTTAATGTTTATTATATGATTTTAATCTCTCGAGTTTTTATTATCATGTTAACTGGTTACTTATTAAATATGTTATTTTTATTTTTCAGGTTTTAAACGCGTCAATTCATTTTTTTTCTTATGATTATGAAAATAAAGTCCAAAAACAGAAAAAAAGGAACTAAAATAACATAATATTATTATCCAAATCCAAACATATTTAAAGGACTTGATTAAGATAATATAATTAAAACCTAACATATAATTTATTTTATTAAATTAGGCTTGAAAGTCTTTTTATTTTCTCCCGCTATTTTTAAGTTGATTTTTTTTTCTAAAACGTAATAATTTAATCTTTTTCAACGAATTGAAAAAACTCCATCAAGAAGGTATTATTGACGCGTGCACAATTTGGATGACACATCAACAACATGTTTGTTACAACATCACTTCCTCGAGGATTTTTTGTTAATTAAAAAAAAAACTAAATTGCTACTTCTTTTTTTTAAAAGGTGAACTTAATTGAAAACTTCAATCGATAGTAAAATAAAATGCATTCTTAAGCTATTAATTTAATATAGTTTTGGTACACTTTTTTTAATCTATATAAAATTATTTATTTATCATTTGAATTAATACTACATAATTTAATGATATTGTCTGTAAATGTTATCACATTTAAGAAAAATACAAACTCTCTTTAAATTCGTGGAGTAAAAGTTCAAAATTTAGGTTGAGACATTCTCTTTCTTAAGTTTGTTGTGATGTATTTCATTTTTGTATTTTCATATTTTATGTTTGATTCTTATAATACTTTCTTCCCAATGTTTTGTTCTGAACTTCTGCCCATTTATCTCAACAATACATAAGGAATGTAATTTATTTTGTGCTAAAAATATCAATTATGCTGTAAAATTAGCATTCTTATTTTCCCCTCCCAATATACTGGATTAAAATTCATGAATAGTTGGTTACTTAAATGTTTTTAATTTTTTATATAATTTTTTTTATTTCTTAAAATATAGCTATTTGTTTGCCCCACATTAATTCCTGTTTGATTTCTAGTTCTCCATTATTTAAACTTTTCATGTCATCATTAAAGAACCTCAACGAAAAATAACTGCACATAATTGGTATAAACTACTGTGATATTTTCCATACGAGTTTTTTTTTTTTATTATTGAGTTTAATATTTGCTCAATATTTACATAATTAATATTATTAACATTTCATATAAAAACGTAACTATATTATTAACATATAGTTAGATATAAGTCTAGAATAATAATAAAAGCAATTCTAGAATCATCATCATTCCGGAAATAAGTGCGTCACTAAATATATTTCAGATTATGCATTGCATTTAAAATTATAATTAAATATCTTTCAGAATAAAAATTTAAAAATAGTGATAAAAGATATTTCAGTATAAACACTGTAAAATCATATAAAATAAATATATGTATATAACTCTAGATAAAGTATTGAGAAGACAACGTATTTCAGAATGCTAATCCAGAATGACGTTCTGACTTCTCTGGATTTCGAATAGTTGTAGTTGGGTAAAATTGGAACTTTAGAAAATACGTAGGTGTAAGAATAAAAGTACGAGATGCAGGAAGAAAAAGCTCACCAGAGCGTGATTCGCTTATGACAATGGCTACCATATGGGGGCCCAATTATTCTTATCCATGAAGAGTGGACTGCTGGAGGCCCAATTGAAATAGTTGGGCAGGGCAGGGTCAAATAAGTCAGTACTGGTATAAATTGCAACTTATACATACATATATATTTGTATAGATATTACAGACTTTGAGACAACAAATTCCAAAAAGGAACATAGATTTTGTCTTGATCATTTCAAAATGGAAGTGCACTCAAAATGAAGGAAAGAATCTGTTGAGGTTGAAAGGAAGTGAATAGAACTCTTCACTTCTAGTATCGTGATTGAAATTCCTAAACTTTTCCCACCAATGTCTCCCACTGTCTCTGCGGGTTAAGCTGTCTCCACGTCTCAAAGTTAAATCCAAGAAGTAAGCAACTATAATTCCTACAGTTGCTGGGGATGAGAAAATCACTTGCACTATATCATTGAACTGCAGAAAGTGTTACAATGAACCATAAGAATATACAACGGTAATAGTAAAGAAAGAAGTACGAAGGAAACTTCTTTTAAGTTAAGTATGCAAACCGCAGTGGAGCCAGTATGAACAGGGCCATGTCCAGATATCAACAGATATTCGTTGAAATACTGTTGAACTGATAAACCGATGAAGAGAGAGAGTCCAAGGATGAACAATGACCTGTAGCTGTTTAGATTGCAGAATTGAAGAAAACCAAGCCCAGCTGATGCTGCTCATCATATAAATGATACAACTAAATCAGAAGTAATTCGGGAATAAACATGAAAATACCATGATTCAAATGGAAATACATTTTACTTGAGAATTGACAAGTTTCACGGCTTTCACTAGTTTATTTTTGGTTTTAGGTCATTAACTTGTTTGTCCTAAAAAAAGGCATATACACATATAGATGGTAGAGTTATTTTCCCTAACTCATGTTGCATTATTTTCAATGCATCGGGCCAAGCAACACATAAATCAGTGAATATCCCACTTACCTACGTAGGCAAAGAGAATGCAGTAAATAGCTGCTATAATTGACAGAGGTATTGAAGCAAGAACTGCTCCAAATTTTCCTGACACAGAAGCACAAACCTGAACGCTTAAGTAAAGAATCAGTAGTACAAAATAACCAAATAACACAAGTAAAGCTAGATCAGTTTGATTATTTCATCACTTAAAAAAAGTTTGAACTGATGGAGGGGATAAGAAAAACATAGAATGGAATGAAATGACTTTAGCTTCCAGTGCTTGGTTGGACTGTTTAAAGGACGTAGATTGGAGTTGGATATATGAAATATATACCATCCCATTTCATCAAATACCTCTATTTTTTCTTTTTCCCAGTTTAGGAGGTATAGGAAAAAGTTGTTTGTTAATTTATTACTATTCTATTCACTTCTCAAATAATGAAACAAAAACTCTTTTACATTCCATCATAATGTTATGATATCCAATTCATTTTATCCCACCTTTTGTTGGGTACTAAAAAGGTAGCAATGATCAAATTCTCCAATATAATAATAAAGTATCACCCTGTTTTACTTTCACCAATTCTGTTTAGACATTCGAAGAGAAATTGTTTCAACACCTAATATTGAGAAGAAAAACATGAATCCAGCTGATATTTGAGTGACTCTGCGGCTTCCTACTCGTGTTAAACCCAGGAGTCCTGCATTTTCACTTAATGACAAGGAAAGACAATTAGATAATTCCCTTAGTACATTATCCAACGTTCATACATTTGTATGAAAGAAATTAGGAAGACATATAATTCATATATTGGGTCAATAGGCAACACAATTTTCAGACAGAAATGTTTCTACATCAACACTAAACCCATCAAAAACTCTAGGTAGTCTAAATCAGTGGCTTCTTCATAACCTCCAAGATTTTCCTATGTACTACTAACACCAATGAAACTAACATTGATTGATTGAATATTAGCAACTCATCCTATGCAGAGATTCAGAACAACTTAGGACCATAGCTTAAGAATACAGCTAGGCAGGTGATTTTTTAAGGCAATAAAACGTACACTGATGCAGTGGATCCAGTTCCTGTGCCAAAAAGGCCATCCAAAAGAGTGCCTATACCCTGAAATCGTCAAACATTAACATATAAGTCTCAATTTTAAAAGTAATTGCATGAACAAATGTAATATCAAAGAATCACATAGCACCAGCCAGCCAACACCACGACTAAGCACAGAAGGTGGAACAGGGGTTGCACTGCCAAATCTTGATGCTGCAATGAATGTCCCTGTTGACTGCCCGCAGAGAATGAAAAGGGAAAAAATTATATAAAAGTACATCCAAATGAAAAGAACTTTAATCATACACCTTTTAATTAGAAATTATCAAATCAAGAAGATAGCATAAAGACCCCGAGGGAAGTTCACAGAATTTTTGTAAATCCAATTAATAGAGTCGACAAAGTCATACCGAACATGATACACATTGTCATGTGCAAAATATTGCTAGCATTAGCCCTTCTAATCATTTTATTAAAAAAAAATAACAACCATCCCCGCAAGTTTGTCGACACATTAAAAGAAACAAAAGCAAACCTCTATAATTGCAACAAGAGAAGCTGCCATCACAGCAAAAGCATCACCAGCATTGAAAGACGGGCTTCCCCATTGAAATGGATATGGAAATTTTATCCTACATAAATGAAGAGAAATTTAATTGAAGGGTGTTCCGTTAAATGATCATCCATATGAATGAATTTACCATCACCAAATAATCAAGTATGCATCTGTGTATCATATGAAGAGGTGTTCTAAACACATTCATGTCCTTGCACATAGTTGCAAGCACTAATTTTATGCTTTAAAGCCTTAGATATCATCACCTATTATATCATAGAATATAATATACGGTTTTGAAAGCACTACATGACTCTTATGATACAAGCAAGTTATTAAGACTGACCAACGAGCAGCACTAATTAACCCAGATCGATCAGTACGACAACTTAATTGAGTTCTAGGCGATCTTTTATTATAGGCACCAGCTACAGTCAAAATTTCAGCAAATGCCCATGCAATTCCAATTGAGACTATAATTGAAAATCGATCAGCTCCTCTTGATCTCATCCTGTGCGGAATGTACTGCAATTGATTTAACATAAGTAGAAATATCAATTCAAAGTGTTGATTTACTTTGATATATAATATACACAGATAACAAGTGTAACTCACTTCTTGCAGTACCACTATTTTAATCTTCGTACTTAAATTTTATTCAAGAGTTGGCCAAACCAAATGAAATTATGCATATAGCAATATCAAGGAGATGCATATATATTTTGTGGTCTCGATTACAGATATCCTCTGCAACAGACAATCTTATTCCAGTCTGATACTTTTTCCTACACACAAACTTGAATGTGGCACCTTGCTTAACGGAAATCAAACATTTACTAGTTTAACTTACTGTTGGCAGACCCATGTAAATTTAATTGGAAGGGATTTGGATAATATATTAAAAAAATAGAGCTATAATTTTTGTCTCACCAGTCACTATCTTGTTGCTGTACAAATTATTCAAGAGAATTAAAGTGAAATGGATGAGAGAAAATGGTAAAGAAAGTAACATACCTGGGAAAAGATGACAACCATAACCAATGCAGGGAGTCCAATTTCAACACAATCTGCCAACTACAAGAATCAGAGAAATACCAAAGATTGTTTGTTAAACAACTAACAATCACATGAAAGAGACTGCCAATATGCATAAGAAAGAGCAAACCGTGTACTTTTGGAAATCCTAACACAAAGAATCCTAGTCCAGTCAGAGTGACAAGAGGGGCCACACTAAGCGGGCTGAGAAACCTGCAGTATCAGTAGACCTAATATAGTGAACTTTTCTATTCTGAAACATAGCTAACGTCTACAAAGAGCAGATTGCAAAATAAAAATCAAGAGATTCTCTGGTTTGTAATCTACCTGGCAAATATCCTCCAAAAGCCAAAAAAACCAACAATGATTTGAAAAAACGATGCCACAATAAGTGCTCCTTGTATGGCTCTCATAGATTGTTTAAATCTCTGAAAAAATTCAGAGAAGAATCAATTGACATTAGTAACATGCACTAACACTTAAAAAATACTCATGAAAACTAGTCAATTTTCAAGGCATATCTATACCATCCATTAATTATTTTCATCAAGCAGTAACCAGAGAGAGCTACACCACAACAATATCAACAACACACACAGAGACTAACCTGATGTGGATCAAGAAATACACTCATTCTGGAGGAAAAGGCAATGGAAACAGCAGGAATGAGAAAAGAATAGGACGCCCCAATAACCACTGGAAGACGTGTGCCAAACAACGTTTGCAGAAGTGTTTTAATGGCAGCAACAAAAAGTAGAGTCTGTATTGTTTCAGCCTTTTCTACCTACAATTTTTATTTCAAAGAGAAGAAATCAGACTCAAAAAGAATGAGATGACTAAACAACAAGGTATTAAAAATTTGCACTACATTGCCACCACCGATCAAAGGGACAAGGATGGTGGAAACAATGACAATGGTCCCAAGCACAACCAGATAATGCTGAAACCCAAGAATGACCCCTTCAGCTGCAACCAAATTAAAGACAAAAAAGAATGAAAAGGGTGGCAAAAGTTGAGCTTAGATAGAGAAAAAGGCCAATGGGGGTGGCATATACGCCATGAAGGAGAGCTGGTAACGCAATAATCAACACCGGGAAGTTGGTCCTTCACGGGATGAGGTAAGAATTCATCAGCCTTTCCTCCTCCTACACCAGCTGCCATTGTTTCTCTCTCTCTTTCTCTGTGGTGTTTGTTTCCTCAGAAATTTAATTTCTTGGTTGGTGTTTCTTATAGTGCAGAGAGAAAAGAAGAAGAAAAAGCAGGTATATGCTGTATCTGTTACGAAATGGTCCAGAAAAGAAAGGATGAGTGATAGTTGGCGAAGGCGTTGTGACTCTAGCGACTGCATGAAACGCTTTTCCACATTCACCTGGCGCACTTTCCAACAACTCTGACAGACCACTGTCATTTTCTTCACTGTACTTATGGGACACAATTCTACCATCATCGCATGAGCACGGTAAGAACTCATAACAGTACCAGAATACCACCGGATATAATATTTTTTAATTTCACGTATATTATTTATATTTTTTTCATACGTTTTTCTTCTGGATAGAATATTATCAATTTAACTTCGATCAAAACATCAGTTATCATTTAATAGTAATTAAAATATTTATTTAAATATATAAATTCAAATTTAATAAATTTAATAACATGTTGAAATTGGTAATTTGATGCTTGGTTTAGAATCTGCAACCCGTGTATGTGTATGTAAGAGGGTCTGACATAGAGCAGACAGATCAGAATACATTCAGCTTTATCATTGCTTCTCTGTCTTTCTAAGATATATATGGCAAATATTTATTTAATACTTTTCATTCTATGGGATTTATCTGGCCAAACAAGTTTCAGGTCATTTATTCTTACCGTTGATTTATTTAAGAGTGTATCTAATGGTCAAAATTAAGTGGTGCACCATGGACTGCTTTTTACGAGGTCCCCGCAGTGATGAGGTTTACCTTAATTGATTTGTTGTAGTTGGTAATGTTAGCTTAGCTTACTATAACCCCTAACTTTACTTTTTATTTGGCTTTGCATGATTTGTGCAATTGTATGCTTGTTTTGCTTTGTATATGGAACGACTTGCTAATTTGTACTACACCATGGTTCTAGGGGTCAAATGTTGGAACACCAAAACAAGGAATATCATGTCATTTGTTAACCACCAAAGTTATACAAAATAAAACAACAATGATTTAACAATTTTCATGGTGTTGTTTATTAATGGTGAGATGTTGATACAGAATTACTAAAGGTGTAAACAAAACAGAAGTCAAAAATACCTAGAAAATACCTATGACAATGGAAAGTGACTTAGGTTTTTGATCATTTCATTCAAATTTTAAGAAATGATTCTAGGATAATTTCTTGAATAATTTTTATTTGAAGGTAATATTTAAAGTTTAAAAAAAAACTAAAAATAAAAATGAAAGAATCAAAGATAAGGTTAGAAATTAAAACAATACTTTAAGACTCAAATTTATGATATAAATAAAATGGTGATTAGTCACTTTGGAACTTGACTCAAACCTCACTTCTTTTAAATTTATGAGATAAACATGATAGTGAATAGTTATTAATTTATAAGATAAAAAATCTTTAAAAAAAAAACTCCCACTCTCTTTAATAAATCTCATGTGCTACCAAGAAATAAATAAAAAAAATAACACTTAATATAATATACTCAAGATTTTCAAAATCTCATAAGTATAACATATGTCCTTATATTAGAATTTATGATAAAAGAGAAACACAAGAACAATAATTTTTTTCTATGAAAAAAATTACTTTCATATTTTATTCTTCGAATCAATGTATACTAAATTTATAATTGCACGTTGTATTAAAAAATTGTTTATATTTAAGGTTTTCCTTGAAAAGAAGTAATTGTAGTTTGTGAAAAATACATTACTTTGTCTATGTTGTTTCATTACCTAATTCACCTTTAATGTGGCATGTTTACCATCTTTTCCAAATAAAGCAATATATGTCGACAAGTCACAACTTATTGAGTTGAAAGTTTTCTGTTCTGTTATAAAATAGTAGGAAAGTGAAAATAAGTAAAGAAAAAGATAAAAATTAAAGAGGAAAAGTGATGAGGTATATAGTATAGTTTTTATACTTTGATTGGTGTGTTCCACAGTGCTGATATAACCAATAACCAATAACTTCTACATAATAAATTAAACAGAGGAAACATTTGTGCATTAAATTCTCTTTTTCGGCCGAGAAAGATGATAAAAGAAGAAGCATCTGAAGATAGATCACAGAAGAAGAACAAAAGAGGGCATGCATTATATTCAGCAGGATTTTTTTTTTCTTCGGAGTTATTATTGCCAACTATATATAAACATACGAAACTTTATCATGAAAAATTTATTTCCAGCCCAAAATGTCAAGACCCTCACAGATGCGACTTCCATATGGAAAAGTTTATTTTTGACACTTTTTAAAATATAACCATTTAACAAATTTTTATTAATATAATAATAATAATAATAATGATATCTTTCGATTTTTATATTATTATTTTTTATATTAATAAAAAATCAATGTAAAGTGATTCTTAACATCTTATGTTCTACATTACATCAATTCTTATACTACCATGTATTCTGAATATTACAAAAATGCCACAAATTCTATTTTTAAATTAATTATCTGTCAATTGAGATAGTAGACACAATATAGAAAAGGTTATTTTTTCCTGTTGAATTCAAAAAATTTCTCTTTCCATTTTTTTTTTTTTGTGCTTTCAAAATAGTTAAAAGGAAACTTAAATAACCTGTGAGACTTTTGTTTAGAGTGAATTTTTTTGTTCTCAAATTTCAAGTTTTCTCCTCTTCATGTGACTTGCATGAAAGTAGGAAATGTTTTCTGGAGTTTGTTAAGATTAGTTTTATGGAAGTGATTAGAAAACTCTTCAATATCATTATTCAACATTCTCTCCAGAACCTTAATACCTTGTACAACAGGAATTCACGTTAAAGAAAGTTATATTGTTTATAAATTTCGGTATGTCAAATTTAACTTGAAAGTTAATGAAATTGCTTTTGAACATTCGTGGATTAAAACTAGTAATGTAATTATTAATGTTTAAATCAAATGATGTTTATCGAAGAGAGTGTTATATATTGAAATGAACTACTTGTAAGATAGAAATCTTAGTAGATTAATAATAATGGTTGAATAACTTGACTTTTAGGAAACTATTAATCTTGTATTAATTTGAATTAGTTGAAACATAACATCGTTGGTACTTGTATATAAACTAAATTTATATGTAGTAAAGTTTTATGAGGTAAATTCATTAAAAAATATATATACGAGATAATAGTTTGAAAACATGGTTTTGAAATATTATTATTAAGTTTGAACCTGTATTTGAATTAAAATGAGTTAAAAAAAGATATATTAAGTTTTAGGAATATTTTGGCGTGCTTATTGAGTATTGATTTTTTTATCTATCTTGCTGGAGAAATCACTGGATTTAAGAATTCCTTATTTGAAGTTTCACGTTTAACTAACATTTTTTTAATTTAATTCTGATTCTAGATACAATGATTTGATGTATAATTATAATATATTATATGTTTCAATAAAATGTTTCTGTAACATTTTTATTATAATATTTTTTAAAAAATATATAATTATTATGTTATAAAATAAACCGATCCATAAGTCTACAAGTCAACCAATCTTGGTTCATTTGAACTATAGGACAAAACAATGACTTGGTTCAATTTAAATCTACAAAGGACTTATATTAAATAAGTATATAAGACTTTTCACTAATGAAATAAATAAAATTAATAAATTTAGAAAAAAATATTAAATGTTAGATTCATGTGTAAATGTAATAAATTTTTTCAAGACTAATTTAATTTGATGATAAATACATGTTAGTTGACTTCATAATATTTTTTGTGAAACAACAAATTATTTTATTAATAGAGGTTATTGTTTTGAACCTTTAAAGTGAATGGGATTTTAAATGTTTAGAATTATTTGTTTTATGTTTTCTGTATAGCTACGTGAGATCACATAATAATAATTTCACTCAAAGGAGATATTTTCAAATTACCCTTTGTATAATTTGTTTCTAGATTTTGGTTAATCTGTCCCTGTCTTGCTATGATATGACAATGGTCATACATGCATATGGCTACCACAAATTACTTGGTATCCTCATAAATTGTTTTGCATCCGTTAAGGTTATTAAAATAATACTTTAAACGAGTCAAGTCAATTTTTCTAGAAGAATTCAAATTCTTTGTATACTTTTTCTTTTAAAAAATACACATTGGTTATATTTCTTTTCATATTTTTATTTAGTTAGGAAACTTATGAATTTTAAAAAGTATATTTATTAAACGCTGACGGAAGAAGCCGAAGACTAAAACAGAGATAAGTAGGTTAGGTATAAAAATAAAAGGACCAGTTGAGACTTGCTAAATGAATACAATAACTTTTTTTATATTATTATCATTATCAGTAAATATGACATTTCTTTCTTTATTATTATTATTATTATTATTATGGATTTTATTTTAAAAACAAAAATAAGTTAAAAATATAAATAACATTTACATTTGGATGTTATTAAAATGATTTCTTTTATTCTAATTGTTTATTTTTGAAAAAAATAGACTAATAACATCCACATAACATTAATTTTAATTCAAAATCCTTCAACATGTCACATTCACCTCGGGATGCAATTCATTTTTTAAAATATAAAAATTAATATCATATCTAAATATTAAATAATATTACAATTAATATTTATAATAGAATAAAAATTTTAAATGTACATATATAATGGGTTTCAATTAAGTAACATAAGAGAGGTAAGCATGGATGATAAAAAGTAGAATAAACTTTGAATTATATCATGTTGACCAAGATATATATCATTTATCCATATATAATAATATGATAATTTTGACAAAAATAATGATAATGGTAAACATGATTATAATAATGATAATTTAAATTTTAATAATAATAATAACCACGACGATGATTTGCATAATAATGATAATAATAAATAATAGTAATTATCAGGATAAGATGAAGGTAAATCTGTTGACGAGTAGAGTGATTAATCGATTAATGGTGAAAAAGAAATATATAAATTGTTTTGTTATATTGTTATTTAGCTTTAACGTTTTTTCTTTAAATGAGAAATACAAGTGGACTTGTTTAATGAACAAAATATTATATGACGGAATATAATGCTGATAAAAAGTAAATAAAATACGGATGAATCATTATTATGCATCTTTCGTTTTTATGAAAAGGGAGTTACGATTAAACATTCATTGCTAGATATACTCTTATATTAAAAAGGAAAACCCTAAACCATATATTATTTTTATCCTATTAAATTAATAATAAATCTTAAGTGTAAAAAAAGAAAAAAATAAAAGGATGTTACCGCGTGCTGCTTACACGCATTTGACACGGAATATACCCTTACGAAAATGTAAAGAAATTGTAAAACGTAAAACAATATATTGAATTGATTGAGGAGGAGTTACAGTAGCAGCAGAAGCCAACAATTTATTGTTCCAATGAGGAGGTGTGACCATGACACGTTGTTACCTGTTCCCTACCAAACAAAAACTCACTGTTATATTATATTATATTATAGTATTTAAAGTATTTAAATTTTGGTATTTGATAAAAAAAATGAAATGAAATAAATGAGAAGAAAGGAAAAAAAAAAAAAAAAACACCCCCCCCCCAACACCCCCCCCCCCCCCCCCCCCCCCCCCCCCCCC
>Ga0123340_1003382_pt1 | contig 14926 bp, 12 predicted proteins | sample SirMexnodulemix_FD_89961 | JGI IMG/M metagenome (GOLD analysis project Ga0123340, IMG submission 89961) | Root nodule microbial communities of legume samples collected from Mexico - Siratro Mexico nodule mix | ecosystem: Host-associated > Plants > Roots > Nodule | place: Mexico: Nepantla... | reverse complement strand
GAAGTCACTTAAAATCTGTTTTTCTGCTCCTTTCCTTAATTCCAGCGTTCCTTATTCTCTCTTTCTTCGAATTTCACCTAAATCTCAACTGCATTCTCTTTCCATAACCAAAAACGCATTAAATAGAAAAATAACAATAAAATCCCTAACTTAAACAAAATCCCTAAAAATACTATAATTAAAACAGAATAAATGCTAAAAAATCCTAACAACTCTATACTTAATTAACCAATTATCAATAGTTATAAAAAAAAAAGTGAGGAATGTTGCTCCTGATATATGACACAAAGCATGAGTTAGGGATGTTGCTCTTGATATTCAGAAGGCAGTGAAAACTTTTTTTTTTAGTGAGTAATGCACTTCAAAATGAAAAAAAAGAGAGTTAAAACTAATGATTAAAAGTCAAATCAGATAAACTTCATAATTAAAAAATTGTTTGATTTCCCAATTAATAGTAAATCAAACTGTCCCTTTTTACTTCTAAAGTGAAACTACCGTTTGAATGTGTGTATCTATGTAACAAGCAAAATCCGAATGTATAAACGATATAGCAAGGAAATTTTTTATCTGATCTGTAAAACTATGTTTTGAAACTTAAAAGTAAAAAACCACTTTAACCGTGATTGTATAGAAACTACAAATAATGAAGATGGTTGATATGAAATAAAGGATGGTTTAAACGATGGAAAAGTGAAAAATATGTAGATTTGCCCGGTTTGGGAGTGTCTTTTTTATGGCACTAGTTGCCAACGGAGAGTGTACTAGAAAGTAAACGAGCACAAATTGATGCCTGACAGAGAAATGTGAAAGAAGATGCTAACAAAGGTAGCAAATAAGGCATCAATTGCATCGTGAAAGAAGGTAGGTGGTAAGTAAAGTGAGGCATTGGTCCATGGAAATAGTGGGCTGCAGATAATGCAGCAGCAGGCGCACAAAGTCACCAACACAACACAACAACACACAAAGGGCCTTGAGGAGAGAGAGAATCTGACACACCATAACAAGACAAGGCCTTTCTGTAGGAGTGGCCCATCAAGAATTCACTCCCTTTAATTTCCTCTACAAATAAAGCTGGCCTTTACTCGCATCATCTTGGATTCTATTCATCATTATCTTAAATAAATTATCTTATTTTAATTTGGGTTATCACTATCATTTGCATGTCTTACTACTATATAAACTTGGGCATGTAATAAGGTTAATTGTAGGATTTGTCTCTCCCTTTAATTTGAACTGAATTATGCTGGTTTGGGACACACATTCATTTGAAGGGTATTGGAGAGATTGAGTGAGAAGGGCAATCATTAAAAACTGGACCAGGGTGCAGGCTGTGGGAGAGGACCAACATGAACTTGTCGGTTGTTCTGCAAGACAAATTCTTGCAGTACTGCTGTACTAGTCATCACTCCTTCTGAGTTCAAAACAACCTCTTCCCCTGTTCCTTTCCTACTTGGTTTTTATGGGGCTGGATGGCTGGTAGGAAACAACCCCTTCTTGGCCCTCTTCCCACCATAACACCAACTTTTCCACACCACTTTCTCTAATCCAACATTACCAAATAACATCCCACATCTCTTTCTTATTTCCTAATCAATCTTAACTCTTTAACAATTTACTCTCTCCACTCCCTTTGTGTCTCCCAAGGTGAGGTGTTGTGTTGTGTTGCTGGTGCAATTCAGCTTTCTACTTCCACTCCTCAAGTCTGCATAGGTGAGTTCTTTTATATTATTGGGGTCTCTAGGGACCCCGCTTGTAGTCTCATTTCATAAGGTTTTGCTACCAAATTGTTTTATCCTTTTGTCTTTGTTTTTTTCCCCAATAAATAAAATAATAATAAAACTATTCCTTCCATCGCTGTAGTGGTGCTATATATACAGTTAAATCACTCATTCACTTCTGAGAATAGGATTGATTAGTGAAAATTTGGTTGGTGGGATTAGCACCCAGAACGTCAAAATCAGAATAAGGAAAGAATAATTGTGGGCGTGCTAGTAATTATGTCTTTGGTTGAGTCTGGTCTTGGATTAGATGGGATAATATGAATTAGGGTTGAGGAGGCTACAGGAAGATCCACAAGCATAATTAAAGCAAAAAATCACGAAGATGATGATGGTTTAGGAAAGATTACAGCTAGTCAAAATTAGAGAGAGCATAGAGGGTTGAGATCAAACGTAGCTTGCTAGATCTTGGCAAAACCACAGAAAGCAAAGTTTGATGGAAATGGAAGGGCAAGATAAGGAAATAAAGATACCCACTAGTTTAGGTTACAACCTTCCCAACCGAGATTCTTCTTCTTCCTCTTCCAAGCTCTCTTCTCCAACAGTTGGTGAAAGAAGTACCACTCATCATGATCATGATCAACTTCACCAACCACCTCATCAAACTCACACATTAATCTTCAACGAACCGCCTCACCATAATCTCTATCAACCACCTCCTCCTCCTCCTCTTGCACCTCGTCAACCTCATAGACTCACATCAGATCCAGATCTAAGCACCCCAATTGCTCCCACATCGAATCCCCTAAGAACAGCACACCCTCCGACAACAACAATAGCAGCACCAGCACCACCACCAACAACAATAACCTCAACCCCCTCGATCAGATACCGAGAATGTCTTCGGAACCACGCGGCAAGCATGGGGAGCCACGTGGTGGATGGCTGTGGAGAGTTCATGGCAAGTGGAGAAGAAGGTACGCCGGAATCACTAAGATGCGCCGCGTGTGAGTGCCACCGCAACTTCCACAGGAAAGAGGTTGAGGGAGAGTTACAGCCGCAACAGCCACCGCCACTGTCACTGCTACCACAACAACAACAACAACATGCTCCCAACTATCACAGCTACTACCCCAACAAGCACAATGGACACCTTCACTTTCCTACACCCTCTCCCTCTTCCCTCCACCATAGATTGGTTGGAAGCGGTGGTACACCAAGTTTGGTCCCCCCAGTGATGATGGCCTTCGGAGGCCCAGCTGAGTCCTCAAGTGAAGATCTCAACATGTTTCAGTCCAACACTGGAGGAGCTCAGTTGTCAGTGCAGCCGCCACTTTCTTCCAAGAAGAGGTTTAGGACCAAGTTCTCTCAGCAGCAGAAGGATAGGATGATGGAGTTTGCTGAAAAGATTGGTTGGAAAATCCAGAAACATAACGAGCAGGAGGTACAGCAGTTTTGTTCTCAAGCAGGCGTCAAAAGACAGGTTTTCAAGGTTTGGATGCACAATAACAAGAAGCACCCAATGTAAGCCTAGCCAACACTCTTCTTCTTCTTTTCTAGATCACTTATCTTCCATCATGTTTGGAAAGAAATAAGAACAAAAAAAGACAGCAGATTAATTTTTAAGTGAATAATTGTAGATTTAGATGTAGATACATATATATATATATATTTTTTTTATTCAAGCACAGGAAGCTAGCTAGCTAGCTATAGCTATAGATACATTAAATTGACAGCAGCTATATAACTTCCCATTTTAATTACTCATTTTCTCCTGTGTATGATGCTCTTTATTAATCAAAACACTTTGTTTTGAGCCCTTTCGTATGGCATAGGCAGCAAAGAAAAATTGCACTGATTTTTTTGGTGCAGAAAAACATGTACGGATTAACTCTCAGTTTCCACCTCTTTCTTCTCTCTTTTGGCGTGACTACTGACTAACCATTTTCACCATGGGGCAAGACTATAGAGAGAGAAATTAAAAAGGGTAAAGAAGAAAAGAGACGAAAACGACTTTTTTGTCGTTGTGAGGAAGTAGGATACTGGTATACGTACGTTGTTTGTGATGAGGTACTTAGTCTAACTAGCTGTAACAATATTTCATGCAAGATACTTTGACGAACTTTTCTATTTTAATCATGGAAGTGTTGGTTCGTGAACTTATTCATTTCCTTGCTAGTTAATAGATCGCTTCGGAGAAAATAGATCCCACACTCATGAGTCATGACCCAACCACAATTTTGTCCTCTCCTACTCACTGAATACATAGGACACTGGCCGACACATGAATTAGTAGACAATACCCGTTTTTTTCTCAAATTGCCTTTTTCATAATAATATGCATAATGTGTATATTATATTGTCTCTACGCGAATGAACCAGGAAGATGTAGCCAAATGACGACAAATAAACAAGGAGGAGAAGGGTTGGAGTATACAAATCTCCCCATTCGGGTGTTCCCTTTTTTTCCCTTCCCCCTCTCTCTCTTTCTTGTGTGTTCGACTCGTACTTGTCAATGGTGAAAGTAAAGTTATTTTGTACGAAAAAGGGAAAACAGCCATATGAAATGCGATAAGACTCGAGTCACAATTATTGAGTCAAACTCAGGAGTAGTAATTAATCTGAATAAGTTTCTCAAACTCAAGAATATGTGCCAAGTAATAATGTATATAGCAAGTGCAAATTTGTGGCAAACATTTCTATTGGACATGCATTGGTTTCAGATTTAAAATCCAGATTATGAAAAGAGTGAAAAGGCTTTTCTCTTCCCCTTTATATACTATTTCAAAGAGCTGATTACTTCCAAAGTAAGTTGAAGAAAATGGGCAATATATTCACCATTAATTTCCTATGAAATTCAATTCTTTGATGGAAATAATATGGAAGTATATATGCCGAATGAATTGATGCCCTAATGAGACTGCATTTTTCTTGTGAAACCATCTGATACCACAGAATTTATTTTTCTAATTTGGGTTCCTAGTCCTAGAGTGTAGGAAAGGTATTGTATTTGTTGCATAAAATGGCATTTAGTTTTAAACTGGCTCCACCTTTCCTAATTTTACTGGTGGCACACTGGCAAAAATTTATTGGTTTCTTTTTCTGCTGAAGAAAAATAGAAGCTATTTTCGTGGAGAAGATATTTGTTTCAATTATAATACTGTAAAAATGAATTTGTTATTCAATTCTAGATTGTCACAGAACTACAATATTTTAAAATCATATTTAACTTAATTTATAATTAATTAAAAGGGTAGTTTTTTTTTTTTCAGTTGATACGAATCAAAATTAAACTCAAAAGGTGAAAATAAGCAATATATATTTGGTTCCTCACTTCTTGTCACTTGTACTTGCCTTCACGTCTCCACAAATTAATTTCATGGTTGCAGTTTGATTTAAGCATATACACTCCGTTTCTGCCATTCCAAGCATGTGTGATAACATGCATTTTTCATTTATCAAACTGAAATTTCTACAGGCTACACTCAATAATTAAGAAAAAAAAATTCATGACAAAAAGAATTACTAGCTACCATTAAAAACCGTATGAAATTTAAGGCCGTCGAATATTATGCCTCTGGAGAAACAGAAGCAAGAGGAGATAACAAGAATTATAAAAGAACCATGAAGAATAAAGAATCGGTGGACAAGTTTAATCGTATGAGGTCAAGGGTTAGAAATATTTAGTAAGGAAAAGGCTTTGCATGAAAAACAATATTCATAATGATTTCATAAGAAACGCCAATACATTAAACACTACAATCAATCATGAAACATTTTCTCATGCAACTCATTGGGGTATCTAATCTTTCATAAGATTCAGTCTGTTCCTCCTCATTATTTCTCATAAGTGCTCAAATTTTGGTGTACCTCCACAGCTTCGAAAACATAAGCAGCTAGCACTATAAACACGCACAACGTTGTACTCTACATATACAAATTGTGTTCATACCAATACTCGTACTGCATCTCATCATTTGGTGCTTACAGTGAGATTCATAAAGAATTTACTGCATACAAATATACGCTTTGCTAGGTATGATTCCCATGCTTCGTGCAAGTAAACGTGCAAGTTGCTCTTCCCATTAAGTAAGATAATTTGGAACTTATAGTAATGTATGTTGGGGGCAAAAGTTGCTATCTTAAATTATAAAGTTTGTATGTGTTTATTTAGTATCAGTGAGCATGGCATTTGGAGTTATGGACCACCATAAAGGAAACCACTAACAAAATGTTGAAGAAATACTACTGATTAAAAATAGAGGATTACCTTTATTAAACCATGCACCTTTTAGATGTTCACGATCTCTTCTTGTAACAAAAATAACAAACTACGCAAGTTAGTAAAGGGGCCCAACAATTTATATCATTAGTTTGAGGATCCACAAACTGCAAAATGCTACACTTCCAGGTACATAGCATACTAAAAGCTACAAATTTAGTCCCGACAACATTATGGGGCAACACCTTGTATATGAATCTACCTGGCATCGTGATATATCAGAGAAGAACCTAACTGTGGGGCCTTTCAGGCCTTTAAGGCTTTCCCCTAACATTAGGGAGAATAGAGTTCTCATTGTCTAACAAGTAACAACTGACGAGTGTTTCTGCATCTAAACAAAAAACATACAAAAACATGTGACTTGGACACATTAAAAGAAAGCCCAATATGTACCATAACTTTGTGGAAGCTAAGAGCTAAAAACCAAGAGAGGTTTTTATAGTTAAGAGTGAGTGGTAAACTAACCATACGTTTATTGGTTTGGGGTGTTCCTCATCTTAGCTCCAACATCTCCTGCAGCATCAGAAGCCTTCTCCTTTGCAGCCTCGTACTTAGCCTTTGCCTCTTCAGTCATTGTATTCTTTGCTGACACGTATGCTTCATCCACTTCACGTTTAGCCTGGTCAAAAGTTTCGGCTACTTTGTCCCTTCCATATTCATTTGTCACGCCTATGTTATCTTTAGCATAATTGGCCTTATCACCAGCCATTTTCATTCCCTCCCTGGCCTCATCAAAGGCATCCACACCCATATTTCTCCCACAATCAATTGCTCCTTTGACTTTATTCCTAGCTTCATCAAAGACATCGTAGAATTTCTCTGATGCCAAGTTCATTTTCTGCTTACCTTCGTCATAGGCATTGGCTGCTCTATCTTTTCCATGTCCCATGGACTCATCCATGTTATCTTTGGCATTGTGAGCCATATTTGAAGCCTTATCTGAAGCCGTGTGAATTTTTTCCTTGGCATCGTCGTAGATATCTCCAATTTTTTCTCCCATCGTGTCTTTTGCATTATCAATATTTGTTGGCATTTTGATGACCTTGGCATCTCCATCATAAGCGTCATACATTTTCTTCTTCCCTTCTGACATGGCCCCTGAAACTGCTTCCATAGCCTCCGTAGCCTTTTCGGAAGCATAGTCCGAGGCTCCTACAAATAAATCAAAGATACTACATTGTTTGAATTTGACACCAAAATTTAATCCAGAGGTATACATGAAAGAGATAAGAGTGGCAATGAATGAACAAATGTTACCTGATGCTGCGGTTTTCATGTTTTGAGTCGGTTGTTTTTCTTTATCCTCTTGGACCCCGAAACTTCTGCCACAATAAAGGCAAGCTAATGAACAAAACGACAATATATAGCTAAAATAAAATGAATTAAGATTACAATATATATCATTAGATGGTAGAAAAGGAAACTGCATTATATTGGAGAATGGTGAGAAAGAAGATTACTTAGAGAACTTGTCTTGAAACCAATCAGAGAAAGATCGGGCCTTTTCCCCGGCATCATGCACCACGCCTGCGGCAAACTTCTTCGCCTCCTCTGCTTTGGCTTCGGTCTCTTCAACCAGATCATCATTCCAAGGCCTGCATGTCCCCACACACACTGCAAGAAACACCATCAACAACAACAGAAGCTTTCTGCTTCCCATTTTTTTCTTCCTATCTTTCTCTTGTCAACCAAAACGGTTTTGTTTTCCTTGTCCGTGAATATGTATCGCTTGATATGAGAATAGAACGGAGGATAAGGTGGGTGCTAATATATAAATATATATCTACATATATCTATCTATATATATATACACACACATGTATATGTGTGCAGAGCAGCATGAAGTCCACGTGGTGCTTGGGAGAAACGTGGCGAAATTTAGAGGGTGGTGAGGAAGTAGACGTGGTAGCTTCTGGACACGTGTTGAGGGAACGTTGAGTGTTAGGGTGCACCCGCATGGCCCGCGTTTTGCTCAACTTTGTGAAGAACCGTGCTTTGATTGATACAAAGAATTTCTTACATGTTAGGATTTAGGGTACATAAACGTGAATTATGAACACCACTTTCTTAATCACTCATTGATGTAATCAGTAAATTCACGGTACTATTTCTTTTTTCTTTTATCTTTATGTCACATAAGCTATCTTATCTAACCCTTTTGTGCAAAACTTCCATACCTATGGAATCTCTTTTTATCGTTCTAAAGGCCTGTCAAAGGAAGCATAGTGTGAACAATGGTTGTGTAGATAAAATAACATGGAGGATATGGATGAGTTGGTACCTAATTATTTTAATTTAATTAGTTAATTTGAATTAAAATCTAAAAGTCCATTTGATAAATATTCGAAGAATTTTCGCCCACAATTATCATGGATAATCAAATTGAGTTCAATCCATGTGATGATAATCTTATCGGCCCTAAAGAAAAAAAGAAAAAAGGCCCAAAGAGGAATGAGGTTCTGGCAATCACACTTCTCCATAAAGATTTCTTTTTAATATCAAATCTTTATGAATGAAATTAAAAAAATAAAAAGTCTTTGAATTATCTTGCGATCTTTTCTTTTACCTGCGTAATCATTTCCTCTTAATTCTATTACTTTATTCATTTTATGTTTTATTTTCATTTATTAAATTTCTTTCTCTTCTATCAAACACAGTAAAATTCACACTAAGAAAAATAGTTAATAGTTAGTAATGTAAATTCACATTGAACTTTCCACTCTATTCAGAACAAGATAGAAGATTAAAACGTCAAGAGATTAGAGTTCAACATATTGAGTTATAACATAACAACATGCCAAATCAAAGATAATTGAGCTTGGTAAGAGCTTAAATCCCTAGTTCATGCTATATATTTATACATAAAAAAAAATAGTTATTAATATATTAAATGCAAATAATTGCACAGTTATTTGAAACGTAGGAAAAGAATTTTGACGTTAAGTTCTCCCCCGTTATGAGGGAGAATTTGGAAATTAAACGTTACAAAGATAGTTATTATATTCAGGCAAAAGAAATACTTAGCGTACTCACTTTGGAAGAATCTTCACAAGAATTCGAATGAAATCATATTCATAAAAGATTCAATTCAAATTACAATTTCGAGCATATCCTACAAATTTATTAATCAAGGCAGTTTGACTTTTCTGCTCTCAAAAACATGGCTTCTTTAGTATGATGTGGAAAGGTAATGCTGGCATGCTGCTTCCAAGTCATGAAAGCCTCCTACTCCTAATGATTAAGAACGCCGGAAGATTCTTCTAAATCTAGGGGAAGCACTTTTAACGAATCTGCTTCGTCTGCCGCAGGGAACACATAATATCATGAACAAAAATCTCATAGCAGGTCAATGGGGATTCAAATTAATGCTCAAACAAATTATATTTGGCCGGGCTGGCCACCTTCAGCTGCTAGTTTTAGTCGTTGGTGATGTTCCACCACCTTGTAATCTACAATCTCCTTAAACAACTGGGAATCCAAGACGCAGTCTGGGCGCCCATAGACAGCAGCTTGGACGCTAGCCATGAGTTTGGCGATCTCACGGCCAGAAAATCCCTCCGTTTTCTTGGCGGCCTCTCTGAAAACATCTTCCGATAAATCTTTTATAGTAATCTTCTGAGGCCGCTTCTTCAGCAAGAAGCCTCCCTTGGAGCCATTATTGTCATCACATAAATATTTGTTTAAATAGAGCTTCAATAACTTGAGACGCTCTTCCTCTCCTGGAAGCGGAAATTCAATCACTTCATCAATGCGATCAGTAACTGCACTGTCAAGATCACCTGGTCTGTTTGTCGCAAGGACAAGTACTATGTCTCGAGACTGATCACCGGTTCTGAAGAGCAATGCGTTTAAAGCACTTCGCTGAGCTTCACTCATGTGTGAGCTGTTACGCCTGCATTGAATAAAAAAAAATCACTAATCAATTGCTATAAAAAAAAACATTACTATCCAACTTATCAGACCAATTGTTTGTATAATGTACGTAATACTTTCTCAAGTTACAGCCAATAAGGTAAAAAAGAAATACAGACACAAAATCCATAAAATGCTGTTGTTGGTTGATCTATGAATTTAATATCCGAACAAGTGAATTTTGTTAATGATAGAAAAATCTCCAAACAAGTTAAAGACACTTCAAGATTCTAAAATCAAAATTAATAAAAAATCAATGTAAATTTAAGATAAACCGTTATAAAAGTATAAAGATGAATGTACACCGTTGTAATACAACAGTTACATTTTTCACGTTATACAAAAACCAAATAAATTTGGCTACCCTGCTGCATGGTAGTATTTTACATAGTTACTTATTGCTTCAAAATGCATTTTAAACTCCAACTTACTCGCAAAGGAAAGCATCGGCCTCATCAATAAAAAGCAAGAGGCCTTTCCTAGATTTCTTTGCCCAATCAAATATATCATGAATTTTAGTAACAGCCTGGGCGCCCAAAGGTGCAACATCTCCTCCTGTCATCATGGCATAATCCAAACCCTTCACATAAAAAATGAACGTCAACAGTAGTAAAGGATACCTTTATAAGCAAATTCTGCAAATAGCACGAATAATGAGCCATAAAATATTATCCAAAGAAATTCCATGACTAGCAAGATAAACCAAACCAACCACTGTAGTATAAATATAAAAAGGAACTTGAGCATGACTAATTTTAATTCTTTTGATCATGCATCACAAACACTACATTGGGAAACTTATCTCAGATAGTCAGTAAAAAAAGCTTAACAGATCATATAAGAAACTTTGTATTAAAGAACTAAACATTATACCGATCTTCTAGCTATTTCCCTTGCCACCATCGTTTTACCAGTGCCTGGAGGCCCATAAAAAAGCATGTTACGAAATGGAGCCTGATGGGATTTGGTATTAGATGTTGCACGTGCAAGATGCTCTATTCTTCTCTGCAACGATGGATGGAGGATTACATTTCCAAGACCATTTTTACTCCCAATAGGCTTGTCTGTCCCAGCCACACTATTACTTAGAAGTTTACTTTTGGCTTGAGAAATTATCTTTGATCCAGGGAATTTTGCCATCGATGATTCCCGGATCAGTGATGGCTGCCCTAAAATTCGGTTAATATAGCCCCAGGTGACTTTAGCACCTTCTCTGTAGAAAAAGAAAGCACAAAACAATATAATCAGATATCACTTGAAGAGGAAGGAAAGAAAAGCAGAATTGTGATGAATACAAATTTCAAAAATTAGGATAGAACATTGTGCGTATTTTATCCAGCAAACACAAATTCACAAAGAGTTGACCCTACTCACTGAACCTGTCTACAAATGAATAAAGTGATTTATCACCAAGAGTTTTCATGACAACATTTAAGAAATTGTAAGTGGTGCATGAATCAAGACAACATTTCACACTGATAAATGCTTAAAGTGGCTTATCATTTAAAAGGGAGGTAGTAGCATAAAAAAATCTTGATTAAACGAAATCACGTCTTTTCCTTTTTTTTTTTCCTCCTGGCTAGGAATGGAAGGGTTGGTAATTGACCTGAGGCTGGGAGATTGATTCTGAGTAGTGGCCATCACTTCTGTAGCATAAGATACAGAAATAACTCTTACTATTCTCTTCCCATAAATCTTAGAATTACACATCTATAGTTGCCACATATGATGTGGATGTCATTGATTGGTCACTATACATTTGCAAAGCATCCAATAGCACTATAAAACAGCTATGTACGTCTAGATTATGCCTTTTGGATACAACTATTTTGCAATCAGTCTCACTTCTTTTCGGAAGTCTTTAGTATGGATAAAAGAACACTGACAAACCTTATTATAGTGACATACATGAGATGATTGTAATATGTATATCTAACAGACTTTGAAACTCAGTAAAGTTACTTAGTTCAAAATCAAATGCATCAAGAAAAACAGCACATCTACCTAGTTGTATATACTCCTGCAGCTAGTGCAGTAGCTCCTCCAACGGTCATAAGCAATTTGTCCCTATCAGTCAATAAGGCCCTTAGACCACCTGCGTATTGTAAAAACTCAGCTGAGATCATTTCCAAAGGAAAGATGAACTTATTATCTACCAATGGAAATAGTTGATAAAAACAAGGTTACCGTGATTACAACAATGTAGTAAGATGGAATAATACAAGCTATTAACACCTTCGCAATCAAAGAAACAAAAACCCAAAAATCACAATTCTTTTAAACAAACATGAAAAAATATTTTTCATAATATAAAACCTGACAGTCAGAACAGTACATTTTGTAAACAGGTATGCGAACTATAATACCATGCAACCATGAGTGCTACTGTACGAGATAAGAACTGGACAGAAGCTTGTGCAAAGCTTAAAAACTCACGCTGTAATAATTGTAAATTCATCCATGTGAAAGGATTAACAATTCCAGGAATTTTTCCTGTCAAGAATTTTCACATTCTTGCACAAGCAATGCACTATTACTACATGTTGATGTCCATTCTCTGTCATGGAAAGTAAGTACTGAAAATATACTGTGGATGCAGACATTAAGTGACATGTGCTATACCTTTTGCTTTCACACATTCAATATGCCAGTTTATTCTTGTGTATAGATTTTAATTTGGCATAATTATCAATAGAAGCAAGTTAAAACCCTTTCAGTTAACAATAGCTACTGTTGCACAGTGCTTAACTATGAACATACCAATAAAAAATTGGTAAATTCATATTGACATTAATCACATTACAATTAGGAAAACAGATATTTACATGATGAAAGTGAAAATGCGTAGAAATTAAACCATAAATAGAAGTAGCACAACACAGACAAGGCAGTCATTATCCATGATCCTCCTACAAAGACCAAAAGTATATTCTAAACACAGCAGACGTGCTTATCAGCTGCATACCTTCAATATGACTGAAAGTTGTGTTGATTGCAGCAAGCCATTTATCCCTTTCACCCTGCAGTCGTTCTATAAGCATTCTCCTGTTATGATCCTCAGTCAATTTTGCTTCGTGGGCTCGGCCTTCAGCCTCAGCCATTGCCTTAACTCTAATAGTTTCTCTTTCTATTTCAGCTCTCTCTCTCTCAGTCTGACGGTGCTGAGCTTGAATCTGTTCTTCAGTAGCCTGTCTTGCCCGCTCCTTTCTTACAGAAGACTCCTCTTGCATCTTCACCAATTCAACATTATGTAGCCTCTGGGCTTCATGATCTGTCTGAGAATGGCAACTTATGGATAATTATTCCGTGTAAAACATTTTAATCTTACAAAAACTTCAAAGCTGAAAATGTTTAATTTGCATGGGGCTCCAACCATTCAAATACCCAAACAGTTAGACCACTCTATGGAATTTTCATCATAAATCCTATTACTCCTCAGTTTTAAACACCAATATGGATAGCTGGTCAAATATCAGGAGTTGTCCAGAAAATCATTAGCTCAAAAGATCAAACAATACTATTTGTTAAAATAAAATTGGAAGGACTAAAAGAAGGTAAGTTAGTCACCAAAAGTATATCCAGTGGGAAGGACCAAAGAGCAAAAAAGATTTACGGACCATAAGTTTAAGCTCAAGCTCAGTTGCTTTTACATTTTTTTCTAATTACATTAATTCTCAAAGTCAAGACTTTTTGGTTTGGCAGAAAAACATTTCTAGATGGGAATATAAATACCAAAGGTTTCCAAATTCACAAATTACACAACAATGTACATTGTTTATTTAGGCTTCACCTGCATTCTTTTCCTTGCTAATTCATCCTCATATCGCAGCACCTGGGCCTGTCTCTGGGCTTGCTCTTCTATTAAATTACGTTGTTCTTCAGCCATTTTCCGCTGCCTTTCCTGCAATAAAATTTATTTGGCACATCAGAGTAAGATAAAATTTTAAAAATGTACACCAAATGATTCCCTGTGATGATAAATCCTTAGAAGAACATAGATTTACAGACGCCTCCAGTAATTGTTATCACACTTTTAACCTACTGGGGTGAGCATTACGATGAAAATCTATAATAATACCAATAAGGATAGCTTGGTATAAAGCGGGGAAATTGCAAACGAAATAAAATGTTGACAAAATTGCCAACCAGTCAGCCAGGTAATAGTTGCTTATCGCATGTATGCCAAGCTTTATGGAAGACTGTACAAAGTCTTTGATGGTATAGTTTGGTCTATATTGTCAAGCACAAAATATTAGGCAAAAACCGAAATGATCATGAGCTACAAAAGATATGGAAGTTATTCAAAAATTCAACTTACGATATCTCCTTGAGACTGAATAAGTTCGTAGTGAGCTCTCTCAGCGTCTAATTCAGCAAGGCGAGTTTGCTCCTGCTTTCGCATTAAACCAAACACCTGCAAAGCAAAACCAAAAAAAATCAGAAAACTACAATCCTTCCCGATACAAAGAACATGCGTCACTCCTCATTGAAACCATAAAAAATAATGCAGATTGAATCCCAGAACCACAAATAAAATAACCTGCTTTGAACAGGGAGAACTGTTGATTTTACGGGTAGCATTGGCTCCTCTCTGTAACGAATCCGCGTCGAAACCCGACTTGTTAGGTTCCTCAGGCGCCGGAGGCTCCGAATTACTGTCGGAAGACTGGTTCGGCGGTGACGGCGCATTGGAAGGTGAAGAAGAGAAGAAAGGAAACCGGAAGGAAGAGTCGGCGTAGGCACGATCGGAGAAGGTGGACATGGAAACCACCGCAGCGGATGCTACCGCCACGCATGAGGTTAACCTTGCAGCGGCCATAGCTTAGAATGCACCTTCCCGATAGATCATGAAGAAGCTGGTATAGGGGGCGAGCTTAAACCCTTCTCTAGGGTTTAAAATGAAATAGAAAAGTCTAGGAAGGGCATTCCGTGTTGAGCAATTAAAATGCATAATCCATTATTATCTCCTTATTATATTCATATAACAATAAATAATAAATAAAATAATAATATT
>Ga0123340_1003378_pt1 | contig 14928 bp, 5 predicted proteins | sample SirMexnodulemix_FD_89961 | JGI IMG/M metagenome (GOLD analysis project Ga0123340, IMG submission 89961) | Root nodule microbial communities of legume samples collected from Mexico - Siratro Mexico nodule mix | ecosystem: Host-associated > Plants > Roots > Nodule | place: Mexico: Nepantla... | reverse complement strand
ATATAAAAGTTATATATATATATATATATATATATATATATATGCGCATTTTTTATATTTATATGGAAAAACTTATATTCAAACATATAAATTTTCAAGAAATTTAGATATTTAGTGAAAGTAATGGTGTGTTTGGCACTTGGTTGTTGGAAATTGGGTGTGAATAGATTAGTTAAGCCTATTTTGGTTTTGCTTAGTAGAATGGGCTGGCTGGTTGGTATGAGTTAAAATCTTAGTCCGTGTTATTAGAAGGCGGTCTGTTACTCAGGTTTTTTTTATTTCTTTTTTAAATTAAAAATTAAAATATTTTTTTATATTTTTGAAATAATTAAAACAGAGGTATTTATAGCTTATAATTTAATTTGAATCAAATTAATCATTTTTAATTTTACAATAGTAATTATTTTAAATGGATTAATCAATGATATAAAAAATTTGTAGATACTGTCTAAAAATTAAAGTGTTTTTTCTCGACACTTTTTTTGTTAATGTTTTATCCGTTTCATTTAATATTTTATTTTTTATAATTGAAAGTGAAAAATAAAAGATTAAATTAAACTAATAAAATAATTTTTCGTATATACTAAATTGAAAGAATTTGTCTTTGAGTAATTAGTCGATTATTATTTTCAGTTCTTGAAAAGATGATAAATGCTAGTATATTAGACCTTAAATGGAATAAAATTTTGAAAAATTAAAATAATAAATTGACAATCACATTACTTCAAAATTAAAAATGAACGTGTGAGTAAATATATTAAAATTAATATATAAGTATATATAGAGAGATTATAATAATAATAATAATAATAATAATAATAATAATAATAATAATAATAATAATAACTAAATATTTAAGTTTAGAGAAATATTTAACGTTTTAAACACCTTTTTAATATTTTCTAAACTTTAGAATTAATGTGAAGAGGTTTACCTCTTTTGAAATCCACAATTTAAAATTGCGAAGTCGATAAAAAAATAATCAAACTAAAAAAAAATAAAAAAAATTGCATTTGTTATTGTTTTGGTCTGAAAAATCTAACCAAATTGGCTGAATATTATATATTAATTATGTACTTTTTATACAAAATCTCATGCTTCTAACTTAAGTTGCAATTCAATTTTGATAATAACATGTTGAATATGTTGGTGAACGTTTGTTAGTTATCATATATTATAAGCTTATAAAACAGATAGTACATGATTAATTAACTATTACTTATTTACATTGTACTTGTTTTACAAGATTTTTTGTAATGTTATTGTTTTTGGTTTTTTTTATTTCTCTGTTCTAAACATTATTTTGGCAGGCATAGCAGCCCCTGAGTCATTCCTCCACAAGAGAACAAAAACTCCTACAAGCTATCTCTGAACTGGACAAAAGGATCAAAAAAACTATTTTTTTAATCTAGTTTAATATTTTATTTAAATCAAAAATACCAATAATGTTAAACACTTTAGAGTTGTTAATTAGTGCTTATATATATTCAATAATTTATGTTTTTTTAAACTTATTCTGCACATGACAGATAGTTACATGGTAAGCATCTCAGGCTGTGGTCTGACATTGTACAGACAAAAACAAATGGGTAGCATATACTTACCCTTTTTCTGTCGGATTATCATAATAATTAACACATAATCTCCTAATAAACTATACATGATTTGAAGAAATATAGATTTGTGTCTTTGGCATGTATGATGTGTTGGTATTTTGGAATAGAATGATTGCCAAATTAAGAGACCTGATTCAGGTTATTTGGTGACTTATCATCACATGCGTGGATAAGGAATCCAGGAACTAGGTCTCCCCGCATATACTTTTGATGGAGTTACCAAAAACAAAAGCCACAGACAAATAATTAATCTAAGTACGAGAATAATGTATATTCAATGTTTCGGGATAGTTTAAGATTATAGGGGTATCCTACTAACCTAGGTGTGAGGTCAATTTTGATAGGTCAGAGTTTTGGAAATTAATATTTTGGATTATTGGGAAAATTAAATTATTCAACAGTTATTAATATGGATAACGATTCCTGTCAATGATCAAAGTCCGGTCCGTTTTTATCTTTGTAAGTTTAGTTAGAAATAGTTAATTTCATTAGCATAAAAAAATCCAAATGTTAAGTAAAAGAAACTTTGTAAGGGGAGTTAAAAGAAAAGTTGTATTCAACAAATAATCATAAACCACAAAACTTTATATTTATTAAAATAAATCATTTTAATGTATCTAAAACTGTAAACAGCTAAAATCTCCAAGTAATATTTTTTCAAATCTTAGGAACATAAACATATTCAATCTAAGTACTGTTTTATATTTCAGGTTATATCTATTCATACAAAAAATGCATAAGTTTTTATCACATTACAAATTGAATCTTTCAGAAAATAGTTTATCGTTCTCGTTTTTTCTCGTGCCAAACTCGTTATAATGTATATAAATCATGTCATAATTAATGGAACCAACATTCCAAATATAAGTTATTCATAAATATCATATTCATGCTCAACTAAGCATGAATATTTATTTGGAGGAGTATCAAATGTCATTTGAAAAAGAGTGGTTGTAGAGTTCTTTTTAATCACAAATGTTGTGTTGGATGCAAATGGTTAAAGAGCCTAAAGTGACATTAAAGTAGTTGGAATGGAGAAATGAGTCATAATAACGAGGGTAAGTATTTTCACGAATGCTTGTATTTAGAAAAATGGTTTTAATATTATAGTTTTTTTTATCCGACATGTATTTGAAGAATAAGATGCTTAATATTTTCATGTAAATGATGTTTTTTTTAAACAATTGTAATTTTTCTATCTATTTTATATTTTCTTACTAATTGTTACAGTTTGAATATAGGTGAGAAATATCTGAAGTGATAAAATTATGGAAAAATAAATATTTAATTCTTCTATTTTATCTACTTTTTGTTATTGACTGGAATATTTATCTTATGAACAATTTGGTGTGTTATTGACAAATCTTAAAGAATTAAATTTCCATGAATAAACAAATAAAAGAGGTATTTCTTCTTGTCTTGTCTTTTTTTCTCGATTTTTAGTTTATTGATACAAATTTTTGCATAAAATAGAAAATTCTATGAAACCTTGATATTGTGCTTAGGAGAAGTTGTATTCAAAATTTGTAATAATGGATACTCTCCTCAAATTATGTTTTTCTCCAATTTAAAACAAGTCTTGGTGCTAGTCGTGACTGTGTATGACATGGTGGTGGTATAAATTAGTGAGTGTTGGTTGTGATAATCTCATTAGTAAAATTATTCATCTTGAAAAGGATGACATAAAAGGTGATATCGACACCTTCAACATATTCAATATGCAATACTTCTTGACATAGCATTTTTAGTTTTCTTTTTTACTTTTATTTTTTTTAAAACGTCGTGGTTTAGGTTAACTATTTAATTTACTCGTTAAACAATTATATTTTGTTGACAATTTAATTAATTTCTTTAAAATTTGAATCTTTGTTATATCTCAAATAGTTAGTTTGTAAATAAAATTTTAAAAAAATTAGATATTGAAATAAGTTTTGGTGCATTGATCTTTAAGTATTTTGGTGATGGTACATGAATAAGCTTTTGCAAAGGAACTTAGAGTGAAGAAAAACAAAGAGCATTCCACTTTTAAAATTTTGCTTAGTAAAAGTTGGGTTGAAAGTAAGGAATTGTATTTGAAAAAAGTTTGTCGATGAAATTGGATTTGTTGAACAAATTTTTTTTCATAAAACAAAATTGAATCTTAAAAGATTAAAGGTATTTAGAAGAGAATTGTTAAGTCAATCTTAAAGAAAACTTAAAAGTTAATTCATTTTTAGAGTTTATTCAACAAAAATAATTCAGTAAGCAGAAAGTGTAGAAATTTACTTTCTTTATCTCTTATTTTTGTAATCAAAAGAAATAAGTAATAAGTAAGCCTTAGAAAAACAGTAGTTAAATAACAAATAAAGAAGTGACGCGAGGAAGAAAGTACAAGAAAACATCCATTAAAATTATTGGAAAAGATAAATCTTTACCAAAATTTTCATAATTATCAAGTTAGTTTGCTTATCTGTTATTAAGTTTATGTATTTGAGATTAAGTATATAACCATCAAACTCTTATATATTCATTTTTTACTAATCATAATTTTTTTATGATAGAAAAATCATAGTTTAAAGCTGAAATGATCGAGACATATACACTATAATTTCCACAAATTTTATGAAAATGTTATGTATATTATACATTTAAAAGAAAAACTAACTTTTTTTCATCTAATTTAAAAATAATAATTTTTACTCTTAAAAATGGATTTAAATAGTTATTTTTCTAAAAATAGGTCCAAAAGCAATATAAAAAAGTCAAAATATACAATTTTAAAGAGACAATTGATACCTCAAATTTAATAAAGACTTAATATGAAAGAAGTTATCGTTGTAATAAGTGAAATGGTGGTATTATTATAATTAACAATCAACATAGTAAATGTTTTTGTTAGAATAAGAACATAAATTATGTTTTTTCTTGTTTACTTTCTCTTCCTATTGCTCATTTTCCTTCTTGTCTTCATGGCATACCCTACACACACCTTTACACCCCATAACCAAACTAATTTGTGCACTATTCTACTTTCATTATTGTACTTTTTTCTATTATGATTTTTTAAATGTTTTCTTATTTTCATAGTTGGTTGAAATGAATTTGCAGGAACCACTTTTCTTGCCTTCAAAGCCAATGAAGTTGTACACATTAATTGTCATTGATGATTTGAATCTTGTTAATTGGAGCTACTGCACTGGAAGGAAGTGATGGTTTTGGGAGGTAGTGAAAATGTTTGAAAATGTAGTGACTAATGCTACAACAAACAAAGATTTTTGGAAACAAACCATAAATTGAAATGTGTGTACAATGAATATGGTTTCATAATGACGCTGTGGAGAATGAGATTTGTGAAAAATAAAGCATTTTTTGTTTAAAATTTTCCAAACATATATAAAGCCTTAAACTTATTTTAAATCACACAAAACAAAAGGAGAGAAATAAAATTTAGAAAAGATAACTATAAATGTGGTGATACAAGTTTAAATTATCCCTTATGAAACATGACGTTTAAACGTGTGGTTGAAAATCTGAATTGTGAAGAAAAGCTGGGATACATTTTGATCACTGGTTCAGTGGAGTGAGAGAGAAGAACTATTCATCCATGGCAGGTAGGTGAGTCATGTTATTTTAAATTGGACAATTCTATGTACCCTGTTGCTTCATTTTTTTCTCCGCCAGATTAATTAGGGACTTCAAATCAAACCCACCAATGTTCAGCATCACTCCCTATGTACAACCACTTTGTAAATGTACAAAAAAGTAGACTCAAAAAAAGTTGCAGATCAGTGCATATTATATTATTAAGTAGTGAAATAATATCAACAATACATCATATATTTTAAAAATTATTAAATTAAATTTACACCTGAAGTTTATTGAGATTGCACTGATTCTTTTTCAAGTTTTCTAACAATATATTATTTTAAGACCATTAATACCATACTTTTGAATAAATGTAAATAAAAAAATAGTGTAAGAGAAAATCTAACAAAACTTGGTGTAATTTACTTTATAGTTTATTTGATAATGAAAATTAATAGCCCTATGCATGCTTGATTAAGATTCTTTTGAGTAAATAATTTAATTAAGTATTAAAAATTAACATTAATTGTTTTATGCAAAGTTCTAAGTTTTTTGATAAATTATTTTAAAGAGTTTAGTCCAGTAAGTCAAAAATAACTTAGATAAATCACATATAAGTTATTTTTACAAGTTTAAATAAATAATAAATTAAAAACAAGCTTTAAACAATCTATTGCAACAGCCTTTTTTAGTCTTTTGGTATGATGATTTAGACTTATTTCAAACTATTAAAATTAACTTTCAAAAACATGTTTTTGAACCATTTTAATTGTTGGAAACAATTTTTAAAATATTTTATCTTAAATAATATCTTACATTAATAAAGAGAATAACAGAAATATAATGTTAAATATTAATATAATAATTTGTAATAATAAGTATTTATTTATCCAACTTGGTTAAGATTGATGATATTTTAAAACATTTTACTACTATTTCTAAAGTTAATGTTCACATTTTCTTAATACAATAATAAATTATTTGAAAAAAGAATTTTAAATATAAAAGGATTTTCATTAGAGAGTTTAAACAAAACCACAGTCTCAGAATAGGTTTTATAAAATTGTTGCATTGAGATAGAAGTTTGAAAAACATGAAAATAATAGTGTGTTGGATTGGCCTAATAGAAAATAGTACAGCACAGTGGAGTGGCACAAAAGATGAGAGAGAATGACCTAAAGGGGCAAAGAGAACCCCACCTTTCCTCCCACTATTCTTTTTATTTATTTTATCTCTTTCTTTACAGTACTTAAACAGTACAGGTAGGTTGGATTTTATGTGTGTGTGGTAAGAGTCTGTTTCAGTTTTCAGGGAGGGAAAGAAAGAGGGTGTGTGTATAAGAGGAGGATGAGCTTGATGACTTTGTTATCACAAAGGAAGAAGAAACAAGAAAGAAAAACTCTCTACTTCTGCTTCTCTATATCTATCTTATTATGTTTTGCAAAAGTCTCCTGCAAAAGAATTCCCTTGCTGGGAAAAGATAAAGATGATTTTTCCTTACCTTTGTTTTCTTTTCTTTTGGAAACAGTGCTTTGCCAGATTTGTAGGTGTGGTTATGAGATCTTCAATCGCTTTCCTTTCTCTGACTATAATGAAGACAGTGACACTTCCCATCCTTTTCTCTCTCCCTCTGCGACTTCTTTCACACACCTTCACTTCTCTTCTCTTCACTGATTTATGCTTCTGACCCTTTAAATCTCTCTTCCTCTTTTTTCTTTTATCAGTTTTTCACTCTTTGATTTATCTTTTTAATTTACTTCTACAACTCATTGGCTCTTCTACTTCTGTTTTCTTCATCCCTATTGCTTCCCATTTTTTTAGCAGTGCTTCTCATATCCTCGTTAAGTTAAAGCTTCAGATTGTAGAACTCTATGAGAATGGTAAGGTGTAAGTTATAGTTAGTTTATTTGTTTGTATCTGCATGTTATCTGCATTATATCACACAAGTTGACCTTTTGATTTTTCTGCTTACGAATATGACATTGCATTCGTGTTCAAATAGAGAGAAGAGGCTCTGGTTTTTGCTTAATTGGTCACATTCATAATATTTATATGCTGGTGCTTCAACTATGCATGGATAAGTTGGAAACAATGGTACACATATTCTCTATCATTTTCAAAGAAATTGATCCTGAAAATTTCTTAAAATGTCTTATGTCTAGATTTTGTTCTTTGTTGCTTTAACACTTAGGGTTAGGGTTCTTTGGTAGAATACATTTTCAATATTTTGGAAGTCATTTAACTGAAGTTGTAAAATTGATGCTGATTCAGAAGAAATACAGTACTTTCTCTGTCATCTGATAGTGTTGTAAATTTGTAATTCCTAATTTGTAAACACATTCAAATGGGAAGGATAAGGGTTCTATGCACAATATAATTCGTTCTCTTGTGGAATGATCTGATTTTTCCTTCAACAGGTAAGGTTTACAATACACAAGCCAAAACTATTTATGAAATACATCTGAAGTATATTATATTATTACCTGTGAATTGGATGCTATGGTTAAAGATTGCATGTAGCATCTACTGACGAAAAGGCCTTATTTGATTAAATTGATTAGATTACTTGTTGAAATGATCATTGAGTTCACTTTCAAATATTTATTAACATGCTAATTCTGTTTAAAGTCTAATCATATTTTGTAATTATCATTTTATAGTATTGTGTCGGTGACAAGTGTGATTTATTTCACTTACCTAGTAAAGATCTAACTCATCATCAATAGTGTTTTGTAGTCTAAAATATATTCAGCAAATTTGTGGTTGAAAATTATCTCATTTTGATATTGTGTTGATAGATCTTGTGTATACTAAAATATTTTATCATCTTTGTTAAGGTTTATCTTGTTTGATAGACTGTAAGTATGCAATTAAAGTTGATTTTATTTAAGAAGCACCTATTATATTAGAAATGGTTGAAGAGAGCTTTCTTCAGTCCACTCATGGATGGGTGAGGGGTTTGAATTAGCTGCTGACTCATTCACTCAAACACAATAGATCTGACATCATGATATGCTATTGTGAATGACTGAATGATGCAGGAGGTAAATTTCTTCCTTTTCTTGTCTTTGCTTGGACTGAAGGGAGCTCCCTCTAACTGTTTATAATGTTATCTTTTCTCTTGTGGTTAGTTTCTCTTCTTTCTCCTTACATTCTTAAGTATCTGTGAATATATTGTATACATCTTCACTTGCCAGAATCTTGCTCTGAAAGTGCTTTTTAATCTCATTCTAAATCTCAATGGAATTTCTTATTGTAAAAATAATCATTTAATTTATGTGTAAATTTATGTTGTTAGTAATTTGTTTTCCAGCAAATTTTAGCAGTCAGGCAGCAATTGTTGCATGCATTTGACTAATCCAATCATTATACTTCATTTTGTGTTGGAGATTTGATCTATATCTAGAAGTTGATATTATATGTTTAATCCTCATTACCTTTGGAAATGGTTAGTTCATGTTGCAAGTTTAATCCACATAATTTTCTTGCAGGTATATAGATCCATCTTAAGATCTAAAGATAGCAAAAAAGTAAAGAATGTTATAACCTACCTCTTAGTACTTCAAATTAAGGGATAACACCAATTGCTTTGGTTTGGACACATCATCTGTTATAATTTTGTGTAATATTTTTTAGATGCAAAAGGTTTGTATTTTATGTATAAAATTGCGGCCAGTATATAACAAAGCAATTAGATGAGAAGAATTATTGTGATATTTCTTTTATAAGGTAGTTAAAAAACTGCCTACAAAGTGATTTTTTTATTTGTGAAATTGACATCTTTTGCTTCTAGTATATTTCTTATTTTATACATGCAATCTAATTAAACAAAACTCTTGGCTTTTATATATGCACCTTAATTGAACAAAATTCCTGAATTAAATTCAACGGCTTGTGTTATAACTCAGTACTCATACACACACAAATGTAATTGTAAATTTTTATTGCAAACAAACCATTCCAGAACAGAAAGAGTAGGAGTAAATTCTGTACCCTGTTTAGTTGAGAAGATAGAAAATGATAAAAAGATCTCAAATGTTGTGTTGAAAAAATGAGAAATAGTTATAAAAAATAGAAAAAAAATTAGTGTATTAGTTTTAACCTATCTTTATGAATTTATTTGAACATCTATAATTCTTAATCATTCATTCATTTTTTCAACTATCAATCTATTTATATTAAATATATTTCTTTTACTTCTACTAAACAGAGCACTGGGAAACCATATAGGATAACCTTTTTTATGGGACAGTTGCTGGATGGTTTATCAAGAAAACCATATTTACAATTTTGATATAATCAGTTTATTTAGTTTATAATTATTATATAAATCATGTCGAAAATAGTGAAAATAGTACACTATATACCATTAAATTATGTTATAGATTTTACTTTATTTGTTTTTAACATGGGAAAATACTATACATCTCTCATTGGTTGGGTCACCTGGTTTGTTTGCTGGCTGTGAACTCTCAGACTTATTTGAGAAATACGCCAACATTGCATTGGTCACACGAAAACACTGCAGTCTACCATATCAGTTTGCTTTTTCATGCATTATCTTGCTGGCAGGTTAATGGTGATGATTCTGCATACACGAGACTTCATTTTTATCTGTCATTATCAGGTAGTGCTTTTACCAGAAATCTGTGATACTGTCATAAAAGATGAAGGAAACAAACTTGTAAACGCTAGACAGTAGATAATAATAATAATAATAATAATAATCTATCATAATTAGAACCAATATTATAAATTACTAATTTACATATGTGTGATGATATTACTCCATGAGTATGAGGCTGTTAGATAGCTGTTTATAGACTGACAATCTACATTTGTGTCATACTCTTTTTTTTCATATTTTCTTCTTGGAGTAACGTTGTTGTAATAATAATTGCATAAGTGATCAATCTTCTGTACTCTGACCAGTTTTGCAGTGCCTGGAGTTAATTAAATATTAGCCGTGCAATCGGCGCCACAGACCCTGCCTTTTTGTGTATCATTACTGTTGACGAGGCTGGGTCTAGCACTGTAGCTAGAGATTGGAACTTGGAGCTATAACGTTCTAGTTTGTTTCACATTCCGGAGATTTATGTTTTCCAATTTTCTCTCAAATATCGTGCACTATTGATACAATTCTTACTTTCAATCTATTTTTCTGGAAAGTATATAAAAAATGGACCAGTGAGAATATTCTTATTTAATATTGTTATACTGTATCATGTAATACATAACATTGATAGAAGTTTTAATCATGTTTTATTTATTAAAGATGTTTTATTTTTGTTTTGTTTACTTAAATATTTTTGAAAATATAATGTGTTTTTCAGGATAATGTCACAGCTCAGGAGTTTCATATACTTAGGAGTTCATATTAAGAAATGATAAACTATGTATAGGTTTGGTATTCCTATATATTTCCAAAAGGACATGGTATTATTATATAGGTTTGCATGTGTATAACTGGACTAAAAGTAGGCTAGTTACTCGAGGAAATCGAGATGTGCAAGTACAATTGAACTGGATCTCATACTTTTATCTATTGATTTAATAGATATTTTGATAAATGGGCATGTGATGTGTTAGAGTCATGAAGTGCTCTTAAATCTGAAGTGGATTTTCCTCCAATCCCCTTTTGTCCATATGTTAGAATCCCTATATATATATTTTTTATAATCATGCTGAGGGTTGATCTTAATGCAGGACCACTAGTCCTACATGGTTGTTCAGGGACGTATGAGTAATTTTTTTAATAATTTTTAATCAGTTGCATGTCACGTGTTAAAAAACCATTTGATAATTTGATTTCGGAGGAGCTTATATTGGTTAAAATTTTTAATGTAATACAAAATTGGCACTTGTTTCCATTATGGTACGGCTTTTGTAAATACTTTAATTATGCATCTCCTCACACTAACCCTCCATCAACTGTGGTCCAAAGTAAGTGAACAGGAATGATGTTTATTGTATATTTCTGCATAGTCAGCAATGTTGAATCTTCACATGATGAGTGCATGGCTGGCATCATATGCATGCTGGAATTCTTGAAAGAGAGATGGTGAAACAATTTTCTGGTACATATGCAAGTGGGCTGCGTGGTCTCAGAAAGCTTTTTCAATCACTAAGATTTATCTGAGAAAGCTGAGCTTGAAAAGCCAACCAACAAGGTTGGTGGAGAGGGTTTTGCATTCCATAGGACAAACAATAAGGGAACAAGGACAAAGAAAAGCAATAAATATAATAGAGTATAACATAAACAAAAAGTCCATTAGGGAGTACATTGCATGTGCCATGAACAGTAGTGGTTTTTTTTTTACTCTCAATTTTCTCATGTTCTTAAGATTTAAGGATTTAAACCAGTATAGGACTTGATGACTCTTAGATTTAGAAAATAACTCTAACCATAGTCTCATCTCTCTTCTTCTGATCTTGTGTTTAGGTTTATGTTTTAAGCCTTCATATGCTCCATTAACTGGCAAGCAAGCACAGGGGTTAATAGTGATTGTGGTCAGAATATGAGTCCACTCAAAAAGAATTGTGGAGTCACGTGATAGTTTTTTTTTCACTGACCTTTCATCCGTCTTCACGCATAATAATCTCTATCTTATATTTTCAAGATTTTGTATCAGTCCATGAATCTAACATGGCCCGAGTCCTCGTTTTTCACAAAGAGACTTGAGGATGGTGACACCACTCTCAGTCCAAGTGCCAGTACATTAAATACTAAAGTGTGGGGTTTCACCTGTGGTGGTGTGGTCCTGCTGAGTGTGATGGCAGCTGGGTAATCAATGGTGTATAAATATGGTAAAATGGCAAGGGGGGGTTATTCACTTGGATTATACTCCTTTTTTGGTTTTAATTTTATAATATATTAAATCTTCAACTGGTGTTTTTGAGCTGTCCTTGTCACTGCTACAGTAGAGTCTCTGAAGGCTTATGTTTATTCTAAAGGTTAGGTTCCAGCCACATTAATAATCTCTTGTTATCATTATAGAATCAACTTCAGAGGATCTAGACAACAAAAATAATTATGATGGTGATGGGATCTTAAATGGGACATGGCTTCTGATTTTATTTTGCTAAGGTGGAAGTCACTATAGGTATACTTTCTATCTAGCAGCACACTTCTCCTTCCTCCTCACAAATCAACTCATCTATGGGAACTTGAATTATCAATGCTTAATTAATAATAAGGGATAATTTGAATTTTTCACTGGTAATGTGCTTCCATAAGATAGGAATTATCATATTTGTTACATTAAACATATACTTTAAACCCTGCATTGTTTTCATACTGCTAGGCAACAATGGACATTTTATATTCCTCTTTTCAGGTCTAAAATAGCTTTAAATATTAATAGTGAATCACTTGTCTTTGTTGTATAATTAAGAGATTAAGATTTTAGATTTAATTTGAGTAAATTTTACATGTAAGCACTCACTCATAATAAATAAATAGATTTTTTTTTTATAAACCAGACCCAGTTTGTACATCTAAGAAATTATTGTACTAGCTTTTCAAAAGCTTAAATTATATGCAAGTTAATTTTAAGTTATTAACTACTTGATTATATTTTTTTTATGAAGTTCATAAAATCATAGTCTAAATGTATGTATGAACTAATGAACAAAATTGAACAATTGAAAAAAGTATACCTCCATGATTGAATTTGTATAATGAAACTTTAACTGTAAATTGTGTGAAAATATACCTCCATTGAAACCAAATATATGATGGCGGTAAGGCAGAACACATTCATTGTTTATCCAAATATGAAGAGTTCAACTTGTAACTAAATTAAGTTTAAGTATAAGTAAATAATTTGGAAAGTAGAGAATAAGTTTTGGAAAGATTTGTTAATCTGAGTTTGTCATTGTTTAATAAATCAGCAAGATATGATCATCAACTTTCTACCAGTGGAAGCACCAACTTAATCTCTTCAGCATTATTGGCCTGATTAATGCTGTCTCATTCAATACTTACACGGTTGAAAACTTGTCCATTATGGGTGAATATACAAGCATCTAACCTTTGCCTACTGTCTTAGCCTTAGCATCTCCCAACTTTGTCTTCTCCATGGACTCAGTGAGTACATCATTATTAATGGCATGCAGTTCTTGCATCCAAAATTTCTCAAAACTTAAGATGTTGCTGTTTCCTGACTTTTGCTATTTCAGAAGTAGTTTTTTCATCCAAAATTTTCCAAAGCCTGAGATGTTGCTGTTTCCCGACTTCTCCAGTCACAGCTTCTGCTTCTACCAAGCACTGAAGATCCTTGTTGTTATTGTTTGACTGCAAAACCAGCATGCCATGTGAGGAATAGCGATGTTGGTGTTCATAGTTAATTTCAAAAACTCAGAAACTGGAAATTATTAAAAGGGTAAAGAAAATGAATTTAAACTAGCAGCAAAGTGGATACTATATGTATTTGACTCCTATTTGCATTTTACAAATGATATATAAAATATAAGTTTAGTCAAAGAACACTTAAAAATAATGATTGAAATTTTAATCACTTCATATATATAATTCTACAACTTATGCAATAGTTTAGAGAAGCCAGTAATTCAAGTATAATACTCGGTTGAAGTGCATGTCACTGTGTAAAATAGACATCTAGAATAAGGTTTCTAAGGTTCTATTAAGTCTTTCAAAATTTGGTCTGCACAATGACAATGATGTTTTCTAGGAGTTCTATATCTTGAGATTTTTAGCATAAAATGCACATATCTCAACACATAGTAGAGTTTATTTGGGGAGCATTTAGGTCCCTTACAGTGAGTTGTCTCCATTTTCTTCTTCATGTGTCCCATATCTTTGTTTTCACTGGTCTCAAGGATGGTAAATAAAATTAGTTGCACTTTATCATTCAAACAAAGAGATAGTTTTAGAAGTATTTTAGTTAATTGTATGATCCTGGATGCTTTAACAAAGAAACTACAAGATTTAGCAAACACTTCAATTCACAGATATTGAATTAATTAAAGAAATTCAATTATTAAATATACACTTATCCAGTTTTGTCTCCTAGTTTGTTGGATCTCTAGTTTATTTTTTTTAATAATGACAAATCTATCAGGTACTAGTGATCTAAGTCTATCAGTATGCAATATTAGTGGGTTAGATGTTCTTATTTTAGTTACTAACATGGTAATGTTACGTTGTAATTAGTGACAAAAATAAAAATTGATTCTGTAAAAATAAACCAAGTGTCTTATATATGCACCTGAATTCCTTACCAGCAAATTTAGAAACTTGCATCTTCTGCTGCGGTTGTGTGCTTTCTTCCTCCTTCTCTATTTGGAACTGTTTCGTGCTCATCATGAGAAGAAAGTTTCTCCTCAAAATGTTAAGGGTAAGAAACATCCTAAAAAACCTTCCGTCAAGACTATATGTGGATAATTTCACCACGGAAAAAACTAATAATGTTGTTCATTTCTTCATGCACCTTGTGTTTGTGGGATTAACATTCATATCAACTAACTGAACATACGAAAAAAAATAAAAAATCTGGAGGTACACCACCAAATCAATATTAATTATACATGAAAAACAGATTGAAATAAGTGTCCATATATCTATGAAAAGTTTAAGAATGTGTGTAGGTGAAGAGAAAGAGATTGAAATAATAGGAAATGATCCTCAAAATAAACTTAAAAAAAAAAAAAAACTTTTTTTTAAAAGAATAAATTATTTAGTTTTATAAATCATAATAAAATTTAAATAACAATCTTTATTATTGCT
>Ga0123340_1003376_pt1 | contig 14928 bp, 14 predicted proteins | sample SirMexnodulemix_FD_89961 | JGI IMG/M metagenome (GOLD analysis project Ga0123340, IMG submission 89961) | Root nodule microbial communities of legume samples collected from Mexico - Siratro Mexico nodule mix | ecosystem: Host-associated > Plants > Roots > Nodule | place: Mexico: Nepantla... | reverse complement strand
GATACGTATACAAAACATATATGTTGTATTGAATTTTGAGTGTAATTGATTTTGAATTATACTTTATGATTACATATTATTCTATTATACAATATATGATATTTGATAATATATTGCATTGGATTATATCAAAATACACCAAGTTGGATGATATTGCCTTGCATAACCATAATACTATTATATTGTTCATAGGCAAAAGTATTGGGTCGTCCTACACATATTGTTGAGGTATTTTTAAGCAGACTCATAAATGGAAGAGTAATGGTGAATTCGTTGATGAAAGATTAAGAAGGACAATAGTGAGTTACATTTGTTATTCTTATTTTTATTTATTTTAGTAATGTACTGTATGAATAACATTAATATCATGTATGAATAACAGGAACAATTTGAGAGTATATTTACTCAAGTCAGATCACAAGTTGGACATCACAATCTGAATCATCCCCGTAGATCCTGCAGGGGAAGACAAATTAAGAACTGAAAGTTGGCTTTTTGCTATAGGTGGCAAAAAGAAAGGTCGAATTTATGGGGTTAGAGAGCTTGCTCGTAAGTTTAAATCTGGCAATACTCTCACATATCGTGAACCATCAACTTTCTCTCATGATTCAAAACAAACTCGAGAGATAAAACAACTTAGGGAAGACAATGACAAACTTAGTCAACAGATGAAAGCATTGCTTAATCATGTTCTTCTTATACTTCCACCTCAATCAAGAAGTGCATTTGAACAAGAAGTTCAACAACAACAGCCACAACAACAATCGTCCAGCCAACAAAAAAATGAGCATGAGGAACCACCTAACAAACAACACAATGAGCATGGATAACCTAGACATTAGGATTTTTAGGCTTTGAGTATTTGATTATGGTTCAAGTTTATTTGCATTGTGGATTATGTTTCAAGTTTACCTTATTTCGGAATTATGTTATCTTTGACTTACTTTGTATGATGAGACTTCAACTATATATATATTATGCTTCAATTTGAAATTAAATATGGATTTTATTTTTTGTTAGGTGTATTAAATGATGCTTGATTGTTGGATATGTTGGATATTTTGAATGTTTCATATAATTCAATTAAAATGAATATTTTACCTTCGAACACATTACCTACGGACTGGAGTTGGTGGGTATTACCCACGGCTTTAATTTCCCACAGACTCAATTTTCGTAGGTAAATTACCTACGTCCAGATTACCTATGGATTTTTATTCGTGGATAATCCGTGGGTAATACCTATTTACCCACAGATTTTTGTTGTTACCTATAGATTTTAACCGTGGGTAAAATTAGTTTTTCTTGTAGTGGTCGTTAGGCTCAACCAATGCGGCATCAAGCATAATTAGGAGAAATTGCTCTTGAGTTTGGTCATGTCGTGCACAACATATTTGGTGTTGGGCATGACTTAATAGAGGTGTTCTCGAGTGTGAGTGGCGTCGAGTGACACTTTCCTGCGCCAGGTGCAACCTTGTTTTAAAATATTTCTTTTCTCTTTTTAATTTTACATGTAACTGCTACTATATTTCTTAAACAATATACTTTTTATGCATTATTGGATGATATAAATAAACGTTTGATAATTTTGTGATGGATTTTGTCGAAGCTGGATGTTCATGAATATGTAGAAGGTTGAATCTTAAGTTTTGAGAAGACATGTTGTGTGATATATAATTTGGAAATAAGTGAAAATGTGATCGATACAATATCTTCAGAAAGGAGATGCTTGTGTTGAGATTGTTTAGAAGATGCGTTGTTTGGGAATTTGATCAATAAGAAGGTATCTCGAATCTACAAGTACACTTAAATTATACAGATGAAAATTACTAGGTGGTGAAAATCGAAGGATGTTCATATAGCCATGTCCGAGGTTTGAAATATGAGTTGATTGGAATAGGACATATGGATTAACCCTATCATACAAGATTGATTGAGTATGTGTATATGGGAACGGTGTTTGAGGTTTGAAATAAGAACTGATCAAAACAGATGGAGTGATTCTATGATAGGTGTACATCTTTGAGTCTAATTCAATACACGAGTCTTTTCGAAGTAGAGTCAAGTGTCTATGTATGTGAGTCTGTGCATTTTCTAACATGAGAAATTGGTTGAGTTATTGTAGAGAATTGATGATTGTGGTGTGATGTGTGAGATGAATTATGAATGCTTGATGTGCTTGTAGTTTGTTTACGATATAAACTTAAATTTATGATTATATCTTTTAAAACTCTCTAGTTTACCCTACCTTATGTGTGATTTTTTTTTAAAATATGCAATGATCGTGCGTTACACGTGAGCAAAGGATTTGACAAGTGTTGGGACTCCTCAGTGAAAAGACGAAAGGCATGGTTTTGTTCTTTTATTTTCTATTGATATTGTGAAATCTTTATAAAGAAGGATATATTTCGAAGTACTCTATAAATGAACTATATGTGCAAAGATATTGTACTGTTCGGCCAAGGCAGTAGTCGGCCTCAGCAAGTTGTCGGTCATGGCTCAGGCTAATATGTCATCAGATCCGAGCAGTTCTCAGCATCCAATACCATCATTACACACCTTGAACTTCATGCCACCCCTTTGACAATGGAGTACTATTTCATGTGCTTTACATTTTGCCTATGACAAAAAGCAAATTTCATGTACTTTGCATCAACCTATTGAGAAAAGGTAAAAGTTAATTATTATGCAACAGAATAACCATAACTATAAATAACAAGGGATCATAAGAGAAAAAGGTACATCTTTCTGATAAAGTAAACTATAGTCTCTGATATATGAGAATTGACTTTGGCATCGGAGTGCGTTTTGCAAGTACCTCCCCCATTCATATTGGCTATTAGAGACTAAAGACCGAGAAGTAGTTGTTGAAGTTGGTATCAAGGGAGAATTGTTAAAGCATATAGATTTCGTCAGAAACAATTGGCGCCTGTTGTGTGGCCGATAAGGTGATTCGACAAAAGCTTCCATGGTATCAACTAGAAGCAGAGTACAAGATCAAAGGCATGAAGATTTAACAATGGTGAATGATCACATGGCCATACCTGCTGCTTTACAGTAGGATATGGTCGAGATGCGATAGAGAAATGAGGAGGAGATACATGCCCTGAGGCGTGAAAATGAAGAAATGAGAGCGAGGTTATATGGTTGTCCTCCTTTACCACCCCCAGAAGACGGAGATCAAACTAAAAACACAGCGGTAAACAAGACCGGACAGGAGGGATCTAAGCCTCATACCACCACCAATACCTTGCATCAAACGGGAGGTAACCGAAGACATCCTTTCACTGATAAGATTATGAATGTTGAGCTTCCAATTAACTAGAAAGTGTTAAGTATGGACCGATAAGATGGCACCACAAACCTTGATGAGCATGTTGACATCTATGTCACTCAAATAAGCCTATACACGGATGATGACGTCGTCTTCTGTCGAGTGTTCCCGACCTCACTTAAAGGGGCAGCTTTGAGTTGGTTTACCCATCTATTGCCATATTCTATTGATAGCTTTGAGATGTTGGTAGGCAAATTCACCGCTCAATTCGCCACTAGCCGACCTCACCACGTTACCTCGATACCATTGATTAACATACGAGAAGAAAAAAGGCAAACCCCTCAGAACCTTTATGGAAAGGTTTAGAAAGTTGTTTTGCATCATCTTGTAATGGCCCAAAGTTTAGGACCATTTGCAGACAAACTGTGTAAGAAGTCGACCCTTAACCTAGATGAGTTGAGATACAAGGCAGCTAAGTTCATACAGCTGGAGGAATTATGAGAACTTCGTAATTAAGCGCGATCCAACAACAATTCAAACAGGACTAATGGAAAAGAGAAAGGATTATCTCAACATTTCCCAAAACAAATGGGAGCCAAGGACCCCAGGTTCTCTCATTACACCCCCTGATTATCGACATGGGAAGAATATTGGAAGAAGAATTATGCGCTGACTTGATCCCGACTCTTAAGAAATTTCCCAAACCTTGAAATGTTAATACCAGGAAACATTATTGTTATCATCAGAATTATGGGCAAAATATTGATGAATGTATCATGCTGAAGGACAAAATTAAGGACACTTGAGGAGATTTGTGCAAAGGAAAACACGACACTCTCCAAGAAGAAGGCCAAGAAGAAGCCCGAGAAGAACTCCATGAAGAGAGGGTCGCAGACAAATCATCAAGAAGAAATCGTTCAAGGTTACCAAAGCGATGAAGTGAAAGGGAAGGCCGCCAAAGAAATCTTGTCCGAGGAGTAATTAACACTATTGCGGGTGGATTCGCATAAGAGGGCTCTTCGGCCTTCGCATGGAAGAAACATTTAAGGAGTGTACAAGTTATGAACTCGGCCACCACCCATATGCAAAGAAGGATGTCAGCCATCACATTCATAGATGATAACTTAAAGCAATCGATCCAAAACAAATGATCCCATGATCATAACGGTGACCATCAAGGGTTTTGTTGTGATGAACACGTTGGTCGATCAAGGGGGCTCAGTCGACATCTTATATTGGAAGACGTTCAAAAAACTACAAATTCCAGAGATCGATATCCAACCTTATAATGACCAAATAGTATGGTTCTCAAGCGAACGAGTAGAAACCAGGGGTTTCATAGACCTCTACACAAATTTTAAAGAGGGAAGACTTCAAAGTCAGACCATCAAAATTCGCTACTTACTAGTTAAAGCAAACATGTCGTATAACGTCCTCTTAGGACGACTTGGTGCCATTATGTCTACCCCACACTTGGCCATGAAATTTCTTCCCACAACTAGAGATATTATAACGGTTCATGTTGCCAGGAGATAGCCAAGGAGTGTTATGCAACAAGTTTAAGGTTAGAACCAGTAAGAGTTGAACTCGAGCAACAAACAATAAGGATAAAGGAAAAGAAAAGGTGCAAAATGTAAATGTAGCCGACCTTGATCCGAGAACTGATGAAGTGCGAGTAGAGCCTAGCGAAGTTGTAGTTTGAATACATCTCCAAGATAAGAACCATGGCACAAAGTTGGGAACTTCTCTGGAATAGAGAGAAGCCGAAATGATACGAGAAGTTCTCGTCCAAAATGCTAATATGTTTGCATGGATAGTGGTGGACATGTTAGGTGTCGATCCTAATATAACATCACACCAATTGTCAGTGTATAAAGATGTTCGACCTGTGTGGCACAGAAGAAAAGAAAGCTTGGTGAGGAGAAGAAAAAAACAACGAAGGAAGAAGTTGAGAAGTTGATCGTAGCCAACTTTGTGAGAGAGGCCAAGTACACCACTTGGCTTGCGAATATTGTGATGGTCAAGAAAGCTAATGGCAAATGGGCGAATATGCACTGACTACACCAACCTAAATAAAGTTTTCCCAAAGGATGCATATCCGCTGCCAAATATTGACCGACTAGTGGATGGAGCGGTCGGTTATAGTGTACAAAGTTTTTTAGATGCCTATTCAGGCTATAACCAGATCAGAATACATCCAAGAGACAAAGAGAAAACCACCTTCATGAAGGAAGACTCAAACTACTATTATGAGGTAATGTTGTTTGGCCTAAAGAACGTAGGGGCTACCTATCAAAGGCTCACAGACAAGGTTTTTGAAGGCTTAATTGGCAAAAATGTTGAGGTATATGTCGACGACATCGTTGTGAAATCAGACTCGTGCAATCAACATAAAGTTGGTCTCCTTGAAGTCTTACAAGCATTACAAAAGTATAATATGAGATTGAATCCCGACAAGTGTGTATTTGGGATTGAAGGTGGAAAGTTCTTATATGCTCACACACAGAGGGATAGAGGTAAATCCCAATAAGTGTCAAGCAATAATGGAAATGAGGAGCCCCAATAGTATTAAGGAGATATAAACGTTGGTTGGTAAGTTGACAGCCCTGTCCAAATTCGTTCCAAAGTTGGCCGGAAGAATTGGGCCCAACATTTGGCTACTCAAAAAGAGAAGCAAATTCGACTGGAGTCAAGAATGTGAATAACTTTTTGCACAAATAAAGCAGTTCATAGCATCACCCCAATGATTCAAAAGTCTGCCTACAGCCAAACAATCATGGTGTACTTATCCATTTCAGGAGAAGCAATCAACTTGGTCCTCGTCCAAGAAGCTGATAGGGAGCAGAAGCTCGTCTACTTTGTCATCAGAAAACTCTAGGATGCAAAGAAAAGGTATCAAATGATTGAGAAAGTAGCACTCACATTAGTGCACACGGCGAGAAGAATAAGAGCCTACTTTCAAAATCATCCAACCATAGCCAAGTACCCAATCAGAAAGGTGATAGCCAAACCAGATCTGGCACGACGAATGATAGGGTGGTCGGTCGAGTTTTTTGAATTTGGAATAACTTATGAGAAGAGGGACCCTATTCGATCTTAGTATATGGCTGATTTCTTGGTAGAATTAAGTTCTGAACCAACAACCAATGACCCAAAATGGATCCTATATGCGGATGGATCGTCAAATGTGAAAGGAAGTGGCGCAGGGATCATCTTGGAACAACCAACAGGGTTAAACATTGAGCATTCTTTAAGGTTTGATTTCAAAACCACAAACAATAAGGCCAAATAGGAAGCCCTCATTGTCGATCTGAATCTTGCCAAAAAAATGGACACAGAGGAAGTAGACTGCCGAAGTGATTCAAAGTTGATAGTTGGCCATCTAACTGGAGAGTTTCAGGTTAGGGACAATATGATGATACAATATTATCATAAAGGATGAACCTATTCTCAGAGTTTAAAATTGCCAAACTTGAACATATGAGGAGGGAACAAAATACGCGAGCTGACTTACTCTCCAAACTGGCTAGTACGGAAAATTAAAACCATTACCATTTGGTTATACAGATGATGGTCCCAATACCCAACATCACCCTAGTAGAAGAAGTAATGACTGCAGCGGTCAGCGAAGAAGGCTGAATGACACCCATAATCGTATTTTTGAAAGATGGAGCATGTGACAAGGCCAAGCCAAGGCCGCGAACAAAGTCATCTTGTACGAATTAAAGAAAAGGCTTACCACGACCAAAGGCAAATGGACCGAGGAGCTCTTAGAAGTCTTGTGGGCGTATAGATGTACACCACAATCATCAACTAAGGAAACTCCATTTAGCCTGACCTATGGAACAAATGTCATGATACCAGTCGAATTAGGTGAATCGAGCTTGCACCGAAAAGTATTCAGCCTAGAACTTAATCGTGAAAGTCTAACGACAAGTTTGGACTTAATTTGTGAACTAAGAGATAAAGCTTGAGTTCGTTAGGAAGCAAGTAAAAGAAGAGCAGCACAAAAATACAATTCAAAGGTAGTGTTGAGGAGTTTCCACGCCATCGACCTTGTATGGAATTTAGAAGTGGAGCTAGGCAGGGGAAAGGCAAGTTCTCAGCCCACTAGGAAGGACCACTTAGAGTCCGAGAAACAGTAGGAAATGGAGCTTACCGGTTGGAATATCTATCTGGAAAAGCAGTACCGAAAACTTGGAACACATCACATCTCAAGTTTTAATTTAGTTGAATTGTAATACAAATTTTCATGTATCAAGAGCACTTTTTCCTCGCTCATTTTCTGTAAGGATGGTTTTGGCTGAAAAGGTTTTAACGAGGCTCCAATAAAAATGCATTATTCAGTCATCAGTCTCTATTCTTTTGTCTAAATGTCAAGGCACGAAATGCAAGTAATTGAACACAAACGCAAATAAAAGCAGTCAACACCCACGAAGACTAAAAGCCCGATTACTTACTCACTCATTAAAACCTGATCACTTAATCGGTCCTCAAAAACCTGCTTGCATATTTGGTCCACATACATACTCTATGCAACTAGCTTGAAACCCGAAAAAGTTGTTGGTACAAAAAACCCGATTACATGATCGGTTCAATACCCAACCACATGATTGGTACAAAAAACCCAAGTACAATGTTGTCAATAAATTTACAAAACCCAACTACATGCTTGGTACAAAAAACTAGAGTACAATGTTGACAACAACTTTACGAAACCCAACCACATGGTTGATAAAAAAACCGAATACAATGTCAGCAATAGCCTTACAAACTTAGTTGAACGAGCATATGTTCAGATATCACTTCAACAAATTGGAGAATTGAAAAGTTAGAGGGAACAAATGATATAGAAAAATAAAGAAATCAACTCGGCAAGCACTTGGTAAAAAAACAACTTCTATTTCTATTAAGGAAAGTTTCTTTACATCAAAACATAGGGTTGGCCCAACAAAACAAAAGCAAAAGATAACAAAAACTAAAATACTCAACATGCTCGGAGAACTCCTCCACCAAGATTGGCTCCCTTTCCTGAATCGATGCTTGCTCGGCCATCTCCTCTTGCTCACATGCCTCTTCACTAAGGATGTCGTCAATTGGAATTAGTTAACCTTGAAAGACATCTTTTCCAAGATCAAACTCATTGTCTTCGACCAAAATCCCATATAGAAGAACAACTTGGCACATAGCTTGATTGAAGCCCTCGACGTGAACACCATGAATATAATATTTCAAATAAACAAGCTCTTGCTCCAATCTATTCCTCTGGGACACAAAATCATCCCTCTCCACGATGACCTCGTCCCTATCTTGGGTGATTTCAATAAGCTTTTCTTCAACTTGCCTCACCTCGGCCAAACGATCCTTGTCTCTCTTCTCCAAGTCACCGCACCTGATCTTCAAATCATCAATATCGACCTGAGATGTCGCAAGGTCTGTGGTCAGCTTGGTCACCTTGTCATTTAAAGAGGCATTAGACTCTATTGCCAGCTTCAAAGAAGATTTTGAGTCGGCCAATTTTATTTTTAAGTCTTCTACCTCTTTGGTTGGCTCACGAGAAACCTCATTACTTAGAAAGGGAGCAGTAGCCAAGGCTCTGGATTGAAGTTCAAACCAATCAGTCATTAGGTCTTCCTTAGAGGATGCTGTCAACACATCACTCTCCACTGAAGTAAGAGAGATATTGACACCCTTAGGAAAAGCTAAATCATGGGAGACCAACTGCCCACCCTTACTAGTTCCAACTTCTAGTGTTGAGGTCTTTGCCCTTTTGGGTGATCGACGACGAGAAGAATTCCATAAGTGGGATGAGATCGACAGGTGGTGGTTAAGCAGAGGGCTCAGTAGGCACCCAAGAAGCATCAACAGCATTGGCCTTAGCAGCCGCCTCTTGTGTCCTTTGCGCCTTCTCTTGGCATCTTTTTCTCAACACATCAACTGGGTTGGACCTTGTTTAGTCGTGATTCCTAAAAAACACAAAAATAGTTCATCAAAGTTAACACTGGCTGATGACAACACAGAAATATAATCATAAATGCCACTCAAATCTACCCAGCGTTGATTACAAAGATAAAGCTTAAGGATTTTCTGCGTATACAATTTCTTTGGAAGCCTATCGAAAACATCAAAAATTTTGTGATCGTCATCAGTCATTGAGGACCTCAACCAGTAAAGATATCTGACAGGATCTTTCTTCAAATCCAAGGGAAATTTTGGAGTGTCCCCATTGAAAAAAATACTTTCAGCCAACCGAATCAACGGTTATGCAGAAGAAGCCAATCTTAAACCTTTTATAATAAACAATATAAGGAGGAAACAAGGCAAACTCAAACTGACTCACCAAGGATAACCAACATATGGGATCGAACGATTTAAAGCTATAATAATGGAGGAAGGGTTGTAGAGAAGCTCAAAGACTGAACATCTTATACAAAATGCGAAAAGCTTAAAGATAACCCCAAGAGTTGGAGTGCAATTAGTATGCGAACATTCAAGACACATAACACACCCATGGTAAACTCTTTGAAGGGAAGGCGGACGTGAGAGTCAGTAAAGAAGCATCCATACATATAACAGAAATCTGACTCACTCCCTTCTCGGCCATGACAAACATTGTCGATGACCGAGCACTTCTCAATAGATACCATCCCTTCCTTAGTGCTAGGAGTAACAATGGTGACACTAGCAACAAAATATTCTAAAGACTTAAGCCATCTATACTTAGAGTATTGACTGGTAACTTGGGTGCTAACTCAATCATACATAGTCCTACGAGGAGGATCACTTAACGTTGTCCCATCCGAGAAGTTCTCGGCCATGTTAGCGTCTTCGGCTCGCACCACATTAGTACTAGAGGACGATAAGTCCTCTTGTAAACTGATTGACTCCCCGGGAACACTGCCAGTAGACTCAGAAAAAGGAGACGAAGAAGACATGATTACCTCGGTCAGGGATATACTCTTTACACCTAGCCACTATTTTTCTTAAAACCAGTTCTCAGACTTCAGACACAGAAAACACAAAGTGAAGGTAAACCTTGGACCAATGACTCCATTATATAGACTTTGGAGTGGAAAACCATTTCTTTTCAACTCCCAACCATCTGATTTCGCAAATCCCAATGAGGGCATACGCTAGTCACAGTCCTTCAACAGCCCAAGGCCCGTTAACTCCCCAACCTCAACTGTTTGATCAAGGGCTTGGCACTGTTCAATTTTAAAGACCCCCTATGAATTCATGGTAAGAATAAAACTTTGACATATCGGACAAGGCTCTTAGAAAAGCTTATCCTAACTTGTCGACCAGTCGAGCTTCGAGGGCAAGTGTCATCCGAGGCAGTACTCGGCCTCAGGAAGTTGTCGATCATGGCTCAAGTTGATATGTCATCAGATCCGAGCAGTTCTCGGTCGCCTAATACCATCATTACACGCCTTGAATTCCATGTCACCCCTATGACAAAAAACAATAAAATTGAAATTTATCTATCTATTTCAATACTTTTATTTGAATTATTTATATTATTAAAATAAAAATTTAAAATATTAATAAAAAATATGAATTATTTTAAGAAACTAATAAGTTATATAATCAATTATGCTTTTAAATATAATTAATTATTCTATAAATATTAATAAAACAATAAAATATTTTTGACACAATCAATAAATATATAATTAATTATGTTTTAACTTTTCCCTCAAATTTTGTACAATTGTGTGAAAAATTTGAAACCTTGAACTTATCTATCTTTCTTACATTCTAGTAACAATGTGGAAGTTTAAAAGAAATTGAAGAGTGTAAAAGAAATTGAAGTTTAATAACAACTGTAGAAGTTTATTGCAAAGGTAATATTAATCAATCATATATCTTATATAAACAAATGTGTTTATGTATAAAAAGTTTTAAAAAAAATGCCATGGTGTAATATCGGTAAATTGAGAGGGACCCACAGAGATCAAAGAGAGTGGTCACGCTAGCAGCGAGTGACAAGTGCTGACAAATACAATATCTATATAGCGTAAATCTAACGCATTGGCACGTGTTTGTTGCTTTGTTCATTTGGACCCACAAAGCTCCTATATATACTGCACAAACATGTAGTTTTTCTTTGCAATAGAAACACCAAGTTCTCACTAATAGGTTTAATTTTTTTGAAGTGAGATTGTGAAGATGTCTTCATCAGGAGGGAGAGGAAGTCAGGAAGAAGAGAGGAAGGCCTCTGATCAAGGAGCACATATCAATCTCAAAGTCAAGGGCCAGGTCTCAATTCTCTGTTCACCTTCACTTTGTTCAATTGCATAGTTGTTGATACAAAGAAAATAAAGTTATTGTGTTTTGGTTTTCAGTTTTGTTTCTATTGTGTGTGAAATTGTTTAATTCCTTATTTTGGTTTCAATTATCTAGCTTTATGATATCTTGTTGCATGATTGGTGTATAATTTTACTTCTTAAACATGTTATTGGATTTGTGTTGATTTTATATGGAGAAATATCTATTGAGGGAAGTCAATCCTTAAATGATATTATGAGACATTAATGGTGAAGTTACTCTAATTCACCCTAAAAAGCATGTGGAATTCTCAACAGATTTTTAGGATTTATCAAGTTGACTTGAGTTTGAGTTAATATTCCTAAGTACTGAGTTTTATGTCCACTCTAAGTATTATATGTATAAAAAAAAATAGTATTATTTAAAAATGAGAACTTTGTCTCTGTTGCAATGGTATGCTTCATGCTTCTCAAGATCCCCTTAAGGCTTTAGATTTTTCTTACCTTTGTTTGATACATTTTGTTTTCTGTTTTCAAGGTTTTAATATGTGATTGAGATGACTGCATTTCTATCATTGAATAATTATTATTGTGATGACTGTTTAAAATGAAATTGAGAGATCTTCATAACAAAGTGATGAAAGATATTTGTTAACTTTAAATAAGCTTACTTTTTTTTTCTTTTCTGTGTATTGAGAAGAATTACTACATTTTAGTATTGAACAATGATTTTCTCTGTACTCTGTTTTGAGAAACAGAGAAAAGCTCCTAACACTTTACCTTTTTATATATATGTGTGTTTGAGGGATATGTGGAATGGTGGATATTGAATTATTTAGTACAATTTATTTGTTATTATACAAATTTTTTTGATGCATATGTTATAGTTTAGTTCCTTTGCCATCTACACATGTTCATTGTTCTGCTCTAGTTTCTCTACCAAACTTATGGCTTGTTTTTTAAACCATTACATGTTTATAGTGTTTTATTAACTAAGAATTTGCATTCTCAGAATTTTTTTTTTTTATGTTGTCTTGAATATTTAGAACTGGTGCTGTCTTTTGTATATCAAAAATCAGTTTATTTTGAAAGTAGAGTAGAGGAACATCATCAAATCTAATTCTCTTTTGAGAATTTTTTTTACAAATTTTTCGTGTTTCTGAAAGTTGACTTTATTGTAGGATGGCAATGAGGTTTTCTTCAGGATCAAAAGAAGCACTCAGCTGAAGAAACTGATGAATGCATACTGTGATAGGCAATCTGTAGATTTCAGCTCAATTGCTTTTTTGTTTGATGGAAGGAGACTTCGAGCTGAACAAACTCCTGATGAGGTAAAGCATATTACAGCCTATGTTCAAACTCTATAAAAATGAATATCTTTAATGAAAAGTATACATGTGATAAAGGTATTTAAAGAACGAGAGACTATAAGAAAGGAGAAATAGCTCAAATTTAAAGAATTACAAGCACATTGAAGTACTTTTAAAGTTTTATATTAGGATATCTTTATTTAAGCACTCCAAAATTGAATAATTAAAAGAATAATTAAGCATTTTTAAAATTTTATATTAGGATTTTTTATTCTAAATTTTTAAGAAAATTTGTCATTGTAATATCTTTGCAAACATAGCCCATCTTATATGTAATTACTTCTTAATTATTCTACGTTGTGCAGCTAGAGATGGAGGATGGGGATGAGATAGATGCAATGTTGCACCAAACTGGAGGCGCACATAAATTTGTTTGAATGTATGTTCACCTCTTTTGGATGGAATGCTTGAGAAAACAATGGTATTGGGTGCTTGTTTCAAGGTTTACATTTTAATATATATTATGATTATGATGTAATGTAGAAAAGGTGACAATTTTCAATATGGATCTTTCGTATTTATTGGTTTCGCTGCTTAAAAATTCTTATAATTGTGTGGATACAATACTATTATTGGTCTTCCCTGTTCATTTGAGCTTCATGAGATTGTATTGTTTGTTTGGAATTAACAAATAGTGATGTTTTTTTGATAAATATTGGCTTGTCGTTCATGGTTGCATAGGTTGTTATACATGTTTTATCAAAATTATTTTTTCCATTTGTTTTGTCTTAATACTTTGTTGGCATCTATACCAATAATAAATAATAAATACAATTATTCTAATTAAGTATATCCGTTTATTTTAAATAATTCAGACAATAAAACCTTTTTCTTAACTATTATTTTATTTTATAATTATAATAAGATATTTTTATTAAATTATTTTTGGAAAAATTTATTTTAAAATACTATGACGAATAAATCGTTTTTAAAAAATTTTATTTTAAAATATAATGACGAATGTATGAATATTTATATGTAGACATATTATGGAATGTATGAATATTTATATATAGACATATTATGAAATTTATATACTATATATAAACTATTATATATAAAATATTATGAGATATTACAATAATAATATTAATGATACTAATAATATTTATAATGTTAATAATAATAATAAATTAATAAAACTAATTAGTAATATCATTTATGAAAACATTTATATTTGTAATGTAATTATCTACAAATTTAGACTTGTATGTATTTATTTATATATTTTTTTTATAAGTAACAACTTTGTAAGTTATGTTAAATTTACTTATGGATTATGATATGTATATAACAGTCTTACACATATACAACTTATACCATGTTTACGAGACTAACAAGAAAGAAAGAAGAAATATCAGGATTCTATTCTTCAAGTATAGAATCTTTCTTCACGAGACTTCATCTTCTTCTATCTTGTTAGCCAATAGATTTGTGATTAGATGATTTTTATTAATATATATGAAAAGTTCTTTGATTGTTGAGTACACACTATAATGTCAAAATCAATATAGGAAGACATGAGTAAACTCTGTAACATGTGTATGACTTAAAAAATTAAAATAAATTCACGTTTTGTTCAATGTAACACATTACTCTTTCAACTTATTCTCTTTTTATATGGTTTCTATATTGCTCGAACTATTGATTATATAGACTAGACAATCGATTATATAGAAAGTCTCACGACTTAAACATGATTCTGTTATGATAAAAATACTTATAATAAAAATGATTAGATAAAAACATTAGTCGTTTAAACTAAATATTATTTGTTATGATCAAAACACTTGGGATGATCAAATCTTAATAAGACTATATTGAAAGATTAAAACTAGACTATCAAAATAGATGATTAAACATAAACCAACAAAATATAATATTATCATGTCTGGTAAGATATGAAAAAAAATCAACTTTTTCTCTTTTATAAAATTAACCTAAAATTTAGCTTAAAGTATATTAATAACCCAATCTAAATTTGATTTGAATATGTATTTTCCTGTTAATGAAATAT